>ERZ889217.833-NODE-833-length-17349-cov-5.618827_pt1 | contig 17349 bp, 11 predicted proteins | sample MGYA00521098_ERZ889217 | MGnify/ENA primary metagenome ERZ889217 (study PRJEB32303, sample SAMEA104408613) | aquatic metagenome | biome: Brackish water; feature: Pelagic; material: water | place: Baltic Sea | collected 2014-06-10T22:04:00 | depth 2,362 m ... | reverse complement strand
CGTCACTGGGAAAACTCCTTATCCCGTTGAAGTACACCCGCACCGGCAGCAGCGGACTCTTCGCGCAGATTGAGGACGCTCCCAACCAATCCGTCGAATTCAAGCTCACCGGTCCACCGTTGAAGTTCTGATCGGGAGAAGGTGCCGGCGGCTGTTCGTCGCGCAGTGCACGTTGCCCTTCATCCGGTGGTAGCAGGCATCGTCGAGCCACTCGACCTGTTCCGCCCCGGCTGCGAGAAAGGCCTCGCGGCAGGCTGTCCGCACGGCCGCCGGCATCCCGGCCTCCCCACAGAATACGGTGCCGTTCACGAACAACATGTTGACGGGATTGCTCCAGAGGGGAGTGGCGTCGGTGAGCCCCTGCTCGGGCAGCTCACCCGGCACTTCGAACGCCACCGGCAGCCGCACGACTCGGCTTGGCTCCCAGCCGAGGAGGCCGAGGAGGCCTCGCTCCGCCGGCTGACCGTCTGCTGAACCAGCTCGCGGCACCTTCCCCACCCCGGTGAGCATCTCCTCAATGGCCGTCGCGACCCGCCGGTTTGTTTCGGCAAACGCCTCCGCCCGTGGCCCAACCGCCGCCGCAAGCCCTGCAGTTTGGGCCTGCTCCAGCCCGGCCAAGGGATCCACCACGAGCAGGCAGCCCCGACCGTCAGGACCGGGCAGAAACGCCACGATCTCGTCCACGTGCTTGATGAGCAGCCAGGATGTGTCGATCCAGACGGGCGACTGCACCTGCTGGGCTGCCAGGAAGCCGATCACATCCGGGTGAAACTCCGCAGCCGTGGCCACGTTTCGGCCGTAGATGACCCGGCCCTGGGGCCAGGCCTCCGTCGCGGGTGAAACCATCAGGTTTCCATACCAGTCGGCCCAGGCGTCGCCACCGGCCAGCGGCCGGGGCTCGGCCACGGTGGCTACCGCCACATCCGGCCCGAGCAGCGAATCGGGAAACGGGTCCACGCCCCGCAGCCCGGCCAGCACAACCGTCATCGACCTGCCGTCGTCGCCGGGCAACAGGCTCGCCCCAACTTCCATCGTGTCCTGCATCCACATCTCCTGCCACGCTCCCGCGTCATGCACCCGCAGTGGCACCGAGAGCCCGTCGAGGAGAGCCCGCAGACGGGCGACAAAGGCTTCGTTGTCATACCGGCCGCGGGCCACGTAGACCTCCCGAACCGGCATTGTCTCCGGCACGAGCACCACCGGCGCCACCTCCACCGGCAACGCCGCCCGCGCCCGTTCGTTGCCCGCCGCGTCCCGGCCCACGGCAGTGATCGTGGCCCGGCCGTTCCAGGCTGGAGACACAGTCACCCAACTGCGGCACTCGACCAGGAGATCGGCCCGTCCTGCCGCGAGCGGCACGGCCTCGTTCACGGCCAGCTTTCGCCAAGCCTCACCGTCCTGCCGGAAGCAGGCGATCGCGTCAGAATCAATCGATAGCTGCACCGCGACGATCCGCGGGTCATCAGCCTCGATTGAAAGGGGGGCCAGATCGGCGGGATCGGCCGGCCCGTTCACCTGGTCATCGTCGGCATCGGCCAGGCCGTCGCGATCGTCGTCGTCGCGATTGGCCAGCAGCCGGACCGGCTCACGGCCCCCCTCCCCCGAGAGCGCCAGCGGGCCCATCGACTCGGCCGCCCGCGTGGCCATGCCGCCCACGAGTACGAGCAGCCCCAGACCGAAAAGGCGAGGATCGTCAAGCCTGAACATGCTCATCTGCTTCCCGATGCTCCATCCGCCCTGACGGCCTACCACCAATCCGGCAGCGAGATTCCCAGTTGGGAAGCCAGGGCTCTTGGTTTTATCATCCCTCCATGGTCGAGTCACCGCAGGGATTTGTTGCAACGGTCATTGTGCTGGCGGCGGTGTTTCCAATCATGGCTGCCCGCTGGCGGCCTCGCCTGTTTGCCGTCTTGCCGCCAATCGTGTTGGCCTACGCCGCCACGATGCTCCTGGCGGTGGCCGGACTGTGGGGGCCATCGGCGGAGGTCGCGACGACTCGCAGCCGGCTGCTCGGCGCCCTCGTGCCGGCGCTCGTGTTCCTCCTTCTGGTGCCCTGTGATCTCCGAGCCGTAGCCCGCGTCGGTCCCCGCCTGCTCCTCGCTTTCGCCGCGGCGACGCTCACGATCCTCGCGGGCTTCGTGGTGGCCTGGCTGGTCTGGCGATCCCACCTCCCACCCAATGCTTGGCAGGTGCTGGCGGCCGTGGCAGGTGGCTGGGTGGGGGGTACCGCCAACCTGGTATCCGTGGCCGGCGGCCTGGAAGCCTCGGCCGATGCCGTCGGCCTCGCCGTGGTCACCGATACGGTCTGCTACTTCTGTTGGATCCTCGTGCTCTTCTCAGCAGCACCGGCGGCGGCCGCCTTCAATCGCTGGAGCGGCGGCCAGACGCCGAGCATCGATCTCGGGCAGGAGTCTGGGATCACCACCACCCCGGCGGCGGCACATCTCCTCCACCTCGTGGCCTGGCTCGGTGGGGGCCTCGTCGTCGGCCAGACAGCAGCCGCGGTGGCGGATCTGCTGCCGGCCGAAGGACTGCTGTCGACGTCGTCCTGGACAATCCTCGCCGCCACTCTGGCCGGGGTGGTGGTGGCCCAGACCCCGCTCCGCAGCATTCCCGGTGCCGCCACCATGGCCGCGGCCCTGCTGTTTGTGGTCGTGGTCACCATGGCCACCCAGGCCACGCTCACCGGGCTGGTGTCGGCACCCGTCTTTGTGGCGGCGGGCTTCACCGTGCTCGGCTTCCATGCCCTGGGGATGGCCGTGGCGGCCCGCCTGCTTCGACTCGATCTGGCCTCCTGCAGCGTCGCATCGCTGGCCAACATCGGGGGCGTGGCCTCAGCTCCGCTGATGGCGGCCCTCCACGCGCCGGCGCTGGCGCCTGTGGCGGTCCTGCTATCGCTGCTTGGCTACCTCGTAGGCCTTCCGGCCGGCCTCGCAATCGCGGCGGTGCTCCAGCGGCTCGGAACCCTTCTGGGGCCAGCCGCGCTTGTGCTCCTCGCGTGCGGCCTTGAACGAACTGCGACCACCGACAATGTGACCGACCGATTCCAGAAGGCCGGGCTGTTTCCGGGCACGCCCGTGGCCCTGATCCACTCAGTGAACAGCGTCGAGTTGCCGCCAGCCATACTGAAACAGGTTGCGGGTGTCGGTGTAACGGCCGTCGGTTGAACTGCTCCCGAGCACCACCACAATCAGCTCCCGTCCATCCCGCTGGCCGCAGGAGGCCAGGCAGCAGCCGGCCGCGAACGTGGTGCCAGTCTTCACGCCCGAATACCCCTCAATGCCCAACAGCCGGTTCGTGGTTCGCCACACAACCGGCCGGGAGTAGCCGGCCTCGTTGGCGAGCGAGGCCCATCGCTCCCGCGTAGCGACGATGTCGCGAAAGCGGGGAAACGCAAGGGCAGCCTGCACCAGCTTGGCCGTATCTCGGGCGGTCGAGCCGCAGCCCTCCACCGTCTTCCCGTGGGGATTGCCATACCGGGTCGCCGCGAGCCCCAGAACCGTTGCCCGGGCGTTCATTGCCGCGACGAACCGATCGTGGGCATCGCCCTCCCCCTGGTCGAGCCGCGGCCCGAAGTGCTCGGCGAACGCCACGGCGGCGTCGTTACCCGATGGGAGCATCAGGCCATAGAGCAGCTCGCCAACGGTCACCCGATCACCCGGCCGCAGTCCCGCCGATGAACCGGTTTCGGTGCCTGCCCGCACGGAAACGTGCATCACTTCGTCGAGCACGGCGGCGTCGGCGGCGGCCGCTTCGAGTACGAGCAGGGCGGTCATCACCTTGACGATGCTCGCCGGCTGGCGGGCCGCGTCGGGCTCGTAGCCTGCCACCATCCCGCCAGTGCCGCCATCCACCACGACCCAGGCTTTCGCGGTGACAAACGGAGGTCCCGTGGGATCATCCGCCGGCTGCTTCGGCAGCGGCTCGACCCGCTCGGGAGCCGGTCCCGCCGCGGTGAGCAAGGGCCCAAGCGCCCGCCAGGTGGCTGGATCAACGGTGCCCGTGACCATCAGCCCAGCTGACTCCTGAAACCGTCGCACTGCGGCAGCCGTACCGGGACCGAAGGATCCATCCACGGCAATGGAGGCCTCGGCGGGCAGCCGGGCGTTGAGCGTTTGCTGCAGCTCGGCGACCAGCTCCCCTTCTGCGCCGCTGGCCAGTGGGCCCGCAGCTGGCGGTGCCGCTGCCAGGAAGTAGGCCACGAGTTCGGCGGCAAACCGCGCCGCCAGATTGTCAGCCGCCCCGCCCGGCCCGCGGCGGTCGCGGTTGTCGGTCGTGAGAATACAGAAGACGATCGGTCCGACCTCGGTTTCGATAATCCCAGCGTCGGTCCGCGTGTCCGACACCCAGCCGGTCTTGTGGGCCACCGTGACACCCGCAGGGAGATCCCGCGGCGACATGCTGCGGTCCTCACAGGCCCGCAAATGGTCGATCATCTCGCCGCAGGCTCCGGCCGCGACCTCGTCCCGCCGCTCCAGTTCCCGCGACTCGATCAGTTCGGCGAGCCGCATGAATTCCCCGGCAGTGCCCTGTCCAAGGCCAAAGTCCCGGCTCGCGTCCAGGTTCACCGATTCGCCCCGGCGATAGACCGGCGAGTGGATCCGAATGCCTTCCAGGCCCAGCCGGTCCATCGTGGCATTGACGGTGTCGAGCCCAACCACGGCGAGCACGAGGTTGGTGGCCGTGTTGTCCGACTCGGCGATCATCATCCGAATCGCATCGCGGAGCGTGAAGCTCGTCCCTGGGGAGAGCTTGTCGAGCACCCGCGAGCCCGGCACGAGATCACCCTCATTCAGTTGCAGTGGGTCATCAAGCGAAACACCCCCCGCCTTCACCGCAGCGTAGGCTGCGACCATCACCGGCAACTTCACGAGGCTTGCCGTCGGCATCGGACGGTCAGCCTGAAAGCGAAACTCAACGCCCGACCCGGGGTGCCGTGCGGCTGCGGCGACAACACCTTCATGGGCCGTGAAGAGTGGCAGGATCGCGTCGTCGAGCGAATCGGCCGAATCCGCCACGGCTGCGTGGGCCGGCAGGGCGATCAGCATGGCGATGGCTCTCAGGTAGGCAGCGGGTGACATGGCGGCATTTCTCCTCAGGGTGGTTCGCGAACCGGTCGCCCCGGCAAATATCCCGGTGGCATCGGGGCCTCGTCAAACCCGGCGACCGCCGCTCGACACTCTGCCGACCGCCCACTACAACTTCGCCGCGGATCCCTCACTGCACCAGGCCGGACGAGGACATCATCATGGGAAGGCGGTGGATCCGGTGTGGACGGTAACGCTGCCATGCGGTGACATCCCCACACCAGGGGACGCTGCCGAGCGTCTGATCCGGTTGCCAGCAGTAGCACGCCGGCACTGGAACCAGGCCTGTCAGCTCCCCATCTGGCCGGAGGCCGGGCCATGAACCGCGGACTCCTCACACTCTTCGGGCTCCTGCTGGGTGGGGCCGTTGGCCTGTGGGTGGGGGCCGGACCGCCAGCCACGGCAGGGTTCGTGGTTGGGATCTGCCGCCCCCTCGGCATGCTCTGGCTCTCAGCGTTGCGGATGACGGTGCTGCCGCTTGTCGTGTCGGTGCTCGTCACGGGAGTGATGGAGGTGGCTGACGTGGCCCACACGGGTCGGCTCGCGCGGCGCGCCCTCGCCTGGATCGCAGGTCTCTCGGCGGCAGCTGCAATTCTGGCGGCGCTGCTAGCCCGAGCGGCCTTCAGCTTGCTCCCCCGCCCCACTGGGCTCGCCCGCGCCTTCGATGCGGTGGCGGCCACTGCCCCACCGGCAGCCGGCACGGGCGACTGGCTGGCGCTGCTGCCCGACAACGTCGTGACCGCAGCGGCGAGTGGGGCGATCGCGCCGGTCGTTGTTTTCACGCTCCTGTTTGCATTCGCGTTGGCCCAGCTCGATGCGGCCCGACGGGCGCCAGTCATCGAGCTGGCCCGCAGCGTGGCGGCCGCCATGACAATGTTGATCGGCTGGATTCTCCAGATCGCACCGATCGGAGTCTTCGCGCTCACCCTGCCGCTCACCGCCGTATCCGGGGGCCGGGCCCTCGGCGGACTGGGGGGCTATGTCGCCGTACTCGTGGCCGTGTATTTCGTGATCACGCTGGCCATGTACGCGATTGCCTGGAGGCGCGGCGGAAACCTGTATTCGTTCGCCTCCGCCGCCCTGCCGGCCCAGTGCGTTGCCGCGGGCACGCAGAGCTCGCTGGCCAGCCTTCCTGCGATGCTCCAGTCGGCAGCCGCGTTCGGCTGTCCACCGGGGATCACAGGGCTCGTGCTGCCGCTGGCCGTGTCGCTGTTTCGGATCACAAGCCCGGCCCAGTACCTCGTGGTCACCGAGTTCATCGCCTGGACCCAGGGAATCGAACTGGGCTGGGAGACGCTCGCAGCGCTCGTGCCATTGGCGGTCGTGATCAGCCTCGGGGGCGTCGGCCTGCCGGGCCAGGCGAGTTTCATGGGCACGAACCTGCCGATTGTTCAGGCCGCCGGACTTCCTCTCGAACCGCTCGGGATGCTCCTGGCAGTGGACGTGATTCCAGACGTGGCGGCGACCGTCGGCAATGTGACAGCCGACCTGGCCCTCGCAGGCCGCGTGGCCGCCGGTGAACCTTCCTGGCCCGGCCAAAAGGACTGACATCATGGACCTCCAGAGCTGGAAGATTCTGCTCCCGACGGTCGCTGTGCTCGCGGTGGCGGTGGTGACTCGCGGCACGCTGCCGGCCCTGGCCAGCGGCGTCTTGCTGGGACACATCCTGCTTGATGGAACCGCCTGCCTCCGAGCGGCAGGCGGTTCGCTTACCACCCAGCTCACGACGCCCACCGTCGCCTGGGTCGTGCTCGTCTGTGGACTGCTCGGCGGGCTCACCCACCTGCTGCTGCGGGTCGGCGGCACCGCCGCATTGGCAGATCTTCTCGGCCGCCGCGTCCGCACCGGGTGGGCGGCGCTCCTGGCCGCCTGGCTGGCAGGGCTTGCCGTCTTCATCGACGACTACCTCAACGTCCTGCTCGTGGGGGGCGCGCTCCGCGGAGTCACCGATCGACTGCGGGTGCCCCGGGAACGGCTGGCCTACGTGATCGACGCCACGGCCGCGCCGGTCTGCATCCTGGTGCCACTCTCAACCTGGGCTGTCTATGTGGCCGGCCTGCTCGAAACGAGCGGCGCTGCAGCTGCGGGGGAAGGTATGGCTGCTTATATGCAGCTCATTCCCTGGACCTTCTACGGCTGGTTCGCCATCATGATCGTGCCGCTCGTGATCAGTGGCTGGATCCCAGCCTGGGGGAGCATGCGAACTGCCGATGCGCGAGTGGCGGCGGGTGGAAGCGTCGCCCCGGCCGATTCACCCGCTGGGCTCGAGGACGGCGAGGAACCGCTGCCGGGCGGCGGCGTGACCGATTTTCTCCTGCCGGTGGCGGTGCTCATCGTGGCCACGGTCCTGTCAGGCTCCGATGCGCTGCAGGGTGTGATTTGGGCACTCGTCGCATTGACAGTCCAGCAGGTGATCCTGCGGCGGCGGCTGACAGCCACCGATCTGGCCGACACCGCCTGCCGCGGGGCCGCCTCGATGGTGCCGGCCCTCGCCACGATCCTCCTGGCATTCATGCTCCAGGAGGTCAACGCACGACTCGGCCTGACCGAGTGGGTCATTGGGAGCGTCACGCCCTGGCTGACGGCCGGGCTCCTGCCTGTGGCCACGTTTCTGGTGACGGCGGCGGTGACGTTTGCCTCCGGATCGTTCTGGGGCACCTATGCGGTGGCCCTGCCGATCGTCGTCCCCTTAGCAAGGGACCTCGGCGGGGATCCGCTCCTCACGGCCGCCGCGGTCGTCTCCGCCGGAGGCTTCGGATCCCACGCCTGTTTTTTTGGCGATTCCACGGTCTTGGCATCGCGGGCCGCGGGCTGCAACAATCTGGCCCATGCCCGGAGTCAGCTTCCCTATGCTGTGCTGGGCGGGATGCTGACCGCGACGGCGTATCTTGCAGTGGGGCAGATCGCCGGAGCGAGCAGCGGGAATTAGACTACGTGTATGACTTTTCCAAACCAGGGGATCGAGGCCTCGATGCATCGGCTCCAGACCGTGCCCTGAACCGCTCGAAAAAGGATTCCAGCAATGATTCTGAGTTCACGCCGTCATTTCCTCACCACCTCGCTCGCAGGCGCGAGTTACTTTGTCGCCGCCGGCAGCCGTCGGGCCTGGAGTCAGTCGGCCAATGAACGGCCCCAGGTGGCCTGCATAGGCGTGGGGGGTAAGGGAAGCAGCGATTCCGACAACGCCGCCCTGTTCGGCGACGTGATCGCGATCTGTGACGTGGACCGCAACACGCTCGAGAGCAAGGGCCAGTCGGAGAAGTTCCGCGCTGCGGAGCAGTTCAGCGACTACCGCGAACTATTTGCCAAGTTTGGCAAGCAGATCGATCTCTGTACCGTCAGCACGCCCGACCACATGCACGGCCCGGTCACCCTCGAGGCGATGCGGCTGGGCATCGGCTGCTACACCCAGAAGCCGCTCACCCGGACGATCTACGAGGCCCGGCTGCTGGCGAAGGTGGCCGCCGAAAAGGGCATCTGCACCCAGATGGGCAACCAGGGGACGGCCCTCGATTCCTCCCGCGAGGCGATCGCCCAGATCCAAACGGGCGTGCTCGGCCCGCTGAAGGCGGTCTATGCCTGGTCGAACCGACCGGTCTGGGCCCAGGGTCCTGGGCGGCGGATGGACCTCCGGAAGTATCAACTCCAGGCCATGAAGGAGGTGAACGAACAGGAAGACGCGACCACGTCGGCTGCCGAGGTCGCGGAGATCGTGGCCGACCTCGTCGGTGAGAAGGAGAAGGAGATCGCCCGGGCCCTCGAACGGCTCGACTGGAAGAACTGGCTCGGCGTGGCGCCGCCGCGGGAATACTGGCCTGGCCTCTACCACTCCTTCCAGCACCGTGGCTGGTGGGACTTCGGCACCGGCGCCCTCGGCGACATGGCCTGCCACCAGCTCACTGTGCCCTTTGCGTCCTGCGGACTGCGGGATCCGATCTCAGTGGTCGCCCGGACCACCGGCCACGACTTCGACAGCTTCCCCGCGAGTTCGATCATCAAGTTTGAGTTCCCCGAGACAAGCGAGCGGCCGGCGATTCCCTTCTGGTGGTACGACCGCAAGGGCAACAAGCCGCCCCAGGAGGTGTTCTCCGAGTGGGGCATCGACAACGTCTCCGACAGCGGCGTGCTCGTGGTCGGCGAGAAGGGAGCCTTCTACAGCAGCGACGACTACTGCGGAAAGTACGAGCTCAAGGGAGTCGAAAAGGTGAAGGCTGACTTCGAGCCGGCCGAGGATCAGGGCAAGGGCTTCGACGTCAACAACATGGCTGAGTTCTTCCGGGCCAAGCGGGAGGGTAACCCGAAGATCGCAAAGTCGAACTTCATCGATCGGGCTGGGCCCCTCACGGAAACGATCCTCCTCGGCAATCTCGCGGTCTGGGCGGCTGCCGAAGGCGGCCCGGACGGCACGATGGGCGAGTGGGGCGAAAAGGTCGAGTGGGATGCCAAGCACTTGAAGGTGACGAACCTCGATGCACTCAAGACTCCCCACGTGGCCGACCTGATCAAGCCCCGGTATCCCGCGGGCTACCGGCTCGATTGAGCCCAGGCTTTGCGGCACCTTCGGCCATCCCCTCACCCAAGCTCCGGGAGCAGAGGTATGCACCTCACGACAGGATTCCCTCACCGTTCGGGAAAAAAGCCATCCCTGGCCTTTTTCCTCTTGTTCACCCCCCGGAAACCCTGCCGGTTTCCGGGGGCGGTGATCGCCGCGTCATGCGGTGGCAGACTGGCTCCTCAATCTGTAACCTGCAACAGTTCCTTGCGGCACGTCGGCTGGTCGATCCTTGCGATCGTTGTCGCCTGCCTGGCAGCGACGGCCGCCGCTGACGATGCGGCGGCGATCGCTGGTGATGCGGCAGCGGCGGCAGCAGCCAGGACGGTCGCCCTCGGCGGCACCGTCAGCCACGATGCCGACGGCAACGTGACCGGAATCGCGATCCCCGATGGCGGTGGCCTCACCGCCGATGACCTGGCTCTGTTTGGCGAACTCCCGGAACTGTCCTCGCTCAAAATCCTCAACTGCCGGGCCCTTGACGATGAGCTGATCGACGCGCTCGGCGACCGAGCTCCCCTCGACACGCTTGCAATGACCAACTCTGCCATCACTGACACCGGTGTGGCAGCGCTCGCGAAGGCATTTCCGCAGCTTGAGGAGCTCGACCTTTCCAGCAACACAAACCTCACCGGCGCGGCCATGCGGTCGATCGCGTCGCTGGAAAAGCTCCAGCGACTCTCGCTTGTGCAGACGCGGTTCAATGACCTGCACACGCGGCGGCTGAAGTCGCTTGAAAACCTCGAAGTGCTCGACCTGCGGGGCAACATGGAGGCTGGCGACATGACGCTCGGCGTCGTCGGCGGCCTGCCCAAGCTGCGGGCCTTCAAGCATCGCAGCACGATCGTCACTGACGACGGCATCGCGCGGCTGGCTGCGAGCGAGAATCTCGCCGCCCTCTTGCTGCAGGATTTCGCGATCACGAGCGCCGCAGGGCCCCACCTCGCCGGCTGCAAGAAGCTGGCTTCGCTTGAAATCTTCCGCTGCCAGGGATTTGGCTCGCCGGGGGTGCTCGCACTGGCCGACCTTCCGTTGACCAGGCTCACGCTTCGCGACCTACCTCAGGTGGGCGATGACGCCCTGGCAGTGCTGGCCCAGCTGCCCAAACTGAAGCGGCTCGCCCTCCATGAGCTGGCCTCCGTGGGGGACACGGGGCTTGCCCAACTCGCTGCCGCCGAGAATCTCCAGGCACTCGACCTCTGGGCCCTCCCTCTCGTCACCGATGGAAGCGCTGCCGTGATCGCAGCCTTGCCGGCCCTCGAGGAGATCTCCATCCGAGAGACCGGTATCACGGACGCCGGAATGGCGACGATCCTCGCCAACGAGAAGCTTCATTCGCTCACGTTCCGGGGCGACCTCTCGGCCATCACGCTCGTGAAGATCTCAGCCCGGAAGTGGAAGAAGCTCGACATCGCCCGTTGAGTGCCATCAGGATTCTTCGCAGTCAGCGGTGCTTCATTCGCTGCGGCGGGCTGCTGTGCGAACTGCGGCGGCGGCCAGATCGGCAGTGATGATCACCGCGGCGGGCTGGAGGCCGGCTGTCGTGAGCTTCTCGACGAGCCCGTCGCGGACAAGCGCCGCATGGCAGAGCAGGCCTCCTGCAACCCGCAAGGGATATTCGCCGGCCCGGAAGCCGAGCCGTCTGGCGAGTGAGGCCGCCTGCTGACTGAGGTCGGCCGTCGCGTCGGCCAGAATCCGGTCGGCCACGCCATCTCCGGCGACCGCCATCGCCACGACATCCTCGGCAAACGAAGCGATCCTGCCGCGGGCTATTCCAGGCTGCGCAAGGGTGGCGAGCAGGTCAGCCGCCGTGACAACCCCAAACCGGATCAGCGCCCGGTCGAAGAGCCGCGTCTCGGGCCCCCAGCCATCGACCATCCGCACGGCGGCCCGCAGGCCGGCCAGGGCCACGGCATACCCGCTACATTCGTCACCGACGAGGCCGCCACGGCCACCACACCGCTCGAGGCTGCCCTCCTTCCGCCGACCCCAGACAATTGAACCGGTTCCTGCGATGACAAGCACCCCCCAGGGTGGTTCTCCATCGCCACCGAAGGCGGGCACACCATCCGGGACCACCTCGACCTCAGACGCCAGCCCGCGACGATGGGCCCACGCGTCCCACTCCTCCCGCACGGCAGCGCGGCCCGCACCCGCCAGCCCGAGGCAGGCCGCCGCCACCGAAACCCGGTTCAGGCCGGCGGCGGCAAAGGCCTCCTCAATGGCCTCATCGACGCTGGCCGTCGCCGCTGGGATCCCCACCGTACCGGCATTGGCAGGGCCACCGTGACCGCGACCGAGTTCGCTGATGCTCGAGGCCGAACTGGTAGCCAGCACGGCCGTGCACCGGGAGCCGCCCCCGTCAATTCCGAGATACAGCGGGGCGGCGGCAGGGCCTCGGATCGCTTCCGCCATCAATCCTGCTCCTGATCGATCGCCCGCCGCAAATGCCCTCCCGCTCGGGCGAGGAGTTCGCGGGCCGCCGGCGGCTCCACGCCTCTGATCCGGCTCACGACGGCCGTCTTCAGTTCTCCGTCCGAGGCAGCCAGCAGTCGCGCGGCCTCCTCCTCAGACACATCGGCCAAGAGGGCCACGAGCCTGCGGCTGCGGACGAGGAGTTTCGAATTGGTCGCCTTGAGGTCGACCATCAGATTGCCATAGGTCTTGCCCAGGAGCACCATCGTTCCGGTCGTGAGCATGTTGAGCACCATCTTCGTGGCCGTGCCCGCCTTGAGCCGCGTCGATCCGGCAATGATTTCAGGACCGACCTCGAGGATGATGACTTCATCGGCCACACTGGCCAGTTCTGGCTCAGGGGTGCAGGCCAAACCAATCGTCGTGCAGCCCAGACTGCGGGCGTGGGCGAGGCCGCCGAGCACGTAGGGGGTGCGGCCACTGGTGGCGATGCCGAAGACGACATCAGCCGCCGTGACATGCACTGCGGTCAGCTCTTCCACGGCGAGTGCGGGACTGTCTTCGGCCCCCTCCACAGCCGTGGTCAGCGCCGTGGCTCCACCCGCGATCAGTCCGATGACCAGGCCCGGGGGCGTGCTGAACGTGGGGGGACACTCCGCCGCGTCGAGCACGCCCAGCCGTCCAGAGGTACCCGCTCCCAGGTAGATGAGCCTGCCGCCGGCGGCCAGCCGGGCGGCCACGGTCGCGATTCCACGGGCAATCGCCTCCTCTGCGGCAGCCACTGCAGTGGCTACCCGAGCGTCTTCCGCGTTCATCAGCCGCACCAGACCGAGGGGATCGAGTTCGTCGATCTTGGCCGAGGCTGGATTGACGGCTTCTGTCGCGAGCGAAGAAGGTAATGTTTTCATGGCATCACCATAGCATCCGACCCATGCCGGTACACTCAAGCCGTTCTTCTCCCGCTGGCTCTGTTCAGCCTGAAACAGTTGAGCCTGAAACAAGCCCCCGCACCCCATGTCTCTCGCAATCGGACCAGTTGATGCGGCCGTCTTCCTGGCTTCGCTGGCAGCGGCGATCGCAGTGGGAATTCTGGCCAGCGGCCGCGCCCGTTCGCTCGACGCCTACCTGCTGGGCGATCGCAGCCTCCCCTGGTGGGTCGTGATGGGCTCGATCATCGCCACCGAGACGAGCACCGCCACGGTCTTGAGCCTGCCGGGTGAGGGCTTCGGCCCCGTCGGGATGCGATTCCTCCAGCTTCCTCTGGGCTACATGCTGGGCCGACTCGTCATCGTCCGCTGGCTTCTACCGCTCTACTTTGAAGGACGGCTCAATACGGCCCACGAGGTCCTCGGCCGCCGCTTCGGCCCGGGCGTGCAGCGGGCCGCTGCCCTGCTCTTCCTCGTCACCCGCAATCTCAGCGACGGCCTGCGGCTCTTCCTGGCGGGGATCGTCATCGAGCGAGTGATGGGCATTCCTTTTGTCCCCGCCGTGATGACGATGGGGGGCATCACGATCATCTACACGGTGCTGGGGGGCATCCGCTCGGTCGCCTGGAACGACTGTCTGCAACTGGTCATCTATGTGCTCGGAGGCATCGCGGCGGTGTTCATCATTGCCGGAGAGACACCGGGAGGTTGGGCAGCCGCCTGGAACCATGCCTCGGCCACCGGCCGGCTCCAGGTCTTCGACTTTGGCTTCGATCTGGCCAACCCCTGCACGTTCTGGGCGGGGGTGATTGGCGGCGGAGTGCTCTGCATCGGCACCCACGGCACCGATCACATGATGGTGCAGCGGTATCTCGCCAGCCGGGGACCGCGAGAGGCCGGCCGGGCACTGGCGGGGAGTGGCGTGGCGGTGGTCCTCCAGTTTGCGTTGTTTCTCGGGATCGGCATCCTGCTGTCGGCCTACCACGCGGGCACCGGTGAACCGCCCCCGGCCCGGGTCGATGAGGTCTTCGCCGCGTTCATCGTGAACCACTTCCCGCAGAATGTGGGCCTCGTCGGCCTGCTGCTGGCGGCGATCCTGGCGGCCGCGATGTCGACCCTGTCGAGTTCGCTCAATGCCTCTGCCTCGGCGCTGATGCACGACTTTCTCCTCCCGCTGCGCCGGCGACACGAGACCGAAACAGAGCAGTCCAGGCAGCCCGAATCGATGCTGCTGCTGTCCCGCGGGCTGACTGTGGTGTTCGGCCTTGTCCAGATTGCCGTGGGACTTGCCGCCACGAGGCTCGATGCCACGGTCGTCCGCGCAGCGCTCACGATCGCCGGCGTCTCTGCAGGCCTCCTCCTGGGGGTCTTCACCCTGGGCATCGGCACGCGGCGAGTCGGCGCGACAGCTGCCCTCGTCGGAGCCAGCTGCGGACTGGCCACCCTGCTGGCCGTGCAGTTTCTCCTCCCTACCCGGGGCGTGATCGTAGCCTTCCCCTGGTATGCACTGATCGGATCATCAACGACCTTTGCCGCCGGACTCGCGGCATCGCTCATCTGGCCTCGCTCGCCCGAAGACGCACCATGGGAGAAACCCAATGCCATCGAGACCTGACTCAGCCTGTGGCCGCTATGACCAGCGGCGGATTGTGACTGCCTGGCTCCTGCTTGCGGTGCTCGCCGCCCAGGCGGTGGCGGCCGATGCTCCCGCCCCGCTCCCCCCCGCCAGAGCCGCGGCCGCACTCGGCCTCGACGAGGCACGGCTCGAGGCGATCGACGGACTCGTCGCACCCGCCATCGCGGCGGGAGAGATGTCGGGCTGCGTGGTCTGTATCGGCCGCCGCGGGGGAGTCGCCTGGCTCAAGGCCTACGGTGACCGGCAGGTTGAGCCCGCTCGTGAGCCAATGACGACCGACACGATCTTCGATCTGGCCTCGCTCACGAAGCCGGTAGCCGCCGCGACGGCGGTCATGCTCCTGATTGAGTCTGGGGAACTGCGGCTGGCCGATCGCGTGGCCGCCCACCTGCCCGAGTTCGCCCCGCACGGCAAGGACTCGCTCACGGTGCACCATCTGCTCACGCATCAGAGCGGCCTGATCGCCGACAATCCGCTGGCCGACTACGAGGATGGTCCCGAGGAAGCCTGGACGCGGATCTGTAACCTAGAACCCCTGGCCGCTCCCGAGACCCAATTCATCTACTCCGATGTCAACTTCATCGTGCTGGGCAGGCTCGTGGAACGACTGGCGGGGATGCCGCTGGACGCGTTTGCCCGAGAGCGAATCTTTGCCCCACTAGCCATGACCGACACGGGCTTCCTGCCTCCCCAGGACTGCTGGCCCCGCTGCGCGACAACCGAACAGCGCAACGGCGTCTGGCTCCGTGGTGAGGTGCACGACCCCCGGGCCTGGAAACTGGGTGGCGTGGCGGGCCATGCCGGGCTCTTTGGGACCGCCGCCGACCTGGCCCGCTATGCCCGAACGTTCCTCGGCGGTGGCCAACTCGACGGCACGCGACTGCTCGCCCCGGCCACGCTGGCCACGATGGTGCGGCCGGTGCGACTGCCCGGCGGCGGCGTGCGGGGCCTGGGCTGGGACGAGTGGAGTGGTTTCTCGAGCAACCGCGGCGACCTCCTCTCCCCTTCGGCCTTCGGCCACGGCGGGTTCACGGGCACCGCGCTCTGGATCGACCCCGGCCTGGATCTGTTTGTGGTCTTTCTGGGAAATCGTCTCCACCCCGACGGCAAGGGCTTGGTCAACCCGCTCGCGGGCCGGATCGCCGCGGTGGCGGCCGGAGCGATCGTGGCGGCTGCCGAGCCGGCGGCGATCGAGGCCGACAGGTCTGTGCTCACAGGGGTGGATGTGCTGGCCCGGAACGGGTTTCGCGATCTCGTCGGCCGACGCGTCGGTCTGATCACCAACCACACCGGCCGCGACCGCGGTGGCGTGCCCACGGCCCGTCTGCTGGCCGATGCCGGTGGCGTGAACCTCGTCGCGTTCTTCAGCCCGGAACACGGTCCCTCCGGCAGGCTCGACCACGAGAACATTTCCGACAGCAAGGATCCGGAGACCGGCCTGCCGGTTCGCAGTCTGTATGGCGCAACACGGCGGCCGACGGCTGAGATGGTCGCCGACATCGACACGCTCGTGTTTGACATCCAGGACATCGGGACGCGGTTCTACACCTACATCTCCACGATGCTCGAGGCGATGAAGGCGGCGAGTGACCACGGCCTCCGGTTCGTGGTGCTCGACCGTCCCAACCCGATCAACGGCGTCGACATCGCGGGGCCGCTCGTCGATGCCGGCAAGGAGTCGTTCGTGGGCTGCCATCCGATCCCGGTGCGACATGGCATGACCGTGGGCGAACTGGCGCGGATGTTTCGTGAGGAACTCGATCTCGAACTCGATCTCGTGGTCGTGCCCTGCGAGGGCTGGCGGCGGAGCGATGCCTTCGACGCCACGGGCCTTGCATGGGTCAATCCTTCGCCAAACATGCGGAGCCTCACCGAGGCCTTTCTCTACCCGGGGATTGGCCTCCTCGAAATGACAAACCTCTCGGTGGGCCGAGGCACCGACACGCCGTTTGAGATCGTGGCGGCGCCCTGGCTCGATGGACCGCGACTGGCCGCAGATCTGCGGGCCCGCCGCATTCCCGGCGTGGCCTTCGTACCGGTGCACGTCACGCCAGAGGCCAGCAAATACGCCGGAGAGACCTGTGGCGGCATCAACATCCTGATCACCGACCGCAGCCGATTTGATCCGGTGCGGGTCGGGCTGGAGATCGCTCTCGTGCTCCGCCGGCTTCACCCGGAGGAATGGGAGGCAGAGAAGTGCCACACGCTTCTGCTAAACCACGAGACGCTGCAGGCCATTCTCGAGGGCCGCGAACCCGCTGCCGTGCTGGAACTTGCGTCCTCGGGCCTGCGCGGGTTTGTGATCCGGCGATCCCGCTTCCTGACCGACTCGGCCTGCTACCCTGAATAGGGCACCCCCGCCGGGGACTTTCTGCTTTTGACGGATCACCATTAACTTTATCTTGGGCGTGTTTTGTCTCACAATGGATGGGAGAGGGACTCGTCACATCACGGTGCGTCCTAACGGCCTCGGGGGAGGCTGGGCGAAACGGCTTCCACACCTCATTTCTTCAGGAGTGTTTGTCATGGGCATGCGACGGTTCGGGGCTGAATCGGTTGATCTGCGGTTTCCTGGCCGAGCCGGTGGAAGCCTGGCTGCCATGCTGGTGCTCACCGCCCTGCTGCAACCGGCTCAGAGCCACGGCGTGGAACTCACAGAGATCGCCCGCTTCTGGCTCGACCGCACCTCGAACGCGACGATCGACACCGTTCCGAATCCGGTCTTCATCGGCA
>ERZ889217.832-NODE-832-length-17351-cov-17.811517_pt1 | contig 17351 bp, 15 predicted proteins | sample MGYA00521098_ERZ889217 | MGnify/ENA primary metagenome ERZ889217 (study PRJEB32303, sample SAMEA104408613) | aquatic metagenome | biome: Brackish water; feature: Pelagic; material: water | place: Baltic Sea | collected 2014-06-10T22:04:00 | depth 2,362 m ... | reverse complement strand
CCGCACGCTGGGCACTCGAGCGGAAACTCCTCCCCCACCCGGGCCATGAGTTTCGCCCAGGCGATCCGTGAGGTGTCGTGCGAGCGGAGCTTTTGATTCGCGGCACAGCAGCCCGCCGTCGCGCGACGGCCGGCCGCACGCCCACCGGTCACAGCCTCGCGGTGCTAGTTGCGCGGCCGGCTGGGCCGCGGATCACGGAGAGTCGCTCGAGCGCGAAGGGTGGCCGGGCGCAGGATCGGAGAAGATGCTCAAGTGGCTGACAATAGACACGCACTTGGGGCGGAAAAGCGTGATCCGGACGAGAAGCGTCGACTGAAAACCCGCTGTTCTCCCAGGCGAGCACGTCGGCGGCGGCCGCGGCAGGGACTGGCTCCGTTTGTGTGGCAAACGGTGCCTGTCCCTTTTGCCTTTCGCCCAGCCCGTTCAGGCGATCGCCGCGCAGTGGCTGAAATCAGTCCTCGGGCAATGGTCGGCCCTTGGTCTCCGGCAAGAAGGCAAGCGCCACGAGCCCGAGAAGAAAGACCACGCTCATGTAGGAGCAGGCGTTGCGGAAGGCGGCCAGCTTGGCCTCGGGAGTTTCCGCACCTGCCCTGAGGGCGGCCTGAAGGCTGCCCATCGTAAAAGGCCCTGTGGCTGCCAAAAAGCGGCCGACGTTGTAACAAAAGCTCGTGCCCGTGCTCCGCAGGCTGGTGGGGAAGAGCTCCGGCAGGTAGATCGCAAAACCAGCGAACAGAGCCAGCTGACAGCCTCCCATGATCGCGCTCATCCAGATATCGCCCCGGCCGTTGAACAACTGGAAGTAGGCCACCGTTGCCACGAGGGCTGCCACGTAGCCGACCGCAAAGGCCGGCTTGCGGCCCATGCCCTGGGCCATCCGGGTAAACAGCAGCATCCCGACGAACGCGCCGAGATTCTGCACGATCGAGTTGATGCCGATCCAGTATTGCTGCCGCCCTGCGATCTCCGCCTCGGGCACCCCTTCCTTGATGAGCGAAGCCTTGATCACATCGCCCACGAGCTCGGGGCTGAAGAAGCCAATGCCCCATAGTCCGATCACCCCCGAAACGCACAGCACCATGCCCAGCAGCGCCGGGCTTCGCCAGCGGGCGTCGCCGAGCAGGGCGGTGTAGGAGCCAAACTTCACCCCTGCGGCCCGGCCGACCTCGCGGGCCTTGACCCACTTCTCCGGTTCCTTCAGCCGCATCTGGATGAAGACGCAGAGAAAGGCAGGGATCGCTCCCACAAGAAACATGGATCTCCAGCCCGCGCCGGCCGGGATCGTGCCCCGGGATTCGAGGCTGCCGATCACCATGCTGACGATCCCGGCCATCACGTTGCCCACGGCCGAAAGCGCCTGAAGCATGCCCAGGGCACCGGCCCGGGAGCGGTCGGGGAGCGTGTCGGCCACGAGGGCCACGGCCAGCCCAAACACGCCCCCCACGCCGAGCCCGGTCAAAAACCGGTAGGCGGCAAAGTCGGCCCAGCCGGTGGAGAAGGCCGAGAGCCCGGTGCAGACGGAATAGATCAGCACGGTGATCGTAAGCATCTTGGCCCGGCCGTAGCGGTCGCCGAGCGAGCCGAAGATCAGGCCCCCCATCGCCCAGCCGGCCACGAAGATGCTCGTGGCGTAGCCGCCGTAGAGCTTCGGATCCCAGCCCGCCGGGAGCAGGGCCTCCATCGCCTTGCCCCGGGCAAGGATGAAGAGCTGCTGGTCGAGGCAGTCGAACAGCCAGGCCAGCGAGGCCACAAGGAACACGAACCAGTGGTAGCTCGTGAGGTCACGATACCAGGGTGTGTGGGCGTGGGCGGTGTCGGACTGCATCATGCTGCTCCTGAGGTTCCCTGGAATCATGCTCGGCCGTATGCGGTGCGGGCCGGCCGCCGTCAGGCGAGTTCCGCCTCGATCCGCCGCATATACCCAATGCTCTCCCGAGTCAGTCGCTCGGGCCCGGGAGCGTAGTCAAATACCTCCACGCTGATCCAACCCGCGTAGCTGATTTCGTCGAGGGCCTGGAAGATCGGGAGGAAGTCGACCGCACCGAAGCCAGGCCCCTGAAGGTTTTCGTCGTTGGCGTGGAAGTGTTTCAAATAGGGGGCCGAGGCGACGATGATCTCGGGCGTGGGCGTGGGCTCGGCGGCCATCGCCTTGACGTCGAGATGCAGCCGCACGTGCGGCGAGCCGATCGCTTCGATCAGCCGGCAGGTTTCGGCGGCGGTGGTGAGCACGTCGGTTTCGGCCGGCGAGAGCGGCTCCAGGGCCACGACGGTGTCGGTGGCCTCGAGCACGGGCACCAGCCGCGTGAACACCTCGCGGATGTGCGTGACGGCCTGCTCGGGAGACACGCCAGGCAACAGGCTTCGTTGCTTGGGCGATCCGAACACCAACACCCGGCCGCCGAGGTCGTGGCAGAGCCGGGCCAGGTCGCCGAGGTATTCCACCGTGTGGCTCCTGACCGCCGCCTCGGGATGGGCCACATGAAAGCCCTCCGTCTTCGCCAGCAGCCAGTGCAGCCCCACGCAGTCGAGGCCAGCCCGGGCGATCGTGCGACGAATCTCTCCCCGCTGGGCCGCCGAGATGTCGGTTGCCAGACTCGCCAGCGTGAAGGGAGCGATCTCGATTCCGCCGTAGCCACACTCGGCCGCCAGGTCGCAGGCCTCGTCGAGCGGCTGTTCGCCGAAGGTCTCATTGCAAATGGCGTAGCGGAATGGGGTGTTCATCGGGGATCTCACTTCAGGCGTCGGCTCGGAGACGGGGATCCTCGACCTTGGCCGGCTTGCCCGTGCGAGCACTCTTGTAACAGGCCTCGACGATCGCCACAGCCTTGCGGCCCTCGACCCCGTCGAGCGGGGGCGGGCGGCCCTCCCGCACGGCCGCCAGAAAATCCTCGAAGTTGCGCGTGTGGCAGGAATAGTTGATCGCCATCGGATCCGCCGCACCACCGGTGGTGGCACTTTGGCCGCCGAACCGTTCGCGGACGGCCGTGTCGTCGACCAGCTCAACGCGAAACCGCCAGCTGACGAGCTGCTCTTCGAGGATCTCGGCAGTGCCGTCACGCCCCCCGACAAGCAGCCGCCTCAGGCTGCCGGGAAACAGGCTGGTCGCCGCAAGCAGTTGGCCGAGGCCACCGTTTTTGAACCGGAGGATGGCGACGCAACTGTCTTCCACCTCCAGCCGCTCAGGGTCGTGGGCCCGCACGGCCGTGAGGGCCACCACGCTCTCGACCGGGTTTTCGCCTGGTGCGAGGCCGGGCGTGGTTGCGGCGGCGATCCATTGCAGGGCGTCTACCCCATGGATCGATTGGTTGATCAGCGCTCCGCCGCCGTCGAGGGCCTTCGTGCCCTGCCAGCGGCCCGGGCCGTAGTAGGCGTCGTCGCGCCACCAGGGTACGTAACAGGCCGCGATGGCCAAGGGGCCGAACCGGCCCGCCGCGGCCGCGGCATGCACTGATTGGATCACGGGATTAAACCGCTGGGGAAAGATCGCCCCTAGCGGCACGCCTGCCCGGGCGGCTGAGGTGATCATTCGGTCGATGCGTTTGAGCGTGATCTCGAGCGGCTTCTCACAGATCACCGGCACGCCCCGGCGAATCGCCGCCAAGGCCGCGTCGAGGTGCGCGCCTGAGGGCGTGGCTACGGTGACGAAGTCGGGCTTCTCCCGTCGGAGCATCGCGGCGGCGTCGGCATGCCAGGAGCAGCCATACTCTGCGGCAAAAGCCCGGCCCTTCTCTTCGGTGCGGCAGCAGGCAGCGACCAGCTCCACGCCCGGGATGTCGGCCAGCGCCCGCGCATGGAGCCTGGCAATCGCCCCGATCCCGATGATCGCCGCCCGCATGCCGAGTTCCTCGTGCTTCCGTGGACGGGCCAGTGGCCCAAACATCAGGGCTCAGTGTGACTGCCAGCCAGACCGGGAACAAGTCGCACGGAGTATCATCAGGGCCGGCGCACGGCCTTGTCTTTCAGCCGTGAGGCGCGCCTCCTCCTCCGCACGAGATCGATGGCAACCTTGCTTCCGCCTGATCTTGCTGATTTTGTCGCAGCTGTGGCTGCGACCGGGCACAGACTCGTGCTCTTGACCAGCGGCGGGGGCGCTGCTGCGATCGCCCAACTCGCCACCACGCCTGGAGCCAGCGACATCCTGCTCGAGGCCACGGTGCCCTCCGCGCGGGCGGCCGTGGATGGCCTGCTCGGTGGGCCACAGGAATCCTATTGCTCGTCCCGCACGGCCCGTCGGCTGGCTGTGGCAGCCTGGGAGCGGGCCCGACTACTCGCTGAGGCAGCGGGCGCAGCCCCGGAAGCCGCCGCCCGCCAGGCGGTGGGTGCAGCCATCACAGCCGGCCTCAAAACCAGGCGGCCCAAGCGGGGTGAACACCGGGTGATCGTGGCCGTGCAAACCCTCGGGGTCACCCGGCTCACCGCAGCCATCCTCGCCAAGGAGGCTCGATCGCGAGCCGAAGAGGAGTCCCTTGCAGCCAGCCTCATGCTCGCCGAGATCGCGGCTGCCTGCGGGGTGCCCTCGGCCTCCGCGGAGCCACCACTCCTGCCCGGCGATCGGATCCAGCGCGACGTAGCGGAGGCCACTGACCGCTGGCAGGAGTTGTTTGCCGGGGCCCGGAAGGGCGTGGTGGTTGCAGGTACCGGGCCCAACGCCGAGGCCACACCGGCCGAGGGGAGCCTGATCTTTCCGGGTTCCTTCGATCCGCTGCATGAGGGTCATCTGCTGATGGCCCGGATCGCGGAAGAGATCGCGGAGCGGCCGCTGGCGTATGAGCTTTCAATGAACAATGTCTCCAAGCCGATGCTCGATTACATCGAGATCCGGGATCGGATCGGACAGTTTGCCGATCGACCGCTGTGGCTGACGCGGGCCGCCACCTTCCTTGAAAAACTCGATGTCTTCCCGAAGAGCACCTTTGTGATGGGGGCCGACACCTACGCCCGACTGCCCGACCCCCGGTACTACGGCGGTTCGGCCGCGGCCGCCACCAGGGCCGTGAAGGCGATCGCCACTCGGGCCCGTGGGCTGATCGTGTTTGGTCGGGCGGCAGACGGTGTCTTCCATGATGCCTCGTCGATCAACGTGCCCGAGCCCCTCAAGGCCGTCACCTACTTTGTGTCGCAACGGGAGTTTCGGCTGGATATCTCGAGCACGGACGTGCGGCGGCAGAACCAGATCAGGAGCGAGGCATGACCAGGTTTCCGAACCCGGCCGCTGCGGCACTGGCCTGGCTCCTGATCGCCGGCGGCGGGACGGTTTGGGCCGACGCCCTCGCCGAGTCGCTCGAGCCTCACGTGGGCCAGCAGATCGACGTGATTGAACTGGCCACGGGCAAGCGATTCGTGCGGCCGTTGCTCCAGAAGCTGGTGGTTCGCGAGGGCACGACGCAGGCGCTGCGGCTGGTCGAGGAGGGACAGTCGCGGCCGGTGAGCATTCAACTCCGGAGCATCACGAAGATCGTGGCCGGACGAGAGACGGTCTACGAGGCGGAGATCAAAGGACGCAGCAGTTCCCAGGTGCGGGAGCGGGCCGCCCGGGAACGGCAGGAGCAGGCGCGAGAGGCCTCTCGGGCGCGGATGAAAAAACACGGCGGAGCCCCGTGGCCGGAACTCTCGGCCGAGGAGCATGCCGCAGAGGTGGACAGCCTGAGGGCCTACGTGGAGCAGGTCCGGGGCGTGTTTCCCGATCTCGAGCTGGCCGAAACCCACGAGTTCATCCTGGCCAGCGATATCCCTCCGGCCGAACTGCGACCGTTTCTCGCCAGCCTCGACGCGATGCACGACCTGCTCTGCGACCTCTACGGCATCCCCCGGGGGGAGCCGGTCTGGAAGGGGAAGTGCCTGGTGATCGCATTTCGCGACCTGGCCGCCTTCACGGCCTTTGAGCAGCGCTTCATGAACACGGTCGTGCCGGAGCGAACGCACGGGCTCTGCCACCAGTCGAGCGATGGCCGGGTGGTGATGGCCTGCCACCGCGGTTCGGCCGATGCCTTTGCCCACATGCTCGTCCACGAGACGAGCCACGGCTTCAACCACCGCTGGCTCTCTCCCCAGCGGCTGCCCAACTGGCTCAACGAAGGCCTCGCCGAGTGGATCGGCACGCAGCTGGCACCCCGCTCCCGGCAGGTGCCGCTGAAGGAGGCCGAGGCCCGGGCCTTCATGCAGTCCACCGGTTCACTCGGGGCTGATTTTTTCACCGCCGAGCACATCCAGCCGGTGCAGTATGGCATCGCCTCGCAGCTGGTGCGGTTTCTCGTGACCCGAGACCGCGGCAAGTTCGCCCAGTTTGTCCGGGGCATCAAGGAAGGCCAGACCACGGAGGAGAGCTTTCAGTCCGCCTTCGATGCCTCACTGACCGAACTCGTGGCGGCCTTCGGCCGGGCGCTGAACCTCCCGGGCCTCAATCCCTGAAGCTGGCGTGGGCCCGAGCACCGTCGGCTCCAGGGCGGCGGGCAGCGGCATCGCCGCCCGGGCGAGCCGTCGCTGCCGGAGGGCCAGCATCACCATCCAAAAACCCAGAAACCCCCCGACGCAGACCAGCACCATCACCGCTCGGGCCGGGTCATGGTTGAATCTCCAGGCTCCGACCGCATGGAAGATGCCCCAGGCGAGAATAGCCAGCGATACCCAGCGAATGATCCGCCAGGTATCGGTTGGGAATGAAGGTTGGCTCATGAGCGGATTGTACGCTTCCCCCTCAAACCGGGCCGCCGCCTTCGGCTGGTGACGGTGGTGCCGATCCTGCGGGTGGAATCCGAACGATCAGGCAAGAGAGTCGGCCTGCGGCGACACTGCCGTCGCCGTTTTGCGACCTATGAACCTGGTAGGCGATTTCGTGTCGTCCGGTTTTTCTCGTCCCGCCAGGATCATTTCATGCTCGAGTCTGAGTTGCCGCTGTCCACCGGGCAGGCCCTTGCCGGCCGAATCCTGGTTGTGGACGACGACCGTCGGATGGCCTCGGGGATGGCGGAATGGCTCTGCGGCCGCGCCTGGCATGCCTTCGCCGCCGGCTCGACGGCCGAGGCCCTGCGTTCGCCCGGACGCGAACGCTGCACCGCCTGCCTGGTCGACTCGCTTTTGGCCGACGAGGGAGGCCGCCGCGTGGCCGACGGCGTGCGCCGGGTTTCACCGACCGCCGGCATCATCGCAATCGTGCCCATTGGCGGCAGTCTGCCGGCTTGGGCCGATGCCCTGGTCGCGACTCCGCCGCAGGACGAGGCGGTGCTGGCCGCCATCGCCATGGCCTGCGCGGCTGCGACTGCCCGGGTGGTGGCCCTCCCGACGGAACCGGCCCCGCTCTCTCCCGCGAGTTCCGTGATTGGCCGACATCCCGTGATGCAGCATGTCTTCGATCTGGCTCGGCGGGTGGCCAGGATGCCCGCCACGGTTCTGATCACTGGCGAGAGCGGCACCGGCAAGTCACTCTTGGCCCGAGAGATTCACGCTGCCAGTGGCCGAACCGGACGATTCATCGAGGTCGCCTGCGGCAGCCTGGCTGAACCGCTCCTGGAGAGTGAGCTCTTTGGCCATGCCGCCGGATCCTTCACCGGCGCCACCTCCAACCGCGACGGCAAGTTTCTGCTGGCCGACGGCGGCACGATCTTCCTCGACGAGATCGGCACCGCCTCGCCCGCCCTGCAGGTCAAACTCCTTCGGGTGCTCCAAGAACTGGAGTTCGAGCCGGTCGGCAGCAGCCAGACGCGGCGGGTCGATGCCCGTGTGATCCTGGCTACCAATGAGGACCTTCCAGCACTTGTGGCCGCTGGCCGATTCCGCGCCGACCTGTTTTGGCGGGTGAACGTGATCACAATCGAGATGCCACCCCTGCGGGAGCGGGCCTCCGACATTCCCGACTTGGCCGGGCACTTCCTCGCCCGGGCCGCCGCCCAGGCAGGCCGCGAGGTGACGGGCTTCTCGGCCGCCGCGCTCAACACGCTGGTGCGACACTCCTGGCCTGGCAACGTCCGCGAACTCCAGCACGCCGTCGAACGGGCGGTGTTCCTCGGTCGTGGCAGCCTGGTGGATGGAGCCGACCTGCCGACTGCCGTTCTGGCCGCGACCGGCGTTGCCCCCGAGCAACCCGAGAGCCCGCTCAAGCAGGCCCTCGCCATGCCCGAACGGCACCTGATCATCGAGGCGCTCGAGAAGTCGGGCTGGCGGCGGGACGTGGCGGCCCGGTCGTTGGGCATCAATCGCACCACGCTCTACAAGAAGCTCAAGCGGCTCGGCATGGACGTAGCCGACCTCCAACCCGCACGGTCGTGAGCCCGGCGAGCGGTTGGCCAGGGCCTGTCACTGCCTCCGACAGGAGTGTCTCAGCTCAGGGCACGACCAGCCGGGCTTCGACAGGCAGGTGATCGGAGCCAACGCTGCGGCCGATGCCGCGAAACACCACGCGGATCTCCGGCGACACCAACACATGGTCGATCGGGATCCGGGGCACTGGGCGGTGGGCATTCCAGGTGGCCTGAATCCCCTGGCCGAGGGCCGAGTCGCGGAGGCCGCTGGTGGCCAGCAGCCGACGGAAGCCGCCGGACCAGGGCGTGGTATTGAGATCACCGGCTAGGATCGTCGGCCGATCGGCCGCAGCTACGAGCTGGCCCAAGGCTGCGAGCTGGGCATCCCGCCAGGCCGTCCACTCGGCCGAAATCGGGGCCGGCGGATGGGCGGCGACCAGCAGGCAGGCCGACTCCTCCCGCTCGAGCACTGCCACGATCGCCGGCGGGCCATCGGCTGGCGTGAGCACTCGTGGTTCAGCCAGCGGCCATTGCGAGAGCAGGGCGATCCCAAACATGTCGTCACGGGGCTCGATGACCCGGTAGGGATACAGGGTGTCGAGTTGGCCGAGCGCCTCGGCCCAGGCCTCGCTCACCTCCAAGAGCACCACCACGTCGGCGTCACGCGTGCGGAGGTAGGCCAGAACCCGATCGGTCGCCGGGTTATCAGCCAAGAGGTTGAGCGACACGATCTCGAGCGGGGTGCCGGTATCAATACCCTGCTCACTCGGCACCCAGTACGGAAGGAGGAACCAGAGATTGATCAGCGTTGCACTCACGGCAAGCGTTGCCGCCAGCCACCGTCGCTGCCAGGCAGCCGCAACCAGACAGCCGCTGGCGGCCAGAAACCAGTACCAGCGGAAGTGGGCCGTGAGATCGAGCAGCCAGTGAACGTCACCACCGAAGCCGGCCAGGGTGGCGGCGACCGCAGCGAGCGCTAGCAGATCGATGCTGAGCGCCAGCGGTGTCAGGCTATTGTTGGCGGTGACCGCATCGCCTACCCCGCCCGGGCGGATCAGGTGCCCGCCGTCGGCCGCCTCTGAAGACGCCTGCTCAACTGGCATGGTGGAACAACTCCGGCAGAAAAATTCGCTGGCGTTTGCCCGCGACCCCGACCCGGCTCTCGGCCACGGCTCGCCGGCTATGCTGGCCGCTGCTGCTACCCACCTTCTGTTTGCCGCTGTCGGTTTTCCGCCTTGCGGTCTGCGATCTCCGCTCGGCGCTCCGCGCCATCGAGCTCGCTGGCAGTCCGCCGGTCACCCGCCTTGCCCTCAACCTCACCGAGTCGCACGGCGTCGGCGATCCGGTCGGCCGCAGGCCCAAAAATGATCTCACGGTTTTCAAACAGGGCTTCGGGATCCTGGTCGAGCATCTGGATCCGACGGCGGCGAAACGAGAAAAAGGCGATCACGGCCAGCACCGCCGCCACGAGGACCGCGACGAACGTGAGGCCCCGCTCCGCCGACTGGATCAAAACACTGATTCGTTCACCGAACAGGTAGGCGAGGCCGAAGAAGCCCCCAATCACCACCGAGGCGCAGATAAAGTCGGCAAACAGAAACCAGCGATACCTCACCCGCAGAATCCCGGCCGTGAGATAGAAGGGGCTGCGGAGTCCCACGAGAAACCGCGCCACAAAGAAGGCCTTGATGCCATGGCGGTGAATCAGGTCTTCGATCGTCTTTTCCCGCTCCGGCGTGAGAAAACCGCTCCACCAGGGATGCTCGCGAAGAACCCGGGCCCCAAAGGTTCGCCCGATCCAATACATCAGGCTGTCGCCGAGCAACGCCCCTACCAGGCAGGCCGGCAAGGCTTTGTACCACTCCAGGCCGCCGGCCCGACTCGCCACACCCGCGGCAATGATGGGAACCTCCTCTGGGATCGGCAACCCGATGCCGGTCAGCGCCAGAAACACGACGATCCCGAGGTAGGAGGCCTGAAACCAGTCGGGCATGACGTCGTGTGGAAGGGCGGTCGGGGCGTCGCAGGCCCGTCGCGTCGCGGACCGGCTAAGAGTGTAATCCCCACGGGCGGCCTGGCGAATGAATACCGCTTCTGCCGCTGCGAATCGGGTCACGCCACGGGGGGAACCGGGAATCGCGTCAATTCGAGGCCCGGCTCGAGATCAAGGCTGACATCCCCCTCATGGACGTTCGCAAGCACCACCCGCAGCCCCCGACCCGCGGCAGGCACCACGAGCATCACGCCCACCGCAGGGTCTCTTGCCACGATCTGCGGCAGGCCGGCCTCACCGAGCACGTAGGCCGCCGTTGCCAGGGCGTCGGCGGCGGCGGCCGTCGGGGCGAGCACGGTCGCCGAGATCACCCCCTCGGCTGGTCGGCCCGACCGCGGGTCGAGGATATGCCCCAGGCGGCGGCCCCGCTCGACAAAAAACTGCGTGCCCGAACCGCTCGTGCCCAGGGCCCGATCGCAGAGCGTGAAGGTGGCCAGGCGCCGGCCGGGCCGCAGCGGATGCCGCAGTCCCACCTTCCAGCCTGTCCGACCGGGCTGGGCCGGGCCCTGGGTGCCGATCGCCCGGACGCTGCTTTGCCCACCATGCAGCAGGCAGCTGGGCACGCCGGCCGCGCTGAGCTGCTCAACGGCTCGGTCAACCGCCCAGCCCTTGCCGATCCCACCGGGATTGAGCCCCGCGCCAGCGACACAAACCCGTGCCCGGCAGCCATCGTTGTCGAGCTCCACCTGGCCGGCCCCGGAGACCGCCAACGCCGCCGCAAACTCGTCGGCCGCGGGCGTGCGGCCCTGCCGGCGAACAAACCCCCAGGCCTGCACGAGCGGCCCCGCCGCGATGTCGAAGGCTCCGCCGGTCTGATTCCCGATTTCGAGGGCAAGCCTGAGCAGCGCGAGCGTGTCGGCGGTCACCTCCACCCAGCGACCGGCCGCAGCGTTGATCGCTGCGAGTTCGCTCGAGTCGCGGTAGATGCTGATCCGCGCCTCAATCTCGTCCACCAGATCGAGCGCGTCGCAGCCGGCCTCGGTCGCGTCGGCCACCTCCCCGGCGTTGAAGACCACCTCGAACCGGCAGCCCATCGCCTCGCGGCCGACGACGATCGTATGGAGGTCGGGGCCATCGGCCATGGGATCCATCAGCGGGGTGCCAGGCCGCGGTCGAAGGCATCCTGATCGCGCCGGAACACGGCCAATGTGGTCTCGAACCGCTCGATCGGAATCCGGTAGACGGGCTTCTCGGCGGTGTGGGCATGACAGTGGGCCACGAGCAGCCGGTAGAGAAACTTGAACAACTGCCGCGGCACCCGCAGGCTCCGCAGCCCATCGATCAGCCGCCGCTCATCGACCGAGTCGTCGAACAGGGCCCCGAGCGTGGCCGGAGGATTGCCGACGCTCGCTGACTTCACCCGCGTCGAGGCGATGTCGTAGAGCGTCTCACCCGACCACTCGAGCGCCGGCACCAGATTCTGCTTGTCGAGTCGGGCCCGCTGGTTGAACTGCTCGTCTTCCCGTTCGATGAACCGGTACAGCTCCTCCGGAAGCAACAGCTTGAAGCCGAGGCCCGGCGACTTGAGAAACTTATTGTCGAGGAGGGGCCAGATCACCAGCCGCATCCGCTCGGCTGCGCCATTGATCAGGTGGGGCTCGTCGAGCCGGTCTACGATCACCACCATCCCAGTCCACCCCAGAGCTGAGAGCACCCCCTGAAACTTGGCCAACAACTCATAGCGGTCGTCGCTGCGGGCGTGGGCCGGGAGCGGCTGTCCGGCCAGGTCGACCTCCGGCAAGGAGGCCAGTGCCCGGGAGAGCTGGCCGACCGTGCGATTGCCCGTGCGCATGCTGCCCACGATCCGCCAGGCCCGCCACAGCGACTTCAGCCGCCGCAGGCCGGCGGGAATCCAGGCCGCTCCCAGCAGGGCCCAGGGCCACCAATGGCCCGCCCAGCCAAGCCGCCCCGCGATCGCACCGATGACGAGTGCGACTGCCAAAGCCGCGGTGGCCGCGAATGCTACCAGCCGGGGCCAGCCGCCGAACCGACCGTGGTAGCCCACCCGCTGCCGCAGCCGACGGCAGCGGGTGGGAAACGATTCGGCGGTGGACTGGTCGTAGCAGGCGGCCAGCAGCGCGAGGTCGCGGGCCTGCGGCCGCGTGATCCGCGGCGGCCGCTGGCCCTCGATCAGCCCAGTCACCAACTGCGTGACCGCGAGCGAGAGGATCGCATCCATGTGGTCCCAGAGCTTCCAATGCGACAGGGCCCGCTCCACGGAGCGACCGCCCCCCACCCGGCTCACGAATCGATCGAGGAAGGGATTGAAATCGTCATACAGCACGACGAAGCAGCGGGCGTCGGAACTCGTCTGGTTATGGACTTCAAACTGCCGCACCATCTGCAGCTTGAGCGCTGTCTTGCCGCTCCCCTTCTCCCCGAACACGATCGACGTGCTCGGATCGGAAGGGCTGCCGAGGATCTTGTCCCAGGCGGGGTGGAAGGTGGTCTCGAGGCAGTCCCGCTTGAAGACGGCATCGGTTTGGGCGTCTTCTTCGGCAAACGGATTGCCGGCGATCCCGTGGTGCTCGAGAAACTCCTGAACCTTCATCGGGCTGGAGTCCCCGCCGGCACCATTCCTTCGAGCATTGTCCGAAAGCCTTCGGCATGCTGTTCGATCGTGGCCGCCGGCCCGTAAAACTTGAGGAAGTAGTTGCCGGCTGCGGGAGTCTCGATGATGGCAGCCAGCATCCGATAGTCGGGCCGCTGGACCGTCGGGCCACCGGCGAACGGACCGGCCGGCTGATCGAGGAAGGTTCCGTTGATGTCGACGAGCGTGACCCGGGAGCCGGCAATCTCTAACTTCTTCGTGGTGAGTTTGTCCTTGGTCACACCGCCGTCGGGCTGAGCGAACTGGCCGGCCCAGCGGTCGACATTGGCCTGCACCGAGCCGCCAGCGCCCATCACGGTCATCCGGCCGGCGGGCGAGTCGCCTTCCGAGGGGATCGCAAACTCCGTTTCCACCATCCCGCTCTTGGGCCGCACCCGCTGGAAGCCCGCGGGGGCGTTGAGCGACAGCCCTCCGCCAGCGATTGTAAACGCGGTTGCTTCCACGGCGGCGGGCTGGGCGAAGGCGGCTGGGGAAAACACCGCCAACACCAGGCACGCGAAGAATGACCACCGGGCAGAGGAAAGCTGCGACATCGTAAACTCACAGGGGTGGACTGATGCTGATCAAATCCCGTCTTCTCTAATCTACCAGCCCGTGGAACAAGTCATCCACGGCCCCGCTCGCAGATGCTGCTGGCATGAGTCTCTGTGGTTGACCGCAGGAGACGAAGTGCGAAGTCAAAATTGGGGGTCGGGGCCACGCCGCGGGTTTCCCAAGGCAACCGCCGCCGCAGGGCCGTCGGCCGCCGCAGGGCTGGCGTTTTCCTGAGGTTCGAGGCGGCTCCTTGCCCCATGTGCCGCGGCGATTTACGCTCCCTCTTCCGGTTGGTGCGACTGACTCGAGCGAGCACCGCCCCAACCCATCGACTGCCGCCCAGCCTGACTGCCGTCCAGTTGTCCACGCCCCTGAGTGCCAAGGTACCCCGCATGCCCCGCAATGAATCCCGGAATGGCCAGCCAGAGTCGGAGCAGGAAGAGGGGCCGCTCGAGATTGCGATCGTGGGCGACCTCACCGACAACGAATCGGATCTCACCGAACGGCTGCTCGGAATTCAGCCCGGCGGACATTGCACGATCTATTTCGATTCGCCGGGCGGCAGCCCCTACGCGGCGATGTCGCTGGTGGCGTTGATGCGGCTGCGAGATATTCAAGCGACCGGCGTGGTGACGGGGGAGTGCTCGTCTGCGGCGCTCTGGCCGCTGGCCGCCTGCCGACGGCGATTCGTCACTCCCTACAGCGTGCTCCTTTTCCATCCGATGAAATGGCAGAGCGAAGAGCACATCGGGATCCGCGAGGCGGCGGAGTGGTCACGGCACTTCGCCGACCTGGAGCGGGATATGGACGTGCTGCTGGGGGATCTGTTTGGCACCGGCCATGATCTCTTGGCCGAGTGGATCCGCACCCACCGCTACGTCACGGGCCGGGAAATGGCAGCAGCCGGGCTGGCGGAACTGATCACACTCCAGCCGCTGACCACGGTCGGTAGCCCACAGGGCTGAGTCTGCCACGGAGAGGCTGCCCGAGCCTGTGACCCCCTGCAGGCCTTCGATCCGCCGCCCCCACTGAGCCCTAGCGATAGTCGCCGTGGCAGTCGCTGCAGGCCTTCGACATCTCGCCAATCGCCGCGCGAGCGGAGTCGTAGTTTTTGTCCTGGCAGGCGGCCCTGATCCGGGCCGCGGCGTCTCGCATGAGAGTGGCATGGCCACGGTAGGTGTCGTCGTCGTGGAATTCAAAGTCGGGCTGCTGGATCACCTCTCCAAGGGCGGCGACGAGTTCGGCTTCGTGGAGGAACACTTCGCGCTGACGACCGAATTCACTGGCCGAGGCCAGGCCCGCTGTCAGTCGGTTCTCGGCCTGCTCGAGCCGGGCCATCAGGGCCGGTCGGGCCGCCACGCTGCTCCAGCGGAAGCTGTCTTCCTCCTCGGATTTTCGTCGGGGCGGGTTGCCGTCGAGCATCCCCTCGAGATCCTCCAGGCAGAGCTTCGATTCTGCGAAGGTTTGGTCGGTGCCGACCTTGCAATTGAAGCCGGCCCGGGCAAAGAGCCCGCGGGCGGTCGCGGCATCCCGCCGCCAGCGGATGTCTTCGTCGTGGACGGCAATCAGCCCGAAGGAGATCGCGATCGTGGAAAAGGCCCGGCGGGCCTCGTCGTAGCCGCCGCCCTTGAACGTCGAAGGGTTGGTTACCGCAGCCGCCACCACATCCTTCAGATCTTTGATTTCGTCGGTGAGCGTGTCGCCGGAAACGAGTTCGGACCACTTGAAGCCATTGGCGGGGACGGCCGTGGGGGCACTCGGTCCTTGCGGTGCACTCGCCGCGATCGCACCAGCCTCGGGGCCGGCAAAGTTGGGCCGCGGACCAGCCAGCAGGCCGAAGGCATCAGGAGCAAAAATCTCGGTGCTGCCAGCATCCCACTCCGGAGCCGGCGGGCGGCTGCGAGGAACGGGGCGAACCAGCCTGTCTCGAGGCTTGGCCCCCAGGGCCAGCCCGGCCATCAGCATGACAAAGACCAGACAACTGGAGCTTGTGTTCACCGCGGCCTGTTGGGCTGATCGGGAAATCATCCGGGAAATTCTCCGTTTCGATGGTGAGCCGCCGGCCCGTCTGGTTGCTGCATCCTACCGCGGAGATCCGGGCGGCACGGGGCCGGCCGCGCGGCCGGGAAACCGTCTTGACTCCCGCAGCCGCGGGCGTCACTTTCTCTCCCCCCAGCCGGTCGCAAGCGACCGGTGGTTCTGCCTGGAGCCAATCCTTTGATGCCTACTCTGCTTCGGTCGGCCTGGATCCGTCACTCGCTCGTGGCCGCGGTGCTCGTAGCCGGGTTTCAGGGCTGCTCGGCCGGTAGCCCTGCCAGCGATGCCGCGGCGCCCGCCAAGCAAACGGTTGTTGCCTTTCTCGAGGCGGTCAAGCGGGGCGACGACGCGACGGCCCGTGGCATGCTCAGCGTGGCCGCCCGCACCAAGACCGACGACATGGGAATCTCGATCGCCCCCCCAGTCGCCGACACGGCGACCTACGCCGTGCGGGACTGCGAGATGGTCAGCGATGCCGGGGACGTTGTCCACGTGGGCACCATCTGGACCGACGTGGATGGAGAGGGCTTTCAGAGTAGCGAGAATGTGGTCTGGGTCGTGCGGCTCGACCCGGAGGGCTGGCGGGTGGTGGGCATGGCGATGCGGGTGTTCGAGGATTTGCCGCCGCTGCTGCTCAACTTCGAAGACCCGGAAGACATGCTTGCCAAGCAGGAGATGGTAGCCAAGGAACTCGAACGCCGAGCCACAGTCGGCCAGGCTGCCAGTCCGCAGACCGCTCGCCAACCGGCCGCCCCTCAGCAGCCCGCTCGACGCTGACGCGTCGGCTCGGCGCTCCAGCAACTCACCAACCACCCCGCCGCCGTCCACGAGTCTGATCGGGCGGCACGAAGCGGCCAGGTTTTCGTTCGTGGGGTCGATCCCCAGACTCGCGCAGAACGTGCTCGGCCCGCAGCCCGAGGCTGGCGAAGGCCCGAATCATGTCCGAGCGAAGCGAGCGAGCCGATTTCATGCCGGATTCAACGCCGGCGGCGGGGATGGGTTGCGGCCAGGATCAGCCTCCGGCCCGGTTTCCCAGCCCGACACGACCAGCGCGGCCAAGAGCGTTGCCAAGGCCAGGCGGTACAGAACGAACGGCCAGAGCGTGTGGCTCGTGAGCATGGCCAGCAGCCAGCGGATCGACGCATACCCCACGATGCCGGCCACCAGCGTGCCCACGATGGCCGCAGTGATGTCGTCACCGGTGGCGAGGATCTCATGCCGGGCCTTCCAGGCCTCGAGCACGCCCGCTGCCCCCACTGCGGGCAACGAGAGCAAGAATGAAAACCGGGCGGCCGTGCGGCGGTCGAGGCCCGTGATCATCCCCGAGGAGATCGTGGTGCCGCTACGACTCGCTCCCGGCACAAGCGCGAGCACCTGGGCGAATCCCATCCACAGGGCATCCGAGAGCCGCACACCCTCCAGGCCGCCCCGGCCTGCCCCGCCCCGCTTGGCCCGCGCCAGCGCCACGAATTCGGCGGCGGCCATCAGGATCGTGGCACCGAACAGGGCCGCCGCCACCACGGCCAGCTGCCGAGCCCCGCCGCGAACGAAGTCACGGGCTGCGAGGCCCACGACGACAATCGGAATCGTGCCCAGAGCGATCATGATTGCGGCCCGCGACTCGACGGTGCCCCAGGGGCGGCCCGACCGCAGTCCAGCCACAAAACCCGCCAGCAGTGCCGCGATGTCGTGCCGCAGCGCGATCATCACAGCCACCAGCGTGCCGCACTGAATCAGGGCCGAATAGGCTGCACCGGGATCCTCCCAGCCCACGAGCGCCGGCACGATCCGCAGATGGGCGGTGCTCGAGATCGGCAGAAACTCAGTCAGTCCTTGCACGAGACCGAGGACGGCGGCTTCAAAGAGGGACATGGAGTGCTCAACG
>ERZ889217.831-NODE-831-length-17352-cov-15.742557_pt1 | contig 17352 bp, 12 predicted proteins | sample MGYA00521098_ERZ889217 | MGnify/ENA primary metagenome ERZ889217 (study PRJEB32303, sample SAMEA104408613) | aquatic metagenome | biome: Brackish water; feature: Pelagic; material: water | place: Baltic Sea | collected 2014-06-10T22:04:00 | depth 2,362 m ... | reverse complement strand
TGCCGGTGCCGCGGAGCGGGCCGGGCAGCAGTTCGAGTTCGGTGTCGCTCGGCATGCCCCGCCGAGCTTCTGCTCCTCAGTCCTCGGTCGGGAAGGCTGGCGGGCGATCGGCAGCGGCAGGCGGAGCACCGGCAAGCGGCGGGCACCAGTCGGCGTCAATCCCGTCCACCACGACTCCGACAGGCAAGCCGTCCCGGTCGGCCCCAGCCGAGCCCGGACCGTCTGCGCCTTCGCGGAGCCCCCGCCGCAAACCGATCGAATTCGCTGGCCTCCCGCTCGGCTACTGGCTTACTCTAGCCGTCGGCCTGATCACAGTCAGCGTGCTTGGCACGCTTCTGTGGCTGCGGAATCGATAACGACTTTCGAGCACCCGGCGGCAGACAATCCCCGGCCTGCTCGAGCGAACTTTGGAAACAAGCGAAGCCATGGATGGCGAAGCGCAGCGGACACGCAGTGAATGGAGGCCTGAAGGGCCGGAGTGAACGTCCAGCGAGAGGATGCCGGCAGCCCCGACGCTACTCGAACGAACGTCAACGATTAGATGCTCCCGGTGGTCTGGCCGACGGATCAGCCCAGCCGCCAGGGGCCGGCAGCGAGTTCAGCGAGACCGCCGCGGTGGGTGAGGTCGTAATCGAGCGGCGTGAGCGTGACATGACCTGCAGCCAGAGCCGTCACATCCGATTCGCCAGGGGAGGGCGGGGGCGGGGGTTCGTTCGTAGCCCACCAGTAGGAGCGGCCACGCGGGTCAACCCGCCGCTCAAAAGCTTCGCCGTAGCGAGCCACGCTCATCGGCACCACGCGCAGTTCGGCACCTCCGGCCAAGGCGCGGGTCGGAATATTGAGGTTGAACAGACTCCCGGCAACGGGCCGCCGATCAAGCAGTTGTCGGATCACGGTCGCACCAATTCCGGCAGCCCGGTCGTAGTCGGCGTGGTCGTCCCACTCGAGTGAGACGGCGATGCTCGTAATCCCGAAGAAAGCCCCCTCGATGGCCGCCGCCACCGTGCCGGAGTAGAGCACGTTGATTCCGGCATTGAGCCCGCTGTTGATGCCACTGACCACGAGGTCGGGCCGCCGCGGGCAGAATTGTGAAATCCCGAGTTTGACGGCGTCGGCAGGACTGCCGTCCACCGCCCAGCCGCGCCGCAGGTCGCCGGCGAAGACCTCCTTCGCAGTCAGCGGCGTGAGGAACGTGATCGCATGGCCCACCCCGCTCTGTTCGGTGGAAGGAGCCACGACGGCCACGTCGGCGAAGCCCCGTAAGACCCGCTCCATCGCAGCGAGTCCCGGTGCGAAAATACCATCGTCGTTGGTGAGCAACACGAACATGGCCGGCATGATACCAGGCCTGGCAGCGGCTGCTCAGCCGGGCCGGCTGCGATTCGAACCCGCCCACCATATACTGTCAGGCTTTTCCATCCCGCTGATCGTCCGGGTTCCGGTCCCGCTCCTCACACCCCTCCCCGCTGCAAAGCTTCATGACAGCCAGTTCCACCAGCCTGCCGGCCTCGCCGGCAGGCGGTTCGCCCAGTCCACAGCAGACCGAGCGGGTGCTCGTGCTCGACTTCGGGTCGCAATACGCCCAACTGATCGCCCGGCGCGTTCGTGAGCAGCGTGTCTACTGCGAGATCGTCCGCCACGACATCTCCGCCGAACGGATCAGCCAGCTAGCCCCCCGGGGAATCATCCTGTCCGGTGGCCCTTCGAGCGTCTACGAAACGGCCGCGCCAAAGTGTGATCCAAACATCTTTCGTTTGGGTATCCCGGTGCTCGGAATTTGCTACGGGATGCAACTGGCCTGTGAGGCTCTGGGGGGGAAGGTCGGCGGGGCAAAGGCCCGCGAATACGGCCGGGCGGCCTGCGAGGTGCTCGTCCATGAAGTCCTGTTGGCAGACGTGCCCGATCAGACCGAAGTTTGGATGAGCCACGGAGACCAGGTAGACGGTCTGAGCGATGAATTTATCCCGCTGGCCCGCACCGCCACCTGCCCGCTGGCCGCTGTCCGCCATCGCACGTTGCCCGTGTTTGGCCTTCAGTTCCACCCGGAGGTCACCCACACTCCCGCCGGAGGAACAATCCTCGCAAACTTTGTCAAAACGGCCTGCGGCTGCTCTGGGGCCTGGCGGCTGGATGACTTCGCTACCGCGATGATCGACGATATGCGACGGCGGGTGGGCAGCGACCGAGTGATCTGCGGGCTTTCCGGCGGCGTCGACTCCGCCGTGGTGGCCGCCCTGCTCAGCCGGGCGATCGGCGACCAACTCTCCTGCATCCTGGTGGACAACGGCCTGCTGCGGAAAGGAGAGGCGGCGGCGGTGATCGAGGAATTCACCACCCACTTTCGCAGCGATCTCCACGTGGTGCCAGCCGAAGCCCGGTTTCTCGACAGCCTCGCCGGCGTGACCGAGCCGCAGGAGAAGCGGCGGCGGATCGGCAAGGCCTTCATCGATTGCTTCGCCGGCGAGGCGGCGGCGATTGCCGGGGCGAGATTCCTGGCCCAGGGCACCCTGTATCCCGACGTGATCGAGAGTGGCGCCGCAGCGGATGGCCCGGCCGCCACGATCAAATTGCATCACAACGTGGGGGGGCTGCCTGACGACCTGCAGTTTGAACTGATCGAGCCGCTTCGCGATCTGTTCAAAGACGAGGTCAGACAACTCGGCCTCCAACTCGGCCTGCCCGAACGAATCGTGTGGCGGCACCCCTTCCCGGGCCCCGGGCTTGCCGTCCGCTGTCTCGGCGAGGTGACGAAATCCCGGCTCAACACCCTCCGGGATGCCGACGCGATCGTGCTGGAGGAACTCGAACAGGCCGGGCTGATGCGGAAAGTCTCGCAGGCCTTCGCGGTGCTGCTGCCGGTGCAAAGCGTCGGCGTGATGGGCGATGCCCGCACGTATGACGACGTCCTGGCGGTTCGGGCGGTGGAAACCGAAGACTTCATGACGGCCGACTGGAGCCACCTCCCCTATGAGGTTCTGGCCCGAATCTCGACCCGCGTGATCAACGAAGTGCGGGGCATCAACCGGGTGGTCTACGACATCTCCTCAAAACCCCCCGCTACGATCGAGTGGGAGTGAAGCAGATCGGCTGATAGACTGGCCGGCGTTCAGAAGGTCGTTCGGCCCGGCCTCTCCCCCCGAGGACGTCAACACCATGCAGGTTGCGATCATCGAGGATGATCCGCTCATCGCCCGGGCCGTGAGCACCGCCGTGCGGGAAGCCGGCCATGATTGCCAGTGGATCGCCGACGGCGCAGCAGCGATCCGTGACCAGACATTTCTTGGCAGCGACTTGGTCGTGCTTGACCTGATGCTGCCCAAGGTTCCCGGGCTTGACGTGCTTCGCGCTGCCCGATCGCAGGGCGTGCGAACGCCCGTGATTGTGCTCACGGCGCGGGGAACCGTGCCTGACAAACTTGAAGGCTTCGAGGCGGGAGCCGATGACTATCTGGTCAAGCCTTTCGCGATGGACGAACTCCTGGCTCGGATCGATGCTGTTCACCGTCGTACGGCCGACAAGCCGGCGCTGAATCTCGAGGTGGGCGAACTCCACCTCAGCCTTGCCAACCAGCGATTGATGCTCGCCGGTCGCAAAGTCGATCTCACCCCAACCGAGTTCAGCATCCTCGAGCGTCTGCTTCGCTACCATGGTCAGGTCGTCACCCGCAAGATGCTGTGCGAGCATGTTTGGGGATTCGACTGGGACGGCCCCACGAATGTGATCGAGGTGCACATCAACCGGCTGCGTGGCAAGATCGACAAGGGCCGGGAGCAGTCTTACATCCGCACGATCCGAGGCCGGGGCTATGCGCTGGCGGTCGATTGAACGGCATGCCTGGACCACCCTTCGGGCACGGCTGACGGTCTGGAACACGGCGGTCGTGCTCCTGATGACCGTCGCCGCGCTGTTGGCGGTATGGATCGGCGCGCGGGCGGCTCTCTACCGTGAAGCAGACGCGGTCCTTTCCGGCACCGTTCGCGAAGTGGCGATCGCGATCACCGACCTCTATCCCGATGTCGATGCCGTGGTGGCCGAGATGCGGCGCAAGGCCGCCGGCCATGCGGAGCGGGGCTGGTTCACGCAACTACTCACTGGCGACGGTGAGACAATTTGGAAGAGCGACCTCTGTCCCGTCGAAGTGGCCACATACCCACCGACGTCAGCCGACCGCCGCGAGAAGATCGTGCAGGTGGGTCCCTACCGCTACGCGCGGCTGGCCATCGAGGGCCCCGAGCATCGCCCATTCCATGTCCGGATCGGGATGTCGACCAGGTTTCTTGACGAAAACATCGCCGCCCTCATGCGGCTGTTGATCCCAGTTGGGATCATTCTCTCGCTGCTCACGCCGCTGGCTGGCTACTGGCTGGCTGTGCGGGCCACCCGCCCCGTGGCCAACATCCTTCAGACCGCCGACCGGCTCCGGCCCACGCGGCTCGGAGACCGGCTGGCGGTGAGCGGTTCCAAGGACGAACTCGACCGGCTGTCGCTCACGATCAATCGCCTGTTGGACGAGGTAGCAGGCCACGTCGAACGGCAGGAGCGGTTCGTGGCCGACGCCGCCCATGAGCTTCGGGGCCCCTTGGCCGCGATGCAGAGCACGCTGGAGGTGGCGGTCTCGCAAGCACGTTCCTCCGCCGAATATCGAGACACGCTCGAAGACGTGCTCGAGGCGGCCCGGCACCTCTCCAAGATCACCAACGACCTGCTCGTCCTCGCCGAGAGCAGCGAAGCCTCCGCTCCCCGGATTCACGAGTCGGTGTCGCTTGCGAAGACTGCCAGCCAAGCAACGGGAATGTTTGCCGGCGTTGCCGAAGATCGCGGGATCTGTTTGGAGCTGGAGACGGCCGCCACACCCGTCATCGCGGGAGACTCCGCCCGGATCCGGCAGGTGATCGGTAATCTGCTCGACAACGCCCTGCGATTCACCCCGCGGAGCGGCAGCGTTACCGTGCAGGTGGGCGAGGGGCCGAAGGGAGAAGGGATCCTGGTCGTGTCTGACACCGGGCCCGGCATCGCCCCCGGAGACCTGGAGCGAATCTTCGACCGGTTCTTCAAGGCTGACCTCGCCCGTAGCCATGCAACCGGCCGGCGAAGTGGCGGGCTTGGTCTGGCGATCTGCAAGTCATTCGTCGAGGCGAGCCAGGGCTCGATCACAATCGTCAGTAATCCCCAGCAGGGAACCCGGGTAACCGTGCGGCTGCCGGCCTGGCGGGAGCCACTGTCCGACCCTTCCGCCGCCCCAACCGTCCGCGTGCCAGCTGGGAGCGGTGAATGAGCCTGGTTCGGTCCGCCGCCGGCATCGTGTTTGCCTTGCCGATCGAGGCCGATGCCTTCGCCCGGCTCGTGTGCGAACGGGTAGACACCCGAGGCGGAGGGCTGCCCTTCCACGAGGGCACCGTCGGCGGGAAACGTGTGGCGTGGTGCGTAGGCGGGGTGGGCCCGGAACGGGCCACTCGGGCTACACGGCTGCTGATCGACGGCCACCGGCCCCGACGGGTCATCTCGGCCGGATTTGCCGGCGGCCTCGATCCTGGCCTACCCCGCGGCGGGCTCATCGAGCCAGTGGCCGTACGGGGTGAAAAAACGCCCACCCCACTTCGACTTGCTGCCGCCCGGGGCGAACCCGTGGGAGCGCAGCCCCTGATCGTCACCCTCGATCGGATCGCCCGCACCGTTGCCGACAAGGCCGAGCTGGCTGCGGCCACCGGGGCCGTGCTCGTCGACATGGAAACCCTCGCGGTCGCGGAAGTGGCGGCCGCGGCCGGCCTTCCCTGCTACGGCCTCCGGGTGGTGTCCGACGCCGCAACCGATGAATTGCCCCCTGACGTCGGCCGGCTCCTGCGGTCTCAGTCCACCGCGAAGCGGGCGGGCATGCTCCTGGGCATGCTTGGTAAGCGGCCCGGGGCCGCAGGAGATCTCTGGCAGCTCTGGGAGCGAGCGGTCGTCGACGGCTGCACGCTCGCCACGGGGCTGACGAGCCTCATCGAAACCTTTCCCCCGGAACTCGAGTCTTCAGCCGTGCGAGCCGATCGCGAGCCTGACCAGCGGTCCGTGGGACAGGTCGGGCGTGACCGCCGGACAGGTGAGGCCCAGACATGACGCGACCGCAGTGGCCGCAGTTCGGCCGCTCCGCACCGCACCCTCCATCGTCGAGGGCCAGCCGGTGGCGGTCCAGTCACCGGCCAAGAATAAATTGCTGACGGCCGTCTTGGTCAGTGGCCGAATCGCCTCCACACCCGGCCGCACCGAGAGCACAGCCGTCGGGTCGGTTACGATCCGGGCGTCGATCAGCCGGGCCTCTCGAGCGGCCGGAAAGGCGGAGCGGAGTTCCGCCACAACGGTGTCTCGCAGCCGGTCACGGTCGCCGTCGAGCAGGCCCCGTGAGGCGCTGATCACCACCTGGCAGTAGCCGGGTGGGGCATCGACCGGTCGAAACACCCACTGCGATACCCGGCCCACGAGCACGGCATGCGGTAGGTCGATACAGTCGCGATCGAACCAGAGATGCACCGCCGTGATCGGTGAGCCAACAAACCGCTCGTCAGCCGCCGGCACGACGTCAGGCGCGATCTTCGCCGCCGTCCGCCAGGGCAGGGCCAAGATTACGGCCTGGCAACGGGCCGAGCTTCCGGCCAGCCGCACGGCGGTCACCTCACCGGTCGAGCCACGGTCGAGCCCAGCCACTGGAGCGGCGGTTTCCAGAGTCACCCCCTGCCCGCGAAGCCAGGTCGTGAGTCGCTCACCAAACAGCCTGCCCAACGTCTCGGTCGGCACGAACAGGTCGGCGGCATTGCGATGGGCCAGAAAGGCGTCGACCGCCACCTTCCGCGCAGCGGCCAGATCGACCAGGTCAATCGATTCCCCGAGCGCACTTTCGATCACCGGCTGCCAGAAAAGCCCGATCACCCGTTCAGGCTGGCCGATCGCCCGGAGCCAGGTAGAGGCCGTAGGCCGCGAGGAGCCGGCCGACTCCCGCCACCGAGCCAGCCGGAGCATGCCCAGGGCGAGGCTTGTCTTCTCACGAAGCGAGAAGTGTTGCAGCCCGAAGAGCAGGGGGACGAGGTGCAGCGGGGCGGGCAGCAGCCGGGTGGGCCTGCAGGCGGCCCGCCGATTGTCAGGGCCGATGAACCAGAGCGTGCGGTCGCGGCGGAGGGTTTCGCTCAACCCGGCCTGACGGAAGAGGTCGAGGAAGTTCGTGCAGCAGCCCATCGCCACGTGCTGGCAGGCATCGATCAGCCCGCCGGCCACGGGATCCTCAAACGAGGCCGCCCGCCCGCCGGCCCGACGACGGGCTTCATAGACCGTGATTCGCGCACCGGAGCCTGCCAGCGCTGCGGCGGCGGCCAATCCGGCCAAGCCCCCTCCGACGATCGCGATGTTGTGCACACCGGGGGTATTCATGGATGGGTTGGCATGGCGGCAATCGGTCAGAGACGGCGGCCAGAGGGCCCCAGCAACAGGGTAGCCGCAGCCGCTGCCAGCAATCTAGGCTTCGCAGGTCGCACCCTGCTCGTAAAAATTGCCGGACCAGCCCGGCGGACGGCGGCCAGCAGTGACCGATAGACTCCAAACATGGCACGAAAGGCAAGCCGTCCATCGGTGGAAAGCATCCGATCCAACGCCGCGGCGTGGTGAAATCGCTCCTCGGCCAGGCCCACCATCCTCTGCGCCAAAGCCTTGAAGCCGGCATGAATCCGACCGGTTTGGAGTTCCTCCACGGTGCAGCCACAGGCGGCAAGATCATCCTCCGGCAGGTAGATCCGGCCGCGGCCGAGGTCCTCCGGGATATCACGGAGGATATTCGTGTATTGAAATGCCAGCCCGCAATCATCCGACCGCTCGATCGCCCGGGAATCGACGAAGCCCCAGATGTGGACCGCCGCCACCCCCACGGCGCTGGCCACCCGCCGACAGTAGCCATCGAGTTCGGCCCGGGTGGGATACAGAACCTGGGCGAGATCCATGCGCACACCGGCGAGGATGTCGGTAATGCACGGTGACGGCACGGCAAACCGGCGGACGGTATCAGCGAGCGCCCGGAGGATGGGCTCCGCGACCGGTTCTCCCTGGAGGGCCCTGCAGACGTCGGCCTCGAAGGCATCCAGACTGCGGCGAGCCATCGCCAGATCAGCGGCGTCGTCGACGATGTCGTCGGCCCGACGGCAGAAGGCGTAGAGGGCGGTCGTACCCCGCCGCTTCGCCCGCGGGAGCAGGCGAATCGGCAGGGCGAAACTCGAGCCTGCGGCCTCGAGCGCCGCAGCACAGGCCGCGTGGTCGGCCGCGAGTGAGGTCATGCCGGGCCTCCACGTCGGGCAACAATTGCGGCCCAGCAGGCCCAGGACGCCCGGACGGCGAGCCGGAGTTTCGCGGCCCGTCCCACCGTGGGCCGCCGAGCGAGCGTGTCGTAGTCCGCCCGTTCGATGGCATCGGCTACCGCGCGGCCGCCCGCAAGAAACAGCGCAATCGCCGGCCGTAGCAGGCGGGGGGCGGCAGTCGTGAGCGGTGAGCCGATGGTGAAACAGTCGCGGGCCCAGGCAACCTCCTCGGCCAAAAGCGCTCGCAGGGCAGGGGGGGCAGTCGTGGCAGCGAGCATCGACTCCTCGACTCCGTATCGGGCCATGTCTGCCGCTGGCAGATAGACCCGCCCTGCCAATCGGTCACGGGTGAGATCCTGCCAGAAGTTGACCAGTTGCAGGCCGGTGCAAATGGCGTCGGACATCCGCACGAGTTCGGGGTCGCGGCAGCCCTCCAAGCCGAGCACGATTCGACCCACGGGGTCGGCCGACCGGCGACAGTAATCAAGGAGTTCGACCCGGGAGGCATAGTGGGTTTTTTCCTGATCCTGCTGAAACGCATCGATCAGGTCTGCGAAGGGATCGATGGCAAGGCCGGCCTCGTCGATCGTCTCCGCGAGCGCGACAAAAACTGGATGTCGTGGGCGGCCGGCGAAGCAGTCCATAAGCTGTTGCCGCCAGTCGGCCAGCGCTGCAATCGCCTCCCCCCGCGAGGCTGCCTCGTCGGCAAGGTCGTCGGCCCAGCGGGCAAACGTGTAGACGTTCGCGAGATGCTGCCGCAGCCGAGCCGGTACGAGGAGCGTAGCCACGGTGAAGTTTTCATAATGGCCTGCTGCCACGGCCCGACAGAACCGCCTGGCGGCAGCCGAATCGCCAGCAGCAGGTACCGTGGCCAATTCCCAGGCGGCCGGGTCGCGGTGAGCAGCGGTCGGCGACAAGGTGGCCATGCGACGGGTCAGGGAGGGCGGAAGTAGGCTGCAACGCTGGCGGAATCGTTGCCGGATCAATACCATGCTCACACCAGCAGACCTGCCACGCGACCCCGTCCGTTGTACCGGACGGCGTCGGATCTAGCCTGCACCCCCGCCTCGGGAGGAACATTCGTTGAAGATCCTGCTTGCCGGCCCTCGCGGCTTCTGTGCCGGCGTCAACATGGCGATCGAGACCCTCGAAACCGCGATCCGGCTCCACGGCACACCAATTTTCGTCTATCACGAGATCGTCCACAACAAGCACGTGGTGGACCGATTTACCCGGGAGGGCGCGGTGTTTGTCGATCGGGTGGAGGACGTACCCGAGGGAGCCGTGCTGCTGTTCTCGGCCCATGGCGTCTCCCCAGAGGTGCGGCGAGTCGCGACGAAGCGGAACCTTCGAGCGATCGACGCCACCTGCCCGCTGGTCACGAAAGTCCACCTCGAAGCGATCAAGTATGCCCGCCAGGGCTACCGGATCCTGCTCATCGGCCACGAAGGGCACGACGAGGTGATCGGCACGATCGGCCAGGCCCCCGATGCCTTCACGCTGGTGGAAACTGCCGAGCAGGTCGACGAACTGCCATTCGGTCCCGACGACAAACTCGCCTACCTGACGCAAACCACCCTCTCGGTGGACGACGCCTCCCGGATCATCAACCGGCTCAAGACCTGCTTTCCACAGATCGTCGGTCCGCCGAAAGATGACATCTGCTACGCCACCCAAAACCGCCAGGAGGCAGTCCGGGTTCTCTCCGAGGAGGCTGACCATGTGCTCGTGCTTGGCAGCCAAAACAGCTCCAACAGCCAGCGGCTTGCCGAACTGGCTCGCGACAACGGAATCCCAGCCCACTTGATCGACGGGGCCAACGAGATCGATCCGGCCTGGTTTCAGGGAAACGAGACGGTCGTAATCACGGCCGGTGCCAGCGCTCCGGAGAGCGTCGTCCAGGACTGCGTTCGGTGGCTGGAACAGCGGTATCACGCCTCGGTCGAGGAACGAACGATCCGGGCTGAGGATGTCTACTTCCCGCTGCCCAAGGAACTCCGCGCCGCGGCCTCGGCAGCCCGGCTGCCGATGGCCTGAGAGGGCCCGGTGAGCCTATCCCTCGGGCGTGGAGTTGGTGCTCCGCGGGCCGGGAGCCTACCCTCCAGAGGTGAAGTCCCACCAGCCAGCCGGCAGACCACCACCGCTGCAGCTTGAAACCGGGGCCCACCTGGGCGTGGCGATCATCGGCGCTGGGTTTGCCGGCATCTGCATGGCGATCAGGCTGCTTAAGACCGGCCGGACCGATTTCGCGATTTTGGAACAGGCCTCCGACCTCGGTGGCACCTGGCGAGACAACACCTATCCCGGCTGTGGCTGTGATGTGCCCTCGCATCTCTACTCATATTCTTTTGCCCAAAACCCTGCCTGGTCGCAGGTCTATGCCAAACAGCCTGAGATCCTCGCGTATTTGCGGCGGGTGGCAGCTGAGCACGACGTAGCCGGCCGGATCTCGTACGACACCGCGGTGACGAGCCTCGAGTGGCAGGAGTCCGCCGCCCACTGGCACGTTGCCACTGCCGACGGCCGGCGGTTTACCGCCCGTGCCGTGGTGCTGGCCGTGGGCGGGCTCCACCGGCCCAAGGTGCCCGAGCTGCCCGGCCTGGAGTCGTTCGCCGGACCCGCCTTCCATTCCGCCCGCTGGCAGCACGACGTGGAGCTTGCGGGAAAGCGTGTGGCGGTGATCGGCACCGGCGCGAGCGGGATTCAGTTCATTCCCGAAATCGCTCCCCGGGTCGCCCAGTTGACCGTGTACCAGCGGAGTCCCCCATGGGTGCTGCCCCGCAACGACGCCGAGATCTCTCAACTGGCCCGACAGGCCTTCGCCCATGTGCCCGGACTTCTACGGCTGCGCCGAGCCTGGCAGTATTGGAAGGCGGAGGCGATCGCCCTCGGCCTGGTCTACAAGCCGAAATACATGGGCCGCGGCCAGAAGCTTTCGGCCGCCTACAAGGAACGGGAGATCGCCGACCCCGAATTGCGGCTCAAGCTCAATCCGTTTTACACACTCGGATGTAAGCGGATGCTGATCTCCGACAACTTCTACGCCACGATGGCGCGGCCGAATGTTGAGCTTGTTACCGCGCCGATCACGGAAGCGCGGCCCCAAAGCATCGTGTCGGCTGACGGTGAGGAGCGGCCCTGCGACGTGATCGTGTTCGCGACCGGCTTTCATACCTTCAACGCTACCGCTGGGATGGTGATCAAGGGCAGGGGACAGCGATCGCTCGCCGCAGATTGGACCGAGGGGCAGGAGGCCTACCGCGGCGTGGCGGTCACGGGATACCCAAACCTGTTTCTGCTGGTGGGGCCAAATTCCGGGCTGGGGCACAATTCGATCGTGTTCATGATCGAGGCGCAGGTGCGCTACGTCATGCAATGCCTACGCTGGCTGGATCAGGGCCGGCTCGCGGCCGTCGACGTCCGGGCGGAGGTGCAGCGGGCCTGGAACAAGCGGCTGCAGCAACGATTCAAACGCACCGTCTGGCAGTCGCAGCCCGGCTCCCCCTGGCAGCTTCCCTGCATGAGCTGGTATGTCAACGAAAAGGGCCGCAACACCGCCCTCTGGCCCGGCTTCGCCGCCGGCTACTGGCTGGCCATGCGGCAGGCCACAATCCGCGACTACGAGCCGGCGGTGGCTATGGCGGGTAGGTCCGCCCCGCCGGCGGAGCCGCCGGCCGCCTCCGCCCCTGCGGGCTGAACCTGACCGGGCTTCCGCAGGCAGAGGCCCAGCAGCAGCGGCACGAGCACAAGCGTCACGAGCGTGGAGACCAGCAGGCCACCCAGGAGAACGCTTCCCAGCCCGCGGTAAAGTTCGCTGCCGGCGCCCGGAAAGATCACCAGCGGCAACAGGCCAAGCAGCGTGGTAAACGTGGTCATGAAGATCGGCCGGATGCGGCTCTTGACGGCCTCCAGGATCGCATCGATCGGCTCATAGCCCTCCTCCCGCACCAGCTGGAGCGAGCGATCGACGATCAGGATCGGGTTGTTGACGACCGTGCCGATCAGGATCACGAAACCGAGCATCGTGAGCACATCGAGCGATTGGAAGATTCCAAACGGCCCTCCCACGACGTTGAGCACCGCCAGGCCGAGCAGGCCGCCAATGCTGCCAAGCGGCACCGCCGCGATGATCACGGCGGGATAAAACCACGATTCAAACAGCGCCGCCATCAGGAGGTAGGTGATCAGCCCGGCAATCACGAGGTTGAACCAGAGCGCCTGCCAGGTGGCCCGCAGCTTGTCGGCCGTGCCGCCGAGGGTGATCTGGTAGCCCCCCTCCAAGGCCCCGGATTCGACCAGCGGGGCGATCAACAGCTGCTGGATCCGTTCCTGGGCCTCCTCGAGCGGCATCTGGGCGGGGGGCGACACCTGCACGGTGATGGCCCGCTCCCGCTCTCGATGGAGGATCTGCTCGGGGCCGCTGGAAAACTGGCGGACTTCAGCCACCGCCTCGAGCGGCACGAGTTGTCCGCCGGGCGTGATCACTGGCAGCGTGCGGAGGTCTTGGGTCCGCTGCACGAACCGGTCGTCGCCCTTGATCACGAGGTCGATCCGGTCGCTGCCCAAGAAGTAGTCGGTGGCGTAGCCTCCATCCACGAGACAATCGACCATGTAGCCCAGTTGGCGGGCGTCGAGCCGCATATCGGCAGCCTGTTCGAACCGGGGCACGACCTGAATCTCGGGGCTCGAGAGGTCGAGCGAGGGTTTGGGCAGGTTTTGACTGCCGGGCGTGGCGTGGGCGAGCAGGCCCATCACGCGGCCGCCGAGCTGGACAAGCTTTGCCAGCTCCGGCCCGGTGATCTCAACATCGATCGCCCGACCCGAACCGATTCCCTGCTCAAACAGGCTCGACTGCTTCGCCACGGCGAAGGTGCCGGGCAGGTCGGCCGCGACTCGCCGCACGAGCGGCACCAGCCTGGCGGCCTGAAGCGGGTCGAGGGCCCGCAGCCCCAAAAACACGCTCCGGCCGCGGGCCACGAAAAACATATCGCCCAAGATCGGGGCGTCGAGTGCCGCGGCCTCCGCTGAGCCTGGATCGACGTCCCAGTAGGGGAGCAGCCGCTTCTCGACGATATCGCTCATTCGCAGGAGTTCGTCGAGGTTGTAGCCAGGCGGCGGCAGGAGGATGCCGAACACGAGATTGCGGTTGCCCTCCGGCAGGTATTCGACCTTGGGCAGCAGGAGCCAGGTGGAGATGGCCGCCGCCGCCACGATCGCTCCGGCCGCCATGATCTGCCGCCATCTCGAACTCAGCAGAAATCGGTCGAGGCCGACCACCACCCCTGTGAAGGCCGCTCCGAGCCGGGCCGCCGGATCGGTCGCAGCAGCCGTCCGCGGCCGCCGCCTGCCCCGCAGCAGCCATGCCGCAGCGACCGGCACGACGAGCACGGAAACCACCAGCGAGAGCAGCACCGCTGCGCTGATCGCAATCGCGATGTCGCCGAACAACTGGCCGGCCTCCTCGCGGACAAACAGCACCGGCAGGAACACTGCCACGGTGGTGAGCGTGCTGGCGAACACCGCGCCCCAGACATCACCAGCCCCGCGGATGGCCGCGGTCTGGGCGTCTTCGCCGGCAGTCCAGCGGGTGAAGATGCTCTCGAGAACAACCACGGCGTTGTCGACGAGCATCCCTACGGCAAATGCCATACCTGCGAGACTGATCACGTTGAGGGTGCGGCCGAAGAGTGAGAGCACGAGGAACGTGCCCACTACGCTCGTGGGAATCGCCAGGGCCACGATCAGCGTGCTGCGGATGTTCCGCAGAAAGAGCAGCAACGTCATCACGGTGAGCACTCCCCCCACCAGGATGTTGTCGCGGACCAGGCCGATCGCCGAGTCGATGTAGGTGGTTTCGTCGTAAACCAGCGACAAAGAAAGGCCTTGGCCGCGAAGGCTGGTGTTGATGTCTGCCACCACCGTCCGCAGCTGCCGCATCAGTTCGAGCACATTGGCACCCGTTTCGCGGGTGATCCGGATGGCGATGTTTCGCGAGCCGAACCGGCGAACCACTCCATCGGGCTTCTTGGTTCCCAGCTGCACCCGGGCCACGTCGCGGACATAGACCGGCTTGCCCTCCCGGCGGGTGATGATCACACCCTCGACCTGCTCAGGGGCGCGGAACCGCCCCAGGGTGCGGACCACATACCGCCGCTTGCCCTCCCAGACATCGCCGCCGGAGGTGTCCTGATTCTGGTTGGCCAGGGCCCCGCGGAGGTCCTCGATCGTGAGGTTTCGGGCGGCCAAGAGCTGCGGATCCACGATCACCTGGAGTTCGTCCTCGCGGCCGCCCACGAGATCCGCGGCCGAGACGCCGTCCACCCGCTCGAGCCGGGTTTCGATCTCGTTCTCGGCCAGTCGCTTGAGGCCCTCCACGTCTACTTCAACCGGTACGAGCGCCGCTATTTCGGGATGGGCTGCCGCAAGCCCGCGGAGCCGGTGATTGGCCAGGTCGGCCGACCGGTCCTCGGCCGCGATCACCCGTTGGAAGTCGGCGGCCAGGGCCGGAAACTCCTGCTTGGCTTGCTCGAGCGACTCCCGCGGGACCGCAGCCTGACCGAGGATCAACCAGGCAACCGGACGGTCGTTGGCGCCGGCGGTTTTGATCACCGGACGGTCGGCATCGATCGGCCAATCGCGAACCTGTTGCACCCGGGTGTTGACCTTGACGAGCGCCTGCGACATATCGATCCCGACGGCAAACTCCATCTCGATGGTGCCGACCGAATCACTCGATTCGCTGGAAAGCTTGACAAGCCCTTCCGCGCTGCGGAGCTGCTCCTCGAGCGGCTGAACGAGTTCCTGCTCCACCTCCTGCGGACTCGCCCCCCGCCATCGCGACTCGACCGTGATGGTTGGGATCTGCACCTCGGGGGTGAGCTGGACGGGCATCGACCACAGGGCGAGCCCGCCAAAAAGCAGCACCAGCAGGACGCCTACGGCCGCCTTCACTGGATTGGCCACGCTGGCTGCGATCAGGTTCATGTGGGCTCACTCCGCCGCGGACCGGCCGGCTTCAGGGCGACGGGACCTGAAACGAGACAATCGCCCCCGGCCGCAGCCTTTCGTTGCCACGAGTCACCACAAGCTGTCCTGGCTCGATCCCACCACGAACTTCGACCTGCCCCTCGATCGCGGCACCAAGGGCGACTTCGACCGGGCGAACAGTGCCCGTGGCCATTTGATCGGCCGTGGCATTTTGATCGATGCAGTAGACGAACGGCCGTGCCACGCCTAGCACAACCGCATCTTTGGGTACCACGGTGACCGAGCCGGTCTGCCCCACCGGCAGCCAGGCCCGGGCCAGCATGCCCCCTTTGAGCACCGGCGCGCCGTCGACGACACGATTCTCGAGAAGCACTTCGACCGGAAAACTCCGGCTCAGCAAATCGGCCTGCGGCACCACGCGGGCTACCTGGCCAACCCACGAAACGTCGGGGGCGGCGTCGAATTCCAGCCGGACCTCCGCGCCCGGCCGGAGGAACCGGACCGACATCTCGGGCACCTGAGCCACGACTTTGACCCGATCGAGTTCGGCAATCCTTGCGATCAGCCCACCGCGAGTGACCCACTGTCCTTTTTCGGTAAATCGCGCGACGACCCAGCCGGAAAATGGGGCACGAATCGTGTGTTTTGCCAATTGATCGTCGATCCTTTCCACTTCCGCTTCCTGCACGGCGGCGGCGGCGGCGGCCTGGGCAATCTGCTCCCGTCGAGTGCCGGCCTCGACGAGGGCCAAGGCCGCCCGCCCACCCCGAAGTTGGGCTTCGATCGCCTGCAATTCCGTCTGGGCGTCCTGCAATTCGTCCTGGGTACTCGTGCCGCGAGCGGCCAGGCGGTCGAGCCGTTTCACCCGGCTGTGGGCGTAGGCGAGTCGGGCCTCGAAGCCCGCCACCGCAGCCCGCGCCTGCTCGATTTCCTCCGGCCTCGAACCGGCCTCGAGCTCGGTCAACATCTGGCGACAACGGTCGAGTTCGGCAACAGCGCCCTCTCGCTCGATCTCGAGCAGGCCCCGCAACAGTCCGGCGATTGGCTCCCCCTCAGTCACATGCTGACCGTCAACGATCGGGAAATCGGCCAGTCGCCCATCGACGGCGCTCCCGACGTCGCTTGTCCGGGCCGGAATCACGGTACCCACGAAGGGCTGTCCGGAGGCCAGCGGCATCGTGGACGAACGCCCCGCGACCACGGACACCGCACCTTGCGGCGGCTGACCAGCCGCCGACCAAGCGAGCGTTCCAAGCCAAAGCGTGGCGTACGTCAGTGGTTTTTGCCCGCTTAGGCACCCAAACACACGGCCCAGAAAAAGAACGCTCTGCATGGTCAGCGTTATAGCCTGGCAACCAGCCGTTGTTCGCTCAAAACCCAGCTCGTGCGACGAACTCCCCCGAGATTTGCCATGGTGGGTTTGCCGGGATTCCCTGGGATCGATTTGTTTGGATGGCGAGATGGCAGAGGCTCCTTTCGACCACATCGCGCAGACCCGCGAAAGTCCGGATGAAACCCATTTTTTTCCCGCCGCTTGACGGCGGACGAGAGGTCAGTTAACTTTCCGGGTCTCGCTTGCCGATGGTGCTAGTCGCTATTGGCCTGCGAATTCGGGACAGGTTTCGTTTCGGCGGGCCTGTTCATGCATCGTTCTTTGACAATTTGGTCGTGGTAATTGGCATCTTGAAAGAATGCTGATGGGCCGTGTCGTTTCGGCACGGTCCGGAAGCGTTCTCCCAAGGCGAAAGAGCGAGAAAATATCGTTAATCCTGGGTGTGGCTGACTGGGCAGAAAATTCCCGAAAGGGTTGATTCTGAATCCAGCAGATCCGAAATCCAGGTTAGCAGACTTCGATTCGGTCGTATCGTGGCTTTGTCCGCGAGCGTTCGATTCGGGTGGTCAAGCTAGAAAGGGCGCATGGGGGATGTCTAGGCATCAGGAGGCTTTGAAGGGCGCGGAAGGCTGCGATAAGCCTGGGGTAGCTGTCAAACAAGCGATGATCCCGGGATTCCCGAACTGACCGTGACTGAATCAATAGGTCACGGTGGCC
>ERZ889217.830-NODE-830-length-17366-cov-16.689562_pt1 | contig 17366 bp, 20 predicted proteins | sample MGYA00521098_ERZ889217 | MGnify/ENA primary metagenome ERZ889217 (study PRJEB32303, sample SAMEA104408613) | aquatic metagenome | biome: Brackish water; feature: Pelagic; material: water | place: Baltic Sea | collected 2014-06-10T22:04:00 | depth 2,362 m ... | reverse complement strand
TCCCAAGTCAGCGTTAGGCACTGGTCACGTCTCTCATACGTGACCAGTCGAATACGACCCGAAGAAAATGCTTGGCTCTGCACCCTTAGACTCTGTGTCTAGGCGGCACTTACCGACGTAAACGCTTTACGCACCAGCTCACAAGCGGCTTGGGTCACTTGCGCTGTGGTGGCCTTACCACCCAGATCGCCCGTGTGTAACGAGGGATCTGCTGTGACTTGTTCGATGGCTCGCATGGCAGCAGCAGCCGCTTCGTGTTCGCCCAAGTGCTCTAGCAACATCACCACTGACCAGAACGTGCCAATGGGATTAGCCAGACCTTTGCCCATGATGTCAAAAGCCGAGCCATGGATTGGTTCAAACATGGAAGGGTAGCGTCGTTCAGGGTCAATGTTACCGGTCGGGGCAATACCCAGACTGCCTGCCAGGGCAGCTGCCAAATCACTCAGAATGTCAGCGTGCAAATTGGTCGCCACAATCGTGTCTAAGGTCGTGGGGCGATTGACCATGCGTGCAGTCGCCGCATCGACCAACTCTTTGTCCCAGCGCACATCAGGAAATTCCAGCGCCACTTCAGCCGCAATTTCGTCCCACATCACCATGGCATGGCGTTGTGCGTTTGACTTGGTCACTACTGTCAGTTGCTTGCGTTCGCGCGATCGCGCGAGTTCGAATGCATAGCGAATGATTCTCGTCACACCAACTCGAGTCATCATCGACACATCGGTGGCCACTTCTATCGGGTGACCTTGGTGCGTGCGTCCGCCCACACCAGCGTATTCGCCTTCAGAATTCTCTCTCACGATGACCCAATCAAAGCTGCCGGGTTCGCAATGGCGCAAGGGACTCACAATCCCCGGCAATATACGGGTGGGACGCACATTGGCGTATTGATCAAAACCTTGGCAGATCTTTAAGCGCAAGCCCCACAACGTGATGTGGTCAGGAATATCCGGATCACCGGCAGAACCAAACAGGATGGCATCGACATCACGGATTTCATTTAAGCCATCCTCAGGCATCATCGCCCCGTGTTTGCGGTAATAATCACCACCCCAATCAAAACCCTGAAACGTGAACTCAAAGCCTGATTGACAGGCTGCGATGGCTTGCAGAAACTGCTGGCCCGCAGGGATCACTTCTTTGCCGATGCCGTCACCTGGAATACAGGCAATCCGATAGTTTTTCATAGCGCTCACAGAGACTCTTAAGAGATGTTGATTTGTTCTTAAATTGATGGAGAAATAAAACCACTACCCAATTAAACCAGTTTACCCACCCTTGCGGGCGGTGCAAGGCTCACTTCGATGACCTGCTTGGCGTCGCAGCACAGGGGATGGGACCATGCATTAGTTCGGGACCCGCAATATCTCACGAACGATGTCCCAAGCCGACCTCAAAAACCCCGACTCTGGGTTCCTTTGCCGTAATAACGTGACATACATAGAAGCAGTCGGCATTTTAAGTCCGCTGTCTACCAACACAAGCTCACCGTCATCTAGGCTCTTTTGTGCCAGGCTCTGAGGAACCCATCCAACGCCCATGCCACGACTAATCAGACACATCACTGCGGTCGAAAACGCACTGGTTACGACTCGATAAAACCGTCGATTGCATTGAGGAAGAAGCTCATCTTGAACAATTCGACCCAACACAGAATCATCTGGGTAGTCAATCAACGCAATCGACTCGTGGGGTGAACTCGATACCGCTTGCAAATACTTCAGGCTCGAAACAGGGACCAAGGGGTCTTCGCACAAACGGACTTTTTCCACAAGCGACTGCGAATGACGGGAGTAATGAGAATTCGTTTCATACGTCAACATCATGCTCACTTGCCCGGTCATCAACCAAGCAAAGCATTCGTCAACGTTGGCCGCTCGCAAGTCTGTGTGTGAATAGGGCAGTCGCGTCGCTAACCGCTCTAGAACCGGTGGCATGATTGCCATCGCAATCGCGTGCAAGCAAGCAAAGCTCAACACACGAGTGGGATCTTGGGTGCCTTTCAAGTCATTCTGAAGCCGTCTTAAAGCGTAGGCCATTTCCCGCAGCTCGGTGGCGTTAGTCTGTAAAACAGCGGTGGGTCGGATCGGTCTGGTCGAACGATCTATGACCGGGCGTCCTAAGGAGAGCTCGATGGCTTTTACGCGTCTCGAAAACGCAGGTTGCGAAACATGGCGTCGCGCCGCTGCTTCGGAAAGCGATCCCGTCTCGATTAGTGCCAGTAAATCTTCAAGCGTCTGTAGATCCATGACTTATTATGCATGAAATGCATACTATTAACAGCAAAAAGTATTAGACATGCGATCTACTCACATGGCTAAATTAAATGGTGACAATCAGTGCTGTAAGCGAAGCTGTTCAAGCAAAAACCACATGCTTATTCGACAGACCCCTGCATTTGGTAATTTCATTTGAGACAGTATGTGGCACCAAAGTATCAAAATCACCTGTCCCAAGTTTGGTTTGGACTCTACGCTCGTAATCCTATGTATGCTTGGAAACCAACCGTACGACCTCTCGCCTCATCGAGACGAAGGTCGTCTAAGCCACCATAAAGACCCGATAGTATTTGGAGTGTTTGGCTCAGCTTCTATAAACAGAGCCAATTTCTAGGTTGTCCAGTTTCACAAGCTCCTCACCCACTAGCAGTGGCGAGGGGACCTTACAAACGCTGTTTATTAAGGAGTTCTGCACCATGAAGCGACTGTCAATTTCCTCCCTACTACTCGCAAGCGCTTTGACGTTTGCCACGCACTCGGCTGTTTACGCTGATGCCGGTGATTCCCCGACACTAAAACGAATCCAAGAAAACAAAGTCATTAACGTTGGGCATCGCGAAACTTCAATTCCATTTTCTTACATGGATACAGACGGCAAACCGATTGGCTATTCAATCGATATCTGCATGAAAATTGTTGAAGAAATTCGCAAAGAGTTGAAGAATCCTGACATCAAGGTACGCTTCGTGCCTGTCACGGGACAAACGCGTATCGCCCTGATGGCCAACGGAACGATCGACTTAGAGTGTGGCTCAACCACCAATAACTTGACTCGACAAAAACAAGTCTCCTACCTACCCACCACCTTTATTACCGGAACCAAGATCGCTAGCCGTAAAAATTCTGGCATCAAGAGTGTCAACGACCTTAATGGAAAGATCCTAGGGGTGTCGGCAGGTACAACCAATGAAAAAGCGCTGAAAGCTTACATCGAAAAAAATAAACTCAACACCAAGATCACTGAGGTCAAAGACCACAGCCAGGGTTGGTTGGCATTGGAAACAAACCGTATCGATGCTTATGGATCGGATGACGTTTTATTGTATGGTTTGATCTCAAAGTCGAAAAACCCCAATGATTTCGAAGTGGTTGGTGAGTATTTAAGCTTTGACCCCTATGCCATTATGATTCCAAGAAATGACAGCAGCTTTCAGCGCCTAGGCACTGCCGTGCTAGCTGACATGATGCGCTCTGGTCAATTGCAAGAGGCTTATGGCAAGTGGTTTGAGCCAGGTCCTACTGGCATCAATATGCCGATGTCAGCAACGCTCGAAACAGCCTTCCAAGTTCAAGCGCTTCCCAACTAAGCGAGTTCAGCAGGCGGGCGCCCGAAGCAGTCGTTTGGGGTGCCCGCCGTCATTTAGGCAATTAAGTAATGAATTACAACTGGAATTGGTCAATCCTCGTATCTGAACCGTATATCGGTTGGATCTTTTCTGGGTTGGGATGGACCATTATCGTATCAATACTGGCATGGATCATTGCCTTTACGCTGGGATCAATGCTTGGGGTGATGCGAACCACCAGCAGCATGACGCTAAGAACCATTGCGACCACCTACGTGGAAATCTTTAGAAACATACCGCTACTGGTTCAATTCTTTCTTTGGTATTTCATATTTCCCGAATTATTACCCACTGATGCGGGCATGTGGGTTAAGCGGGAAATGCCAATGCCTGAGTTTACGACCGCGGTCATCGCCTTGGGCCTATACACCGCCTCTCGGGTTTGTGAGCAAGTGCGATCTGGCATTGAATCGGTTGGTGTGGGACAAGCAGCAGCCTCTCGAGCACTCGGTTTGAGTGAGTGGCAAACAATGCGCTACATACTGGTTCCAGTTGCCTATCGCCGTATTATCCCACCGCTGACCAGTGAGTTTTTAACCATTTTTAAGAATTCGAGTCTGGCTTTAACCATCGGTGTCATCGAACTCACAGCGATCACGCGGCAAATTGAAGAATACACATTCCAGGGTTTCGAGGCATTCACAGCAGCCACCGTTATCTACAGTCTGATTACCTTTATCGTGATGGGCATCATGCGGAAAATTGAAATGCGCTCGCGTATACACGGCATGATTGGGAGCGGTCGCTGATGTCTGATTTTGACTTCGACGTTATTTTTGACAACTTACCTTTCTTACTAGAAGGTATGAAGACCACCCTTTTGCTAACAGCGCTCGCCATGGTAGGCGGGGTTGTTCTGGGTACTTTACTGGCCTTAGTGCGCCTATCTTCAATGAAAACGCTTGCTTTCATCGCCGCAAGCTACGTCAATTTCTTTCGCTCACTGCCACTGATTTTGGTTATTTTTTGGTTCTATTTTTTAGTCCCATTGGTGCTCGGGCGACCCGTTGGCGGTTTCTATTCTGTTTTAGTGGCTTTCACACTTTTTGAGGCTGCCTATTATTCAGAAATCATCCGCGCGGGAATCACCAGCGTGCGATCTGGCCAAGCGGCAGCCGCCCGGGCGCTGGGCATGACTTATGGTCAGTCGATGCGATATATCGTTCTACCCCAGGCTTTTCGAGCGATGCTTCCGGTGCTGCTGACCCAAAGCATCATTCTCTTTCAAGACACATCCCTCGTTTATGTGGTTGGTCTGAAAGACTTTTTGGTCAGCGCCGAGTTGATTGCCAACCGAGATCAAAGACTTATTGAAATGTTTAGTTTTGTAGCATTGGTCTATCTAGTACTGTGTTTCAGTGCTTCGTTAGGCGTCAAGGCACTAGAGCGGAGAATGAAACATTGATTACCCTCGATAATGTAGATAAATTTTATGGCACTTTTCAGGTGCTACGCCAATGCTCAACGCACGTCAATGCAAAAGAGGTTGTCGTCGTCTGCGGTCCTTCTGGGTCCGGCAAGAGCACGCTAATCAAATGCGTCAACGGGCTTGAGTCGTTTCAATCAGGCAGCATTGTCGTGAATGGCGTGAGCGTGGGCGATAAGAAAACGAATCTCAACGAATTACGTTCTCACATCGGCATGGTGTTTCAAAACTTTGAACTTTTCCCCCACCTATCCGTGCAGCAGAACATTTGCCTCGCCCAAGAAAAGGTTCTCAATCGCCCCCCAGCTGAGGCCGCTGAACGTGCCCTCGCATTGCTAGAGCGCGTGGGTTTGGCAGACCAAGCGGCTAAGTTTCCGGCACAGCTCTCGGGTGGTCAACAACAAAGGGTTGCTATCGCTCGAGGCCTTGCCATGGATCCCGTGGTTATGCTCTTTGACGAGCCTACCTCTGCCCTCGATCCTGAAATGATTAACGAGGTGCTTGATGTGATGGTCAAGCTCGCGCAAGAAGGCATGACCATGATGGTCGTTACCCATGAAATGGGTTTTGCAAAGCGCGTAGCAGACCGCGTGATCTTTATGGATCAAGGTGAGATAGTTGAGGACGAAAAAACTGACGTGTTTTTTTCAAATCCCAAAAGCGAAAGGGCGAAAGATTTTCTTTCTAAAATTCTGAATCACTGATGTGTGCAATATTCTTGGCATGTCACTAACGCTTGGACAAGATACGCTTGGCCATATCTGGATCGGCCACCATTTGGTAATAGACCACTGAGCAACCAACGGCCACTGGCAAGTTGGGATAGTGCGTCTTAACGAAGGTGCCGGCTAAGGCCCCGTTGGACACACCGCTTGCCAGTAACGCGCCGAGCATTGCACCACCATCTTTGGGCTCAAAGGCAGTGAACGCAAAGCGTTTTTCGGTGGCAGCACAAGCTGTCGAGGCCGATTCGTTAACCTGCGGGTAGTAGAACAATCCAGCCAACACAAGCAAAATCGCGATAAGCCACTTCATGGCGTCACTCCAAAACCAAGTACTGAGAGTATAGCGAGCCACCCCTTAAATCGGGGTGACTATTTGCCACCATCCCGAGTTAGCAGTTAGTTCTTGCAATTATTGTGCCGGCGCCACATCTGTGGATTGTGACCCTCAGGCACGAAGGCGCAGGGATCGCTGTTGGTGTCATAGCCCCGCAAAGTGTTGTAACGGGCAATTTGTTGCGCCGAGAGCAACGGCGGGGTTTCCAAATGACGCAACAAATGCACATACCGCAGCTCAGCGCGAGCGGCTGCTGATTGGGCAATGAGCTCTCGCAGGTGATCGGTCGACAGATTCCCTTCTCGAAATCCCGCTTCTATTGCCGCCTCTGCAGCGATCAAGCGCTCACCGGCATCAATCGCTTGGGCTTTCATCTGGGCATGGATAACTTCAATGGCAGCAACTTGCTCAGGCGTTAATTCAATCTCTTTTTGTAGCTCCAGCAGGTGAGCAGGTCCCGGTACGCCATTCAATTCAGCAGCCAATGCTAACCCCCAGCCCGCCCCCGCTCGCAGTTCTACCAGATCCGTTTCAGACAAACTTTTTATCTCACGGTTTTGAAACCCCGCATAGGGCGAGGTTGTGCTCTGCGGTTTTGCATCAGCGCCGCTTGACGTCTGTGTTTGACCATGGCTGTGGCCATGTGTCTGCGCACCAACCGTCAAGGACACGGCACTCAAAACAGGTAGCAGAACAAGCGCTAGGGTAGAAAAAAACCGCGTCATGGTGGGGTCCTCGGTTAAGGGTTGGTTGCAATCGTAAGACCGTAAGAACAATAGACACTCGCTTTAAATCACATCAAAGTATGGCACTCAAGGATTACTGCGCATATGATCTGAATCATGTCACAAAACTTGCCATTAACCCTTATATCCGACCTCTTTTGCCAATCCGAAAGCCCGCCATATTCGCCTGGGCAAGTTTTGTTTCGCACGGGCCAACGGGTAGCGCAAATGTATTTAGTGCTTCAAGGGCGTGTCGAACTTCAGCGCCACACCCCGCAAGGCGCCATATTAATACTGCAAAATGCCGAGCCAGGCAGTATCTTGGCCGAGGCATCCGCTTACTCAAGCCACTACCACTGTGACGCCCAAGCCGTTGAACCGACCCAATTGGCTGTGTTGGCTAAATCCGACTTTTTGGCCGCACTTGACAAAGAGCCAGACCTAGCACGGGCTTGGTCTTGTTTGCTGGCCAACAGCGTTCAGGCGGCACGGATGCGCGCCGAAATTCGATCATTACCCACTGTAGCCAGTCGCCTAGAAGCCTGGCTTGAACAAGGCAATATCCTGCCACAAAAGGGCCAATGGCAATCCCTTGCTGCCGAGTTGAGCGTGTCACGCGAAGCCCTTTATCGCGAGCTTGCACGGCGACGCGCCAAAGCCGGAGCGGTGTAAGCTAATGTTGTTTTTACCGTTATCAACCCATGCAGTACCACGCCATCGTCACTAAACAGCGCCGATCAATTTTTGGCTGGAACTATCGATTGCCTTTCGCCTTTAGGACCATGCTTCGGGCTTGCGTATGGCCGAATTCGAAATCCTATAGGGCAGCTGTGCATTTTTCAGATGTACGGGATTTAAGGGCTTTGACCAGTGTGTGTGCCTTGACAGATCTTTAGATACCTTGCGGTGATCGTCACCCGGGATCGGTGCGACGAGCCCTAGGCGGATGTCGGGATGGTGACGACGAACGATCATGAGCGCGGCTTCCAAGTCAGTATCATTACTGCACAAAACAGCTTGGTCGTAACTGCCAATCCAAGCACCCGAGATGAGATCAGCCGCGAGATTTACGTCTGTTTTTTTTTTCGTTGAAGTCATAGACTTGCACCCTATGGATCTCGGGTGCTTTCGCAATCGTTTTTACCAAACGCTGAAAAGGTGTTGTCGCAAAGATTTTGCCTTCAATGATGGCAATTTGATCGGGGTACATTTTGCGCAGGGCCTGCAAGTACTTTCGTTGACGTTGAGGCGATTCTAAACTGTCGCACATCCTACCCAAAACGGGTGCCGTGTAATAACGTACTTGTAGCAGTTCCGTTTCGCAATCAAGCACATGATCTCGAAATAAAGCGAACAAATCCAACCACTTGAATGCACTTTTTCTTAACAACCCGTAGTAAAGGTTGAATCCATCAACGTAAACAATCGTTCGCAAACACTTGCTCCAGAAATGACAAAACCGCCATTAGGCGGCTTGTCGCCCCAGGAGCATCTGGCCTAACCAGACGGTCTAGGGGTGAGTCGTGAATTAATTATACATCAGACAATAGCGCAACCGCACGACTTAGACCAACGACGATATCCCGCTGCGAGAGTTTTCTTGGCAGCATACCGTTCACGATCAGGGTGTGCGTCGCGCGCCAAACAAGTCCATTCGCCTGGTTCAACCTGCGCTATCTTTCGGCGTCGAATCGGACGATGCGATCGAGCTGAGTCAATGTCAGTTAATTCTGTTAATTTAACCGTTACCAATCCATGCGGCACCACGCCATGAATAAGCCCCTGATCGTCACTGCCCTGCCCCAAGAGCTCGCCAATCAACCCATTGATCACGATATTCCCGTGATCTTTTCTGGGATCGGTAAGCTCAATGCCGCCATGGCACTAATGGATGCGATACACACGCATCAACCCACGATGGTGATCAATTTTGGGACGGCGGGTCGTTTGGTGCCAACTGTTCACGGCTTGGTCGAAGTGGCTGATGTGCTGCAACGCGACATGGCGGCAGAACCCTTGGCGCCACGTGGCTCCACGCCGTTTGATCCAACGCCAAGTGTTTTAAAGTCAGGCTTCAGTGGGGTTCGTTGTGCCACGGGCGACAGCTTCGTCTCTAACTCTGAACCGTGGTTGACAGGACAGGGCGTCTCCATTGTTGACATGGAACTGTTTGCTTTGGCGCTCATCTGCCATCGCAAAGGGATCGCTTGGCGATCTTTCAAATACATCACTGACGACACCGATGAAAACGCCGGTCAAGAGTGGGCCGATCAAGTGCACCACGGTCGTGATTTGTTTCTCGCCAAGCTTTCACAACTGATCGACGAACGCTAATGCTTTGATTCTTTTGATCAGTGACTTTTTGAAAGGCCCTCAAGACGATCGATTTCGCTATAGATATGCTTGAGTGCCGGTGTCACAATCGCCACAAAATGTGATTCGCGGATCCGACGTTGGACCGCAGAGGTCATCAGATAACCGCGCGCGCCTTGATGCAACAGACCCGCTTGAGCTGATTTCAAGCTCAACACCGACCCTCTCGCTCGCGCTTTCAGCACCGCCACAAAACCCTCGTCACTGCCATCGGGCGCCATTCGCGATAAGGCGAGCGTGTCGTCCCACCACTGGTCAAACTCGTCTTGCAACTGCGCCGGCTGAACATCCAGATATCGGTTCACGTGACCCAATGACGACTGAACCGCCCGCATCGATTGCAAGCCACCCTGAATCACGCCAGCCGCCCAACCCGTCTGTAACAACACAAATTTGGCGCGAATCATACGGATAAACGGTTGTGCTGGGTCAGCGATCAAACGGTCATCGCCCACAAAGTAGTTATTCAAATGCAGCGCATACGTGCCCGTACCCTCCATCCCAGAAAAACTCGGGCAAGCCTGCAAATCCACCGCATCATCAGCGCAATCGAGCAGAAACATCACTTCACGCGAAGGATTGTTTCCCGAAGCGGCCTCAATTTGGGCAATAGCGCCGCAGTAGTTCTCTGGCCCCAAATGACTAACCCAAGGCAGGCTGCCACTCACCATGTAACCGCCAGCAACCGGTTTGGCATGCAACAAAAACGTCTCGATCTTGGCATAAGACTTCATCGGATTGGACAGTGCGGTTCCACCCAGACCAAACCCAGACACGTGATCAAGCAACCGGTCTTCGCGCAAATGCGTCGAGGCCGCTTGTTGCAGGTAAATCCCACACACACCGTGACACCACATTAAAAACCCTGTCGATCCACAAACCTGCGAGACCTCTGCCATCGCCTTCAATGACATTGACATGTCGTCATGGCCATGTGGCGCTTTCAAATGCGCACTCATGGCGCCAGCACCAGCCAACTCGCGCAAGACATCGCTCGGATAAAATCCAGCGTCGATGTCGCTAGTCAAAGGGCTTAGCACATTGCGACTGATTTCACGAACATCACCGATCAAACTGTCGTGGGGTAATGCCAGATTGACTTCAGGGGCTTCTAAAACGTCTACCGGTGCCATCTTGTGAATGCTCCATTAAGGGATTGGTATTAACGGGTCGAGATTTCAAAAGGGATGGGATTTCGCATGGTGTTTGCCACAGGTGAATAACGATCCGCATGGCGTACGATTTCTTGCAGAACTTCGGGCGAGGCATCACCTTCTACCTCAACACTGACACGTATCGCCTGAAACCCCATCTGCATGGGCTCTTTATCCAAGGCACCACCAGCGCCCCAAGCAGCACTGTTGCCAATGTCACCTTCTAGGAAGAGTTCTAGCTTCGTGAGCTTGACGTTTTTGTGGGTTGCCACCGCCGTGATACCCACCGCCAAGCAGCCGCCCAAAGCACTCAGTGCCAACTCACCTGGGGCGGGTGCCGTATTCTCACCAAACAAATGCAAAGGCTCATCAACCACCACTGGCTCGTGATCACCCACGTAGCTCAACGAACGAAACTGGCCTTGCATGACCGTATGAACCTTGTTGATGCCACGTGACTGGGGATTGGCCAAACCTTTCTGTGCAAATGCCGCCAATCCAGCAGCATCAATTGGCTTGAGATAAACCGAGACGGTTTCACCATTGCCGGCAGGGGTTGCGGTTGCGTTGTTCTGTGTCATGCTGTTTTCCTTAATTGGCATATCGATCTAAAAAATCCGTCTAACAAAAATCCCAAAATACCGATCAATACAATCGTGGCCATCAAAGCCGGGTAATCCAGCCGATCTCGCGTATCAAGAATGAAGTAGCCCAAACCAGCCGTGACACCCAACATCTCGCATGGCACCAAGACAATCCAGAGCACCCCGATGGCCAACCGAACGCCTGTCAAAACGTGCCCAGTGATGGCCGGCACGGTGATCTGCCAGAAGGTCTCAGAAGCTGAAGCCGCTAAGCTTTTACCGAGCGCCTGCCAACGTGGATTGATGGCACGTACACCAGCCATGGTGCTAAGCATGATGGGCCAGACGGCGGCAAAGGCCAGTAAAAAATATATCGGTCGATCGCCAATACCAAATGCAATCACGGCAATCGGCATCCATGACAGGGGTGAGACCATGCGAAGAAATTGAAAGGCTGGTGACAAGGTAGCGTTCAGTATTTGCGACCGACCGAGGGCCAACCCCAAGGGCACACCCACAGCCAAGGCCAGTATCAATGCCACCGCTACCCGCTTCAAACTCACGCCAATGTGCAGCCACATGTTGTCGGCGCCGCCAAGCAATACAAACAACGCCTGTAACGATGCCACGGGTGCGAAGTGTGCCACAAGGCTATTGGGGGCAGTAAACGGTACAGTTAACAGCCACCAAACCACCAGTAACATGATCAAACCAAAACCGCCGTAGAACACCGACGTCAAAGTTTTTTGTTTGGCATTGATGCCCGCTAATTTGCTTGGACCGGCCTTAGTAGCTGGCGGCACAGGAGCAAAAACCGATGACATGACTGATGTTTTACTCATGCTGCGATCACTTCCGTGCGTTGCCAATCCAAGGGCTGACCAAACACGGCCGGCCCACCCAACTGATTGATGGCTTGCTTCACAAACCGGTCATCCACCAAATCAGCGGCCGCCGCGACAGGGTCAAGCGTCTGTAAGAAGGCGTTATCGGCAGCCATGGTGGTTACGCGCAGCTGCTCAATCAGTGCCTTGGTATAGCTTGGGTAAGGATAGGGCTGAAAACCAATCCTTTGCTCACTCCACTTAGGGTGGATGATGGCTCCGCTTGCCAAATAAGACTCACGGTCTTTGTTTGATGGCGCCAGAACCTTGGTCAAGATGGGTTTGGAATGCGGCGTGTAACGAAATCCACTCTCTCTGGACAAAATACCCGCTGTCTCAAGACGATTGTTGTCAATCCAAAGTTGGGCTTGAACAATGCCGTCGACCACGCCTTGCGACCATTGAGGCCTGTCATTCAAATCGCGCTCATGCATAAAGACCGTGCAGCAGGCATGATCTTGCCAAGCATCACCGGTGAATCGCAAGATCTTGCCAACCCCCATGATTTCTGCGGCGGCATTGAAAGGTTCGGCCACGATGTAACCACTGATGCTGCCTGCGGCCAAGGCCGGCAACATATCGGACGGCGCCATAACGACTAGCAACACTTCATCGGGCGCCAAACCACCGGCTTCTTGCGTTTTAACTTTCAAGCCCTGCTGTCTTAACAATGATTGCAAGACCACGTTGTGAATCGAATACCAAAACGGGATCGCCACGCGCTTACCGCCAAGATCTGACCAACCGTTGATCGCGGGAGCAACCGTAACTGCCGAACCGTTGATGTGATTCCAGGCAACCACTTTGGCGGGAATGTTGCTGTTAAAACGCGCCCAAACGGTCATGGGTGACAACAGATGAACCACGTTGATCTGACCGCTTATAAACGCCTCAGCCAATTGCGACCAACTACGGAACAGGCGTGGCGTTTCTGATTTCAGACCTACTTTCTCAAAGTATCCGTTGTGGTGCGCAATCAATAACGGCGCGGCATCAGTGATGGGTAGGTAACCAATGCGCACAGGTTCGTCGGATTTTGGTTGGGCTTGGGCATTGAAGGCAGATAACAAGGAAGCCGATCCCGAGGCCGTCAACAAGGCAGCCAACTTTAGAACGTCACGACGTGAACGATATTCAGCGCACATGGGCCAATCTCCTTTGAGACATTAATGGTGGGGGTGAGACCCAAGTCTCAGGCGCGCGGTGCATAACAGGGGCTTTATGCATGGCATGGCGTAAAGCGCTCAAAACCTGTACACGCAACGCCACAAGCTCAGCTCCCAAGGCGTCTCGAGGTTGGGCCGAGCTGATCTGCCATTGCTGCACCAAGCCAGCCGGTGCACCAGCCAGTAACAGCACGCGATCGGCCACCAACAGCGCTTCATCGATATCGTGCGTCACCATGACGGCTGCCGTTTGGTGTTGATCACGAATCGACAAAAGCAGTGATTGCATTTGAGCGCGGGTGATTTCATCGAGCGCACCAAACGGCTCATCGAGCAGCAACACTTTGGGTTGACGGGCGAGGCAGCGGGCAAGTGCCACGCGTTGCGCCATACCACCCGACAACTGTTCTGGGTAAAGCGCGTGTGCATCAGGCAAACCCACCTGCTCAAGCGCTTGATCAATACGGTCATGGCGGGTGTGGCGATCAAGCTTGGGCTGAGACTTAAAGTCTAAGCCGAACGCGACGTTTTCAGCGACGTTTAGCCAGGGTAATAACCCCGCCTCTTGGAATGCCAGTGCCACCTGCGGATGGGCACGATTGAGCGTCTGACCTTCAATCGAAACATCACCCTGGCTTGCTGGCCACAAGCCGGCCAATACACGCAATAACGTCGACTTGCCCACACCGCTGGGTCCCAACAAACAGACAATCTCACCCGGTGCGACAGAAAAGCTAACGTCAGAGAGTAACGACTGATTACCATCTAAGGACAGCGACAAGCGGTTGACCGTCAGGGCATTAGACGTTCGTGTGCGAAGAGATTCGAGTTGAGCAGTAAGCAACATGACGATAATGGTTTTGAGCCAAAACGCCATGGTAGTAGTACTACTTTTAAAACCAAACGAATCAATTTTTAGATGGTTATGTCTTATTAATTAATGACTTATTTGTTTATATTGAAATGGTTGCCAAACCCTACTCATGGCTTGTAACCCGCAAATGAGTCGTTATCGACTGGCTAAACGGGCGCGACAGGCCTGAACCGTTTAAGCACATGGCGCACTGTCGCTTGCCGAATCGGCAAGTCGCTCGCCAGGTGAATGATTGAGTCCACTTGATCGACCATCTGTTCAATCGTATGGATGGCAAACTCAGCTGAAACACCACTTTCTTGAGCCAATCGGAGCAAATGATCGCGACTTATGCTCGAACCCTCTCCGCATATATCCATGTGGTGCTGGCCCATCAGTCCTTCACTAAATGTCAAATCGAAAGCCGGTGCTAGCTTCCAGCGGCGCTTCTCGTCGAAGCACCATGCAAAATTTTTGGGGTGATCGTCTAGATTGTGAAACAACACATTAAACACAGCACGCGCGTAGGCCTTTTGTACTTCGACTTGATCGTTGGTCAACGCTCGGGTTGCCCTTAAAAATCCGGTGTAGTCAACCACGCCGGGTAGACGAAAGTCGAGCTGCAATAGGCCCGCCAAGCTGTGCAACGGTACACGCTTAGGGCCAACACGATCAAATCGCGCTGCGCCAAATGCCGATAACCTTAAAGAAACATCAAAGTACCGCGTTTCAGGCATGTCGATCTCACAAGCCAGAGCCAATTGGGTATACAGTTGCTCAAGCGCACAAATCTCCTTATGCTCACCCTGGGCAGGAAACTTAACCAAACAAGGCATCCCTGGCGACTCTAATGAGGTACTAATCTGTCCGGTTGAAATCTCGTAGTGCACCAATGCTTTGGGTCGAGCGCCTTGCCAAAAAACCAAGCACCAGGCCAAATGTCCTTGGATGAAGGACCGTCTTTGGCTTAAAATAAAAAGTTCTAGGTGTTAAATCCTTTCATCAAAGCCGTATTGTTTGTTATCTACCCACTACTGACAATTAAATCTCTTGCTTACTCATTCTTGGTCCGCATTTTTTTATCAGTTTCTCAAACACCCTCGACAAGTGGGTGCTGTACTACCCTGCTCAGTTGATCTGGCTCAAGCCATGCGTCAGGCCTTAGAGGCTAATGGTCCAGTAGAAAATGCTGGTGTCGTCGAGTTTGGCCCAGGCACCGGTGGCATCACACGTTGCCTAGACACACATAACTTAACGCTTGTCGAGATCGATCAAACCTTCTGCAAATTGCTGAAACGCCGTTATCCAAACGCTCAAGTACTGAACCTGTCGGCACAGGAATTTTTGGCGCAACAAAAGACCCCTGTTTCTGTGGTTTCATCCATCCCGTTACTGAATAACCCCCACGCTAATGCGATCAAGCAGGCTATTTCTGAAGGGTATCAAAACGGTGTGATACAAAAACTCGTGACTTTTTCTTATGGCAGCAAGTCACCATTTGCGCACTGCGGTTTTGCACAAGAACAACGTTTCAAACACATTCTGCGTAACGTGCCACCAGCCAATGTATGGGTTTATCGCTGAGATTGCTACGCTTTGATCAATAGTGACTCGATCAACGACCACTCGTTGTTCTTGTCACAACCTTCATCGATCAAGTTTTGATGGGTTGCTAACTCAAAATCTTCAAACTCAAAACCTGGCGCCACCACACAACTGACCAAGGCAAACCCGTCAGGGCCCAATGGTTTGGCTGCAAACCATCGGCCCGCTGGAATGGTCAATTCAAACAGGCCCGTCGCCCCGAGGGTTTGGGCTTGTAAAACGCTCGACCCTGTGCCCGCGCTTGGGACCATCGAAAAAACCTCTACCCCACTGCCCATGTGAAAAAACCAACTCTCGTCTGAGGCCACGCGATGCCAAGCTGAATAGTGATCGCCAGCCAACAAAAAATAAATGATCGTAAAAGCCGACCGCCGTCCTTGATGGGCTTTGGAATCGACGTCTAACGGTGCTCGATAAGTCTCTCGGTAAAAGCCGCCTTCCGGATGCGGCTCTAAACGCAATTGCTCGATTAAAGAAGCCGCTTGTTGGTTCATTGAGTTGCTCACTGGTTAAGGGCTTCACGATCGGATGCACCATCACGTTCGACTGCAAAACAGTTTTCTTAGATTAGCTTAGATGGCTTTGGTGACCGTGTCACCTAGGTTTTTAACATCTAAACAAACTTGCCCGTCAACCCACCATCTACCACGATCTCAGTACCTGTGATGTAAGACGCATCGTCTGACGCCAAAAAAGTGGCCACCGAGGCCACTTCCCATGGCGTACCCATGCGTCCAAGCGGCACTTGCTTGTCTCGCGCGGCGCTCGTTTTTTCCATATCACCCTCAGCGTCAAATACCTTGGCCACATTCTTGCGAATGCGTGGGGTGTCGATGAGCCCCGGCACAATGGTGTTGGCACGGATACCCTGACCCGCGTATTGCTGAGCCAACATCTTGATAAAGTGAATCACGCCCGCCTTGGTAACGCTGTAAGCCAAATGGGGATAACCGATGTAACGAATGCCCGCCACCGAGGACACGCCAATAATCGATCCCTTGCCTTGTTGGACCATGATCGGGCAGACCAATTGGCTGGCGATCAAAATACTTTCAAGGTTTACTTTTTGAATCCTTCCCCAGTCTTCAAGGCTCGTCTCGGCTGGTCCACCCACCTTGCCGATACCCGCATTAATCTGCAATACATCAATGCGCCCCCAGTCATGCATGACAGCATCAACGGCTGCCTGCATCTGCGTTTGATTGGCCACATCAGCGGCATAAGCCATGGCCTGCCCACCTTCGGTCGTGATGTCATCAACCGTCTGTGTGGCGGCATCGTGCGACAAATCTAGGGCAGCCACTTTGGCACCGGCTCGCGCCATTGCCAAACTGCTCGCTTTGCCAATACTCATACCAGGGGCGCTACTACCTGCCCCTAAAATCAACGCCACACAGCCATCTAGCCTTAAGCGACTCATTTTACTGCCCTCATAAAAGTGTCGGTTTATTACATTGCCGAAAGGTGGGCGTCATCGTTGCGCGTTTTTGTCTATTGCTTGCGCCTCACCTGATCGCATCAAGGCCCATTTGGCCAAGGGTGGTGCGAACAACATGTTGATAAGCGTAGACAGCAGTAGGGCATTAAAGAGATAACCACCATAAGGATCACCCAAGGTGTCGCGCGCAATGAACGCCAGACCCATGGTCAAGCCCGCTTTGGGTAGCAATAAAAACCCAACGTTTGCTTTGAGTACGGCTGGCGCTTGCGTCAACTCTGCGCCCAACCGAGCCCCGACAAACTTACCGGTGCAACGACCAACAATAATCAAAATCGCCAAGAGCCAAACGTCTGTCACAGCTTCGAATTCAAAAAAAAGGCTCGAGATCACAAAGAATAAAAGAAAAACAATTCCCTCAACGGGCTCAATAGCCACGCCCGTCTCTGGTCGTAAATTGGCAGCCACCAT
>ERZ889217.829-NODE-829-length-17399-cov-7.103552_pt1 | contig 17399 bp, 10 predicted proteins | sample MGYA00521098_ERZ889217 | MGnify/ENA primary metagenome ERZ889217 (study PRJEB32303, sample SAMEA104408613) | aquatic metagenome | biome: Brackish water; feature: Pelagic; material: water | place: Baltic Sea | collected 2014-06-10T22:04:00 | depth 2,362 m ... | reverse complement strand
GCGAAGAATGGCACGCTCATCCCACCATCCCACTGGGCGTGCCAGAGTTCCTTGCCAGTGGCCCGGTCGAAGGCCCGCACGTGTTCCGTTTTCTGGTCACGGGTCTCGGTCACGATCACCGCCTCCCCGGCGATCACGGGCCCGGAGTAGCTTGGCCCTAGGTCGACCCGCCAGCGCTTCTGCAGCCGCTCCTGGGACAGGCCGTCGGGCCAGTCGGCTCCGGCCACGAACCCATCTCGGCCCGGGCCCCGCCACTGCGACCAAGTGGACTCTTCAGCGACGAGCGGCAGGGCGATCGCGACTACGGCGGCGACGAGGATGATGCGGTGCCAGACACAGTTTTTCGAGAGAAACAGTGCCCTGCACAAAAAGCGGGTCGTGTCCATGTTGCGGCCCTCCCGGGTAGACGTCTGATGCCGTAGCATACGGCATTGTCCCGGAGAGGCATCCCTATGACGGAACCAGTCAAACGCATCCTTGTCGGCCTCGGCACAAGCCGGACGGCCCTGAGCGTCACCGAACACGCCATCGAAATCGCCAAACCGCGGGCCGCGGAGCTTGTCGGCATGGCAATCACCGATCCCATCCGGCTCGAGTGGACCGGTCCCCGGCCAATGGGCGTAGGGGTGGAGGAGGCCACGGCTGATCTGCGGCGGTCGAGGTTTGAGCGTGCGCACGCGGACATTGTCGCGGCGGGCGAGACTTTCTCCACGCAGTGCCGCGCGGCGGGTGTGCCCCACCGGATCAATGAGGAGACGGGCGATCCCTTCGCAGTGGCGGAGGATCTGGTCCGCTACCAAGACATGTGTGTCTTCGGCCTGCGGGGCCTCTTCGAGCACGGGGTTGTACCCGAACCCGTCGACGCGATCGAGCGGCTCATCTCGAGCGGTGTCAGGCCGATCCTCGCGGTGGCCGAGGAATACCGGCCGATTCGCCGGGTGCTCGTGGCCTACTCGGGGTCGATCGAGAGCGCCAAGACATTCAAGCACTTCGTGCAGTCGGGGCTGTTCGCCGATGCCGAGGTGCGGATCGTGCACTTTGGGAGCGACAAGGTCGCGGGGCAGCGGCGGCTGGAGCGATCGGCAGCTTATTTCCTATCTCACGGTCGAACTGCCGGCACCGACCAGTGCCAGGGTGAGCCCACGCGAGAACTCATCCCCTACGCCCAGGCCTGGAATGCCGACCTGATCGTGGCTGGCAACAGTTCAAAAAACATCCTGCTGCGACGTCTTTTCGGAGAGACGGCTCTGGAACTGCTCCGAGTCAGTCCGCTGCCGTTGTATTTGGCCCAGTAGCGGTCGGCGACGGCAGACGGGTTTTGCAGACTGCTACGCGGTGCTGGATCGGGATGGAGCGGGCAGCGTCACGTGGCTGGCGCCGAGGCCCGCGTAGTCGTCGGGCGTGCACGAGCAGACGATCACCTGGAGCCCGCGGTCGGCGGCGAGATCGAGGAGCCGCTGGAGGTTTCGCTTTCGCTCGTCGTCGGCGCTCGTGAAGGCGTCGTCGAAGATCACCGGTAGCGTTCCATCGTGGCCCGCTGCGAGGATCTCCGCCATCGCCAGACGAAACGCGGCGGCCACCTGCTCGCGGGTGCCCTCGCTCAACTGGGCAAACTCCCAGCTGGCATTGCCGAGGCCAGGGCGGGCCACCGCCAGTTTCTGGAATCGCCCCCCGGAGTAGTCGATGCTCACCGTTGTGTCGGGCCCGTAGAGTGTGCGGAGGTAGTCGGCCACGCGGCTGGAGAGCGGCGCCACGAATTGCGACTCCACCTCCCGCTTCTTGGCAGCGAACAGGCCGGCAAGCAGTCTCACGGCCTCAGCCTCGCGGCGGGCGTGGGCAAGTGTGGCTGCAGCAAGCCGGCGGCGGACCACGGCTCGGGCGACGTCATCGCGGGGGTCGGCTGTGCCCTCGCAGCGGATTTTTTCGCGGGCTACCTGCCGTTGGGTTTCGGCCTCCTGCCGCTGCGACTGGAGGTTGGTGATGGCCCGCTCGAGCCGTGGCTGGTCTCGGTCGAGCAACTCTGGCGAAAGCTCCTTGATCCGCTGGGTCGTGGCCGCCAGGGTGGTGGCTGCTACTTTGGTGGCTTCGGCCCGCACGCCGATCGCGACGGCCCGCTCCTCGCCATGCTTTTCCACGAGCAGCTTCCGCCGGGCCTCGAGCGATTCGAGTTCCCCGCGACTGACGCGGAGCATCTCGGCAGCCTGCTGGCGTGTCACCGCCGTCGCGTCGTGGTTTTTCCTCGCCGCCACGACCGCAGCGCTTGCCTGGGCCGCGGTGGCGGCGGCCGCGTCACGGGCCTGCTGGGCCGCCACGAGCCGGCGATGCACAGCAGCCCGAAGAGTGGTCGCACGGACCATGGCAGCCTCTCCGGCATCGGCCACTCCGGCGGTCGCTTCAACGGCGGAATTGGCGGCTGCTAGGCCAGCAACGACGTCGGCCGACTTCTCATTCGCAGCGGCAAACCCGGGATCAAAACCTTCCGGCCGCCGGCGGTGGATCTCCGCTTCGACTTCGGCGATCTTCCGGTCGATCGCGTCGAGATCGCGGCGAGCCTTGTCACCACCGAGGCCGTCGATAGCCACTCGCTGGGCGTGGAGATCGGCATCGAGCGACTGGCGGCGGGCCTGCACGCGGCGGGCTTCGGCCGTGGATTCAATCCGTAGTCCGTCGAGGGTGGCAGCGAGTTCACGGTCGGCCCGGTCGCGGGCCCGGGTGGCTTCGGCAAGCGAATGGCCCCCCCCCGGTGAGATTCGGATGATGGTCTCCGCGCCCGGTGGCCCCACGCGAAGCTCTCCCTCGGCGGTGATCGTGAGGGCTGTGCCGGACGTGAGCGGATCGTCACCAAGGCGGGCGGGACCGCCCTGGAGGAGTTCGACGCGGGTGGCGATCGCCTCGAGCGTGGCATCAGCCGCGGCTCGAGTCCGCTCCAGCCGATTGAGCATGGCCACGTCATCGGGTGTGATTACCGGGAGCCCCTGCCGCTCATCTTCGAGGGCTTTGGCCTGGGCCTGGAGGGCATCGATCCGGCTGCAGCGGCCGCCGAGTCCCTGTCGCTCCACGTCGAGCCGGGCCCGCTGCTCACAAAACTCCAGGAGCGAGACGGCGGCAGCCGTCTCCAATTGTGTGTGGCCTGCCTCATCCAGAGCGTCGAGCGCCGCGGTGAGTGCGGCTTCACAGGCCTCTTCGGCGACGGCCAGACTGGCGAGCGTGTGCGTAGCTGGCTCGAGTGACCGCGTGAGCCCGTTGATCGTGTCGGTGCAGGTCGTGATTTCGCTGTCGGCCCGCACTAGTTCGTCGTGGGCAGCCTCGGCCGCGACTGCGGCGGCCTTCTGCTCAACCAGCGCGAGGTTGAGTTCGGCGACCGTGCGGAGTTTCTCGCGGACTTCCTTCAGCTCAGTGGCGGTCGCCGTGAGCTTCGCGTCGCTCGCGGCAATCGTACGATCGGCCGCATCGATGGCTTCAACGGCCGCCCGCAGGCTCTCGACGGCGGCCGTCGCTGCCGCCAGGCTCGCCTCGGCCTGCCGATCCTCATCCGTGGCCTTGGCGAGGGGCGAGCCGGTGCGGATGCTGCCGTTGTCCCGAAAACTCGCATTCTGCAGGCCGTCGATCTGCCGGGCTGCAGCGGCGTCGAGCGGCGACTCGAGCACGCCGCCACCCTCGAGCCGACCAAGTCGCTCGCGAAGCTGGGCCGCCGGCTGCTCGTCATTGGCCTGGGCGACGGGATCGTCGCTTGCCGTTCCCTGCCAGACCCAGAGGTGCGCCCACTGCATTCGGATCCGGGTTTCGAGGCCTCGACCGCCACCGATCTCCTCGGCGCGGAGAATCTCGTGCAGGCGAGACTCGGCCTCCTCTCCCCGAAGGGTGCGGCCGCCGGTGCCGCCGCCAGCCGGCCCCTCGTCGGCGAGCGTTGTCGCTGATGTGGCTGCCGTGCCCCCAAACTGTTTCTTGATCGTGTACGTTCGGCCGCCGCTTTCGAAGTGGAGGGTGACGGTCGGATGGCCCTCGTGGAAGTCGGAGAGCATCGTCTTCTGGGCATTGCCTGTGGCCCGGCTCTTGAGGAACAGCGCGTTGTGGATGGCCTCCACGAGCGTGCTCTTCCCCGACTCGTTGATCCCACCGATCACGGTGCGGGCCGGGTCGAAGGCCACCGTGGTCTGGCGATGGACGCGGTAGTTCTCGATGGTGGCGGAGAGGAGCTTCATGCCCGCTGGCTTTCTCCAGCGACAAGAGTGGCCTCACCGGCGACCGGGTCGGAGCCGACTCCGGTGCGAGTGTGGTCGGGCTGATCGCGGCTGGAAACGACACCACCGGGGGCGGTCAGGGCGTGCAGCATGTGGATCGCAAGCCGGACAACATCGGGGTCTGGTGGGGCGGCGTCGCCTGCGCGGCCGGCCAGGGCACTGGCAGCCTGCGGGCCATCAAGTAGCGCGACGAGTTCGGTGGCTACCCGGCTGATGATTGGGTCGCCGGGCCGTTCCGCGAGTTCGCGGATCTCGGCTGGCGATGGAGCGAGGAGGGTCTGGTCGTCGAGATCAAGCCGGAGCAGCCGGGCTGTCCAGGATTCCATCAGGGAGTCGATCGCGGCTCGCTCGGCGAGCGAGATGCTGCCGCGGACTGTGAGCCGCGCCAGACAGGATTCGAAGCCGGGCTCGCCGGCCGCCGTCGGTCGAGTGGCTTCGGTGAGCCATGTGTCGAGCTGACCGGGGCCGTCGTCACCGAGGGCCAGTTCGTGGACGAGCCAGCGGAATCGCCCGGTGGCGACCTGCTCGATTCGCGGCCCGCTCCCCCGCGCGATAGTCACGGCGGCAACGTTTCCCGGCTGTTGGCCCGGCTTGGGAAAGCGGTCGATCTCCGGCGCACCGGAGTAGCAGCCCTTGGGGCCGGCGAGGAGAAAGCCATGCCAGTCACCGAGCGCCAAATAGTCGATCTCGGCCAGCGGAAGCCGATCGAGGGCGAGCGTGTTGACGTTTATCGCTGCGAACTCTTCGTCATCTGCCTGGCTCGTGTTTTCCAGGCTGTCTTCCCCCCCCGGGCCGAAGACGGTCGTGCTGCCATGGGCGATGACGATCCGCGGGTGGTCGCCGAAGGGGGTGAAGTCAAGGCTGCGGATCCAGGCGGTGGGATCATCGGCCTCATGGCGGCGGCGCAAGGGGCAGGGGAGGAGCACGACGCTCGTGGGCTCACCGGTAGCATCCATGACATCCACCACAACCGGCTCGGGCTCGAGTAGGAGGCGGAAGTTGGCGGCTAGCCGGGCATGCTCGCTCTTGAAGAAAGGCTGCTCCCAGAGACTGTCGGGGCCACCGTGGTCGTGGTTCCCGGGAATACAGAAGACAGGCACCTCGAGCGACGCAATGGCCCCGAGTGTGGTGGCCACGGTGGCATTCGTAGGGGTAGGCGAGTCGAACAGGTCGCCAGCGACGATCACAAACCCAGCCCGCCGCTCGCGGACAACGCTGCCGATCCGGCGGATGACCTCGATCCGCTCCTGCTGCACGCGGGCCCGCTTGGATGGGTCGGTGATCGAGGCGAACGGCTTCCCGACCTGCCAATCGGCGGTGTGAACGAACGTGATCACGGGTGGCTCCTGTGCGGTCCGCTGCAGCCGGCGAGCCCAAAGAGTGTACGGACGTTCAATATTCTGTCAAGCGGTCAAAGACGGTCGGCCAGGCCGCTGGCGCGGCGGATCGGGCGGCCGACCGCCGCCGCGATGATGTCTCGCGTGGCCACCACCGTGACCCGGTCGATCGCCCGCGTGACACCCGTGTAGAAGAGTTCGCGGGAGAGGATCGGGCTGGCTCGTTCGGGCAGCACGACGATCGCGTGGTGATACTCAGAGCCCTGGCTCTTGTGGATCGTGAGTGCGTGTACCGTGGCCACCTCGTCGAGCCGCGTCACCGCCACGCGGCGGACCGAACGGCCCTCAGGGAAGGCCGCCTCCATCCGGAGTGAGCGGGATTCCACCGCGTCGCCGCGTGTCTCTCCTGGTGTCGGCACGACCAGACCAATGTCGCCGTTGAAGAGGTCGAGGGTGGGTGTGTTTCGCGTCACCATCACAGGTCGCCCCGCATACCAGGCCGACCCGCCGAAGACCCCGAGTCGCTTCTCGACCAACGTGTTCCAGCCGGCCGCCCCGAGCGGCCCCGAGCGGTGGGCGCAGAGCACCTGCAGATCCTTCTGGGCCGCGACGGCCGCGGCTGCGTCACCCGCAGTCGCCAGGTCACCCAGCCGCCGTGCCTGGGCCACCACCGTCGCGACGAGCGACCGAAAACCATCCGATCCGGGCTCGATCCAGTCGATGGCGGGAAACAGATTGCCGCTCGCTGCTGCGTCGCGACTCGCCAGGAGCGTGAGCACCGCGGCGGCATCCCCAGCCAGGATCGCATCGGCCAAGGCTCCAATCTCGGTGCCGAAACGGTGGCGGGTGACGAGCCGGTCAGTCACGGCCGCCAGGGCCGAGCCTTCCCGCGCCGCGGCCCGGGCGATGTCAGCGAGCACCGATCCGGCGTCCACGCTCGCCAGCTGATCGGGATCGCCGACGAGGAGCAGCTCCGTCTGCGGCGAGATGGCGTCGAGCAGCCGATACATCAGCGAACTCGAGAGCATCGATGTCTCGTCCACCACCACGAGGTCGTAGGCCAGAGGGTTGTCGGCCCGAAAGCAATACCGCGGCGACCCCTGGGGTCGGACCTTGAGCAGGCGGTGCACCGTGACCGGCCGGGCGGCGTCGATCGCGTCGAGCACCGGCTGAGGGGCATTCTCCGCGACGCAGCGGGTGCGGAGCGCCTCGGCCATCCGCGCTGCCGCCTTGCCGGTCGGTGCGGCCAGCGCGATCCGAGTGAGTGGGTCGGCGGTAAACTTCTCGATTAGCCTCCGGGCCACTTCCGTTGTCTTGCCCGTGCCTGGTCCGCCCAGCAGGATCCGCACGCGGGCTGGGATTGGACCCGCAGCGTGCCCTTCAGCCGGCGTCGCTCCCCCGCGGGCACCGCTCCCGGAGAGCCGGCGGGCGATCTCCTGTTCTTCGTGGAGCGATCGGGCTAGATACAGGCGGTTGCCGTCGAGGATGAACGGCCGGCGGTCGCCAGGCCGGCCAACGAGCGGCCTGGCCGAGTCGAGTGCCTTCTTCCAGGCCGCTGCGTCGGCTGGCCAGGGGAGGGCAGCGGGGGCGTCGGGATCGATGGCCCCAGCCCAGTCGGCCATTAGGGAGAGATCGACGCAGGTGTGGCCGTCGCGAGGCGTGCGGAGCGCCAGGCCGAGTGCCACCCAGGCCAGCGGTTGAGGGGCGAGCGGCTCGTCGCGGCCTGCAATCGAGATCAACACGCCCGTCGTGGCCACGTCATCGGCCGTGATCACACGAGCCTGAACGTAGGCTGCGACCTCGGGCGGCGGGGCCGTTGCGATTGCCCTGGTGGCGGTGTCGGCCGTCGCATTCATTTTCTGGCAGCCTCCCGCTGTCCCGCGAAGAGTTCACTCAAGTCTCGCCAGATAGCCGACGGCGGTATCCAACTGAAGACGCCAAAGCGATGTCCTCGCTCGTCAACCGGCGTGTCTGGCCCCTGCATTCCTCGGATGAAGCCGTAGACCACGCCGGCGATGCAGGCCCCTGGATCCCAGCCGGCCGGCTTCATCGGTCCCAGCCGCCAGCGGAGCAGCCGGTAGATGGCCGTGCCGTAGAGCAGTGCCTGGAGGGGATAGTGATGCTCCGCCATCGTCGCCACGAGGTTTGCCGGGGCATACGCGGCCAGCGGCACCCGATCCTCGTGCCGGTGGAGCTTGTTTGTCTTGTAATCCGCCACGATCACGAGCGGATCATCAATCGGCCTACCCGGCAGGCGGAGGACCGCGTCGATCGACCCATTGATCAGCCCCGCCAGTGGAATGTGGAAGGCGGGCCCGGAGAGGACTCGCGCATAGGCAGCGAGCGGTTCACTCTCCGAGAGATGCGTTGCCAACACTCGGCCGACATCGCTCGCCCGCACGCCTGCGGCCAAATCTGCGAGGCCCATCTCGAAGTCGAGTTCTGCGAGCCGGTCGGTGGGAGCAAAATCGGTGAACCGCAGATCGCGGAAGGCCGCCTCAGCCGGGCCTCCGAATGGCGTCTCGCTCGCCGTTGTGATCATCTCGGCCAGCGGCCCGAGATGGGGTCGGAGGATGTTCGATGTGGCCACGTCTCTCACCACGTGGGCCACCGCTGCAGCCCGGGCCGGTGCGTCGGCTGCCGGGTCGCACGCGAGCCGTTCGAAGATCTCATGGACGACGCTGCCAAAGGCTGTGCCGGCCGGCAGATCGGCGATCGTGAACGGAGCGAGATCACGAGGCACGTCGGTGGCCTCGACCGTGGCTTGTTCACCAGCATCTGGATCGTCTACCCCTGGTCTCTCCTCGTCGTGGCCGCGGCCCACGGGGGCGTGCGGGTCGCCCGTGACGCGAGCGGCCTCGGCTGTGATTCCGCTGAATGAGGTGCGGCGGAAGGTGCGGTCGACCCTGGCGGGGAGCGGGGCAATGTCCGGCAGGCCGCCGCCGCCGTCTGCCATGGGTCGCCAGCGGCCGCTGAGCGGTGGCAGATCTCTTGCATCCCGTTCTGGCGGTGGGTTTTGCATCACCGCCTGGAGCACCGTGTCTCTGCCATCGGTCGGCCGGATCACACAGAGATGGTGGCGGGGCCTGGTGACAGCCACATAGAGCAGCCGGCGGAGTTCTTCGTTGTCAGCTGCGACCACTGCCGCCGCGGCCGCGGCCGAGCTGCCTGCGGCCAGGGCATAGCCCACGTCGAGCCGCCGCTCGTGGCCAGCGTAGAAGACCGCGGGGCCATGCGAGCGGTCTTTCTCCTTCCAGTCATCCACAACCACAACGCAGGGAAACTCAAGTCCCTTGGCCACGTGCACCGACATGATTCGCACAGCATCTTCGTCACTCTCGACCCGCCGGCTCACGAGATCCAACTTCTCATCTCGGGCGGCCAGGTCACTCACGTGGTCGAGCATCACCCGGGCATGGCAGCCCCGGCCGTGGCTGGCGTCGTGCAGCAGTTCGACAAGGTGGGTGAGATCGACAACCTGCCGCTCCCCTTCGTCGCCCGCTGCCAGCCGGCCGGCCATCGTCACATCGCCCATGATCGCGGCTGCCACCGCCGCGATCCCCTCGGCCTGGAGAATGCCATGCAGCCCCGCGATCTGCTCCTGCACCGCCTGCTCGGTCTCCTCGCCAAGGCGGCCCACCTCGGTCAGGAGGTGGCCGAAGAAAACCGTGGCGGCCGCCCGACGGACGCGGCTGGAACTCCCCGGCCGCTCCATCGCCTCGAGGAGCACGCGGAGGTCATCGGCCATCTGTCCGTCCATCACACTTGCCGTGCCCGTGCTCACCGCCGGAATGCCCACCCGCGCCAGCCGATCTTCGATAGCCTTTCCGATCGAGTTGATGCGGACGAGTACGCAGATCTCGCCCGGCCGGATCGGCCGAGGGTGCTTGGTCTCAGACTGGCTTTCGCCTGGCTGGCTGAAGTCGAGCCTGCCCTGCGTGAGCAGTTCATACACCTTGCGGGCCGCGACATCCGTCGCCCAGGCCTCACCGAGGCCGATGAATTCGACTGGTGGCAGATCGACCAGTCGCGACCCTCGGCGATCCGGTGAGGGCTGAACTGGCTGGTAGTCAATGCCCTGGCCAAACTCGGCGCCCACCATCGCGGCGTTGAGATCCTGGAGCAGCGGGCCATCGGAGCGGTAGTTGGTGGCGAGCGTCCGCCGTGGCCGCGACCCGTTTCCATCCCCCTGCGAGAACCGCAGGTAGGCGGTCACATCAGCGCCGCGGAACCCATAGATCGCCTGTTTGGGATCGCCCACGGCAATCAGCCGTCGTGGGTCATCGTTGCCCGACGCTCCTGCCGGAAACAGTTCGTGGAAAAACTCCCACTGCAGCCGGCTCGTGTCCTGGGCCTCGTCCACGATTGCCAGCCGGAACCGCCGCCGGAGTTCGGTGACGAGCCCAGCCCGGGCTGGCTTTCGGACTTCCTCCCAGGCCAACCGCAGCAGGTCGTCGAAGCTCGGCGTGGCCCGCATCGCCATCTGCACGCGGCTAACACACTGCCGCACGAGCGCTACCAGCCGGGTGAGGAGATCGAGGTCTGCCTCGCTCCGGCCCGCTGCATCAAACCAAGGCTCGATGAACGGGTCGCGGACCGCCGCCGTGACGAGATCGATCAGCCTGCGTTCCTCCCAGCTTCGGCCTGCCGCGGCCTCGGCCACAACCGCGTCGTTGACCGCCTCGGCAACGCTCCGCGTGAGCCGATCATCATCGCCCGTTTCACCGGGTTCGATTCCCGCCATCCGGAGCACCCGCGCACAGATAGAGTGGATCGTGCCGATCGTGGCCGTGTCGAACTCCGCCACAGCTCGCTCGAGCCGCCGGGCCCGGGCAAGCTGGGCGGTTCGGTCTCCCGCGAGGAGCAGTTTGTCGAGCGGGTCACGCCCCTCCGAGTCGGTGGCCCGCAGGATCCGGGCTGTCGTGATCAGTCGGCCCCGAATCCGGTCGCGGAGTTCGGCGGCGGCGTTTCGTGTGTAGGTGGTGACGAGGATGTTGCCGATTCGCAGGCCCTCGTCGGTGGCGATTGCCAGCGTCACGTACGCAGCCACCGAAAAGGTCTTGCCCGTGCCGGCGCTCGCCTCCACGATCGTGCCGAATGGCAGCGGATACTCGGTGATGTCGAAGGCGTCGCTCATGTCAGCCGATACTCCGGCGCACCCGATTTGCCGCCGAGCGACAGGCAGCCGGAGTAGCGGTCGAGGAAGTCGACTGCGGCCGAACCGGCGGGAAAGATGTCGTCGTAGACTGGATTTCGTCCGTAGACCATCACCTCGGCCGAGTGGGCATAGCTGCGGCCCCAACTGCCGCGGACGGCCTCATCGAACTTCTGTCGCCGATTCCCGACCGCGACCTCAGACAGCCCAAACAGACCGTGGGGCGTGGCCAGAGCCCTGCGGACAAGATCAGCCAAGGCGGCCAGCCGCTGGCCAGGATCAACACCGTCATCGAGCCGGATCGTGCGGACCTGGCAGGGCGAGAGTGGTTTGTTCTTGCCTGTTGTCTTCCCTGGCGACCATTCTTTCCGGCGGCAGATGATCGACACCGCCTCGGTGTTGAGTCCTGCGGCCCGCGCCGCCAGCAGCCGGACTGCCGCGGCGTGGAGCGGCCGGCCGTAGGAGGTGCGTTCGGCCGGGCCTGCCGTCACGACGACGAGCCGCCCCGCGGCCTCGTGGAGGTTGGTGAGATGCCCCACCACCCGCACGCCGGGGAGGTCGATACGGAGCTCCCGCGATTCAAACCCGACAAGCGGCAGCTCCTTGTCGTGCGCGGTCGTCAGAATGCCGTGGGCGAGTCCGGTGATCTCCTCGAGTTCGGCCAGCCCGTGGGGGCCGAAAGGCAGCCGGCCGCTCCCGCGGAGAGCCTCGATCCAGGCCTCCTCCCCTCCTGGGTCGGCCAGGAGCACCGTGAGCAGTTCCAGCACGCACTGGCGAATGGTCTGGTTCCGCAACTCCAGTGGCAGCGTCGCAGGCGTCTCGCGTTCGTTACTTCGCCAAGTGTTGATTCCGAGCGTCTCCTCGAGGTGGAGTGTGAGCGGGTCATCGGCCAGTTGCTCGAGGAGGGCGAGTTCAATCACGGGAAGTGCAGGAGACGCTGCCACCGCCGCTGCCGGGGGTGGCTCGGCCACTCCGCCGACTCGCGCCGAAACCTCGAGGGCTGCGGCATCATGGCCCCAGATCACGTCCGGCTGCACCTTCCCGGTGAGGAAGTTCTTCGGGCTGAGGTGATGACGAGGATGGAAGACCTCGATACCACTCGGCTTCGAGGGATCCGCCTGGGTGACGCCGTGGCGGACCGCGAAGTCGACGAGTTCGGCCAGCGGCGTGACCAGCGGAATGGTTTCGTTTGTTTTGATGTTCTGCCCCGTGCAGGCGATCACGAGCCGGTCACCGGCCGCCAGCACGCAGTCGAGCAACGCCCGCCGCTCGTCAATCCGCACGTCGACGTCGCCGACGAGCTGCTGCCGGGCGACGAGGTCGTCTCCCTCCGCTTCTGAGACCCCCACGACCCCGTCGTCATAGCCGATCACGCAGACCACGCGGAATGGCACTCCGCGAAGCGGGACCATCGAAGTGGCCGTGATCGAGCCGGTGCGGAGCGGCTGTCGGCCGGCCTTGTCGTCGAGCCAGCCGATGAGCACCTGCCGCACGTCGTCGAAGGGCACGGCCTCTGCTTCTGCAGCGGTGCCAGCGGCGGATTCGCGGAGCCGTCGGAGGCAGGTCAGGGGCTCGCTGAGATCGCCGCACTCCCGACCGCAGAGGTCTGCGAGCGTCTCCTCGATCGTGTCGCACCACTCGCCGACGGGCCGTCGGTCGGCCGCGGCCCTTTCAAGCCGCTGGATGACCGCGATGATCCGTATGAGGAGGGCAATCGCTGGGATGTCGGCCGTGTCGACATCGGCCAGTGGCACCACGCCACCCAGTTCGGCCCGCGGGGCCGCGTCGGGAAGCATTGCTCCCAAAAGCATCCGCTCGAGGCCGCACTTCCAGGTGTGGATCTCCGGGATCCCAGCCAGGCCGCGCCGCACGCGATGGGAGGCATCGAGGCCCCAGCGGACCTCCGTCCTGTCGACGAGATTGGCCCAGGTGGCTGCGATGTCGTCATCAGCTTTGAGAAAAGCCCGCACAAGCGGGTGGCCAGCGACCGTGAGCACGGCATCCACGCCGCACCGCGAGCCAGGCAGGGCCAGCAGGGCCGCGAGCAATTCAGCGCCGGGGCTCACCTCGCGGAGGCCGCGGTCGGCGACCACCAGTGGGAGGCGGATCGTGGCCGGGTGGCCGACGGCATCACGGCCCGGCACCGTTCGCTGAAACGTGGCCACGAGGTGGGGTGCGGCCTTTTCAATGCAGGGGCTCACGATCACGACGTCATGCGGCTGGAGACCATCCAACTCCCTGAAGCAGTGCAGCAGAGCCTCATGGATCACCTCTGCCTGGCGGGAGAGGCTGTGGCAGCGATGAATCACAACCGAGCGGTCGGCAGGATCGTGCGGCTTTGATTCGGCAAGGCCGCCGACCGCGACTGTCTGCTGGAGCCGCTGGAGGAGTGTGTTGGCAGCCGGTGGGCCTGCGGCAGCTCCTGCCGTCACTGCGACCCCTTGCGAGGCCAGCAGGATCTGGAGATCGTGCGCTCCGGCCAGCCAGCCGGCAACGAGTGAATCAACGCCGTCGGGAAGCTCTGGCTCCTCGCGGCGGCGGGGCAGGCCAGGCGTGGGTTTGGGGAGCGTCGCCGCCCAGCAACGCTCGAGGCCGGGCGACGGGTGGACCAGGAGCATCTCGACGTCGCAGACCCCGGCCAGTTGTTCCAGGCATTCGAGTTGGTGGATTGCGAGTGACTCGAGCCCTGCCACCAGGAGCGGGCCCTGGTCGGCCTGATGGGCGGCTGTGCGGCGGCTTGGCGGTGGCGGTTCTCCGATCTGCTGGCGGACGCTCCGCCAGAGGTCGAACTGCCAGCGATCGGCTGCGGGGAGTCGGTCCGGCACCGGCTCCCCGTCGTGCACCTCATCGTTGGCTGTGGGGCTGAGCACGGGGTTGGGAGGCGTGCGCTCCCACTCGCGAATCATCGCCGGCCGCCGAACATGGTATTCGTCGAACCGTCCGGCGATCCGCCGCGCATTCAGCAGCGGCGTGGCCTCGCGATCGAAGGGCAGCACGAGAGTTTCATCATGGGCCAGTGCCTGGAGCACGGCGAAGGTGAGCCGGTCGATGTCCCAGGGATCGGCTGCGGTGCGGGTCGGCTGGAGAAATGTAGCGATCGCGCCGGGGTAGGCAATCTCCACGTTCGCTACGATGCCATCCCCACGGTCGGGCCCACTTGCCCCAAGCCGACTGGCGAGTACCGCCTGGAGCCAGGCTTTGGTGCCTGCGGTGGGCACGACGATCCGTTGCCGCATGAACGGATCACCGGCCTTCGCCAGGAACTGGATGGCCGGTTCGACAATCTCGGACAGGCAGCGGACGTATTGAACGCGGAGCGACACGGGACGGCAGCAACGGGAACGGGTGGTCAGACCACCCCCCGTTGTAGCACGTGAACCCAAACCAGCCGGGACCGGCGGGATCACCCCTCCTCACTCAGTTCTGCTGGTGACGAGGCCGGGTCAATCCTCGTCAGCTTTCACCGCATCCCAGAGCGAAAGGGCGGCGAAGACCTGCTGGGTGGGAGTCAGTGCGGGGCCGGTTGTGGTCGGCTGGGCGGGAGCCACCATCGCCATTGAACTCATGGCCAATTGGGTCATGCCCTCCGTTCACTCGATGGCGGCCGCGCTTTCGCGCATCCTGCCTTCGCTTGCCGCCAACGCCGGCTGCCGCTGCCTGGGGTGATCTGAGTGCCGACGGCCGGGCTGGTTGCGACCCCACGAGGCTGGGTAAACCACGCAGCGATGGCGAATGGGGCTGTTTGCGTGAGCCCGCGAGAGAGGGGTGGAAGGCCAAACGGACGAGATCAGCCTTGACCGGAGGAGCCGGAAGAATTACCAAAGCCTTCATGACCGGGCGGCCGAATGAACGACTATAGCGGGGCGAGGGAAACCTTGTTGCCGCGTCCCTTTTCCGCCCGTAGGAACCGGCTCCGAATGTTCTACAGCCCGGCCTCACGCATCGCCTTTGCCCACTATCCGAAGACCGCCGGCTGTTCCGTGTTGGCCTGGTTTCGGAGGGCGTTTCCCGATGCCGCGTATGTCGAACCGGGCAATTGCCACCTGCCCGTGCGGCAGTCGCTCGAACAATTGGGGCTCGTGACGCCCCGCTCGCAACAGCCACGACTGGTGCGGGAATGCCTCCGGATCATCGAGCGAATCGCCCCCGAGCGTTGTGATCTGCAGACCATCGGAGTGGTCCGCGAACCGTTCGAAATGCTGATCTCACTTTATGAATACTGGCGGCGGTTCGAGTTCACTGAGGAGCCTGAGGCCGTCCTGATTCAGGCGGCCCGCACTGGAACCTTTCGTGAGTTTCTCCGGCTGGCGGTGGGCGAGAAACTCATAGCCAACTACCAGACCTATTTTGACGTCGGCGGTCCGGCCTGGTCCACCACCCGGCTCGTTGATTTTCAGTCGCTCTCGCCAGGCCTCGACGCCGTGTGTGAGGAGTTTCAGATCGAGCCGCCGGTCGCACTCAACCGCCTCAATGCGGCGCCGCGGAAGGGCCGGGATGCAGGAGCCTATCTCGCGCAGGTGGGTTCGCTTGTGTTTGAGGTGCGGAGCCACTTCCGTTGGTATTACGAAGAGGCTGTGCACATCATGGTGCGCGGCCAGGCTCCCGCGGCTCGACTCCGGATGGCTGCTTGAGTTGCAGCATCCGCGGATGGTCTGCCATTGCTTCGTCCTGGGCGTGACCGATGCTCCTCAGTCCCGCAGCCAACCTCGCCTTTGCCCATTATCCCAAGACTGCCGGGCATTCGCTGGTCACCTGGTTTCGCGAGACGCTTCCAGACGCGACGTTCGTGGAGCCGCCACAGGTCTACACGATCAGCCACCTGCCAGTGCGGGACTCGCTCGAGCGGCTCGGACTCGCCGCCGGACGCCCCCCGCGACTCGTGCAGGGCTGGCAGCAGTTTGTCGCAGCGCTCTTCAGTGCGCCGGCCAATGATGCTGGTGGGCTAAAGATCATTGGAGTGATGCGTGAGCCGTTCGAGATGCTCGTCTCGCTCTACGAGTATTGGCGGACCTACGACTTTCCTGAGCCACCTGCCCCACCGCTGATCCGAGCCGCCCGCGAACAGCCGTTTCGCGACTTCCTGGCCATGGCCGTCGTTGATCGGCAGATCCAGACCTACCACGACTTCTTCGACGTGGGGGGGCCTGCCTGGCCGCGAACGCTCTTGCTCGACTTCGAGTCCTTGAAGCCGGCGCTGGTCGAGGCCTGCCGGGAGTTGGGCGTGCCACCGCCGGAGTTCCTCGCCCGGCGGAACACGGGGCCCCGGCCGGATCGCGATCTCGGACCCTATCGCGCCGAGGCTGGGCCGCTTCTCGATCGTGTGCACCAGCACTTCCGCTGGTATTACACCCAGGGCAAAGAACTGATGCTGCGGGGCTGAGGTCGTCCGCGGAGCAGCAAATCAGGTGGCCTTCCGCACGACACCCATGTCTCGCAGCCGCCTCAGGGCCGACTGGCTGAGCTTGACCGCTTGCTTCTCAAACCAGCTGGCCGGGCCGCGGACGGTGTCAGATGCCGCTCCGATTCCAGCCGACTCCCAGATCAGGCTGCTGAGTTCTGCCGGCGCCCGCGTGATCGGCGGCAGTTGGAGTCTACGATCGTGGGGGGCGAAACTCGCGACGATCAGGCCATCGCCGCTGAACGACTCCTCGACCGAGTGCTCGTCGAGGATGACGGCTCCCTGCCCGCGGAGTTCCTCGAGACACTCCTGGTGGGTGGCGGTCGATCCACTGATCGATGCGTGGTGGGTTGAGACCACGACAAACCGCACGCGATTGGCCACGTCGGTCCCGCGCATCGACCGGATCAGTCCTTCCTCAGCGCCTTGGATGTCCATGTGGAGCACCTCGACCGGCTCGTGGTCGATCCGTTCCATGAGCGCGGGCATGTCGAGACACTCGACCACCTGCTCGGGGCCGGCGGGGCAGTAGGAGCCACCAACAAACGCTTGGATGAGCCTGGCGAATCGGCTGTTGAGCGCGAGATTGCGGCGGCCCATCTCGAGGTGTGCCAGCTCAGGTTCCACGCAGACCCCGCGGGAGCCGGGCACGGCCCCCAGATACCAATTGGTATAGAAGGCCCAGTAGGCGCCCAACTCGACGAACAACGTGCCGGGGCGCACGTGGGCCAGCAGGCCGTGAAAGAGCGTCTCTTCCTGTGGCTCGTGGTGGCCGTGGAGACCAGCGATGATCCGTGACATCCAGTCGCCGTAGTAGCCCCCCGCCTGCACGAGCGTGCCGTCGTGCATGAGCTGCACGGTCTCGTTCTCGTGGGGAAAAATCCGGCCGGCGTCGGGCACCTTGGGAATCACGTCGCAGTCGCGGCAGGCGAGTGTGATGGCGATCCGGGCCTGGGCCGCCCCTGGCAGGGTGGCCAGCGCGACGGGGGCAATCCACTTCTCTGGCCGCGGTGATGGCAGCCGGATTGTCGATTCGTAGCGTGTCGTTTCAGAGTGAGTCATGGTGTTTGAAGAACGAGTGATCAGGCAGTGAGAGGAGATCGTCAGGCGGAGAGTGTCGTCGGGCTGGAGGCATGAAGATCTGACCCGAGTACAGCCGCGAGCCGTTCCGCGAAGGCCTCTGGCGAGCGGGCAGCGAGGATCTCGGACCGCTGCCGTGCGCCGACGCGACCACGGGCCGCGGCCTCGATCGCAGAAGCCAGTTCGTC
>ERZ889217.828-NODE-828-length-17415-cov-12.369355_pt1 | contig 17415 bp, 12 predicted proteins | sample MGYA00521098_ERZ889217 | MGnify/ENA primary metagenome ERZ889217 (study PRJEB32303, sample SAMEA104408613) | aquatic metagenome | biome: Brackish water; feature: Pelagic; material: water | place: Baltic Sea | collected 2014-06-10T22:04:00 | depth 2,362 m ... | reverse complement strand
AACAACGCGAACGTGTCCGACAGCCTGCAATACATCAGCTTCTACAGCGGGTGGGACACCGGATTTATCGGCAACAGCTTTATTGAAAGCTTGAGCACTCCATGGCAAGTCCGCCCGGTGCCTGAACCCGAAACCTGGGCCACGGCAGCGATCCTGCTCATTGGAGGTGGGATCTGGCTCCTAAGGAAGAAAAAGCAGGCGGCTTGAACGGCCACTTTGTGGGTGCCAAGACACGGTTCGTACCTTTTAAAGTCTTGTGGTGGGTTTCCGCCAGTGTGAATCACAAGCAAACTCGCCATTTTCCTCTCTAAACTGGATAAGATCCATTAGTATTATAGATCCTTTAGGCCAGATAGCCCCAAAAATAAAGAACATGACAAAACAAATCCTGGGGTTCCTCCTCCTTGCCGTATTAACGCTTTTTCCTCTTCATGGGTCTCTGGCCCAGGAACCCAATGCGGTTCCGGCGATCAACTATCAGAAGTTTTTGTGCAATCACGATATGTTGTGGGATCGTGTGCCCAAGCGTTGGGAAACGGCGCCGTTTTCTGGAAACGGGCTTCTTGGGTTCACGATGTATCAGTCCAAGGACGATCCGAAAAATGTGATGTCGCTCTTTGTCGGGCGGCATGATTACTACGACCACCGATTACCTAACGGGGCGAGCCAACATCTTTGGATCTACCGGTGCCGCTTGCCGCTGGGGCGCTTCCAGTTGAGTTCAGAAGGTGACATCACCGGGTGCGACTTGAGGCTGGATCTATGGAATGCCGAGCTGCGCGGCACGATCCACACCACCAAAGGGTCGTACAAGGTACGCGGCCTCACCCAGGCAACCTCCGACACGATCTTTTTCGAAACGGATGCCACAGGCGGGGAGGCGATTGCCATCACTTGGAAGCCAGAGGTTCCCTACTCGTCGGTGAGGCACATAGTGGAAAATGGATGGGCGAAATCGATAGAGGGTTGGGACGGGACAAGAAATGCTCCCTACCCGCCGGCGCCGCCATGGGAACTCGGCGAGGAAAACGGGGTGAACTTTTGCTATCAGCCGCTCTACCAACACCGCGGCGAAACAACCACGGGGTGGAAGGTTTCCGGAAATCCCGCAGGCAAACAGGTCTTGCTGGCGAGTGTGCATCACAGTTTTCCCGAAAAAAACAGCAGGGAGACAGTATTTGAGACATTGGCCGGGGCGCAGCGCGATGTTGAAACGGGTACGTTCATGCCTGAGCACCGCGCGTGGTGGCACACGTATTACCCGCAGAGTTTCCTGACCCTCAACGACCGCGAGAAAGAGGCATTTTATTGGATCCAAATGTACAAGCTCGCCTCCGCCATGCGGGAAAATGGGCCTATCCTCGATGTGATGGGGCCTTGGTACCACCATACGATGTGGCCGATGGTTTGGGGTGACCTGAATGTCCAGCTGATCTATTGGACACACCTCGTCTCCAACCGCCTTTCGTTGGGCGAGTCGCTGCCCAACAACCTCGATAAATACGCGGGCAATCTGGAGAAGAACGTCCCCGAACGCTGGAAGGACAGCGCGGCCATCGGGGCGCTATTTCCGCAGGATTGTCTCTCCTACGATTCCGCCAAGGTGCCGGACATGCTGGCGTGGCTCCTCCACAACTACTGGTTGCACTGCGACTACGCCGGGGACCGCGAGCGTCTGCGGGACAAGTTTTTCCCGTTGCTGCGCAAGACTGGAAACGCGTACCTCAACTACCTCAAGGAAAACCCCGTCGCGGCCGATGACGGCAAAATCCATGTGCGCATGAGTTGGTCGCCGGAGTATCCCAAAGGACACGGACAGGATACCAACTTCACTCTCGCGCTCATGCGGTGGACGTTCCAGACCCTTCAGAACCTGAACGCCGAATTTTCTCTGAACGACCCGCTGGCGCCGGAGTGGAAAAACATCACTGACAACCTGGCCGGGTATCAGACCGATGAACACGGCCTGCGGATCAACAAGGATATGGCCTTTGAGATATCCCACAGGCATTACTCGCATCTGCTCGGGTTTTTCCCGCTGGCAGTGATCAATCCCGACGATCCGGAGAACGCCAAAATGCTCCGGACCACGCTCGACCATTGGCTGGATGTCAGCATCAATCAGTCGAAAGGCGGAGGGCGTTTGACTGCAATGCCAGTGACTGGATACACGGCAACCGGCGCGGCGTCGATGTACGCGTGGCTTGGCGACAGCGACAAGGCGGCCTATTACATCGACTACCTCATCAGACACAAGAATGTGTCGCCCACCACAATGTATGCGGAAGGAAACCCGGTGATCGAGACGCCGCTCTCTTTTGCCACCAGCATCCATGACATGTTGCTCCAAAGTTGGGATGGCAGGATCCGCGTGTTTACGGCGGTGCCTGACAAGTGGCCGGATGCGGCATTCCAACATTTCCGAACCCAAGGCGCATTCCTCGTTAGCGCCAAGCGGCAAGCAGGAGAAACGCAATTCGTGAGCGTCACGGGTGAAACAGGAAAATCATGCGTCATTCGCCCGGGGATTGAGAATCCTGTGATTACCATCGACGGAAAGCCGGCGGCGGCGGGTGATGTTGAGGTACTCGCTGACGGGTTTTACAAAGTCACCCTCCCGAAAATGAGCCGTGCCACGTTTGCAACAGCGGGTCTTGAGGCGAAGGACATGGTGATTGCTCCACTGCCTTTCAACGAGAAAGACCAAAACCTTTTTGGGCTCCACAAAAAGACGGTGCGCTTGCCGGGACATCAATTTTACCATGTCGAGTAAGTGCAAACAGGACTCAAAAAACTCACATCGTCTTTAAGAATCTGGGTCGCAGCCTTCGCGCTGTGGGTGCCGGTAATGGCCACCGGGGAAACTGCCGAGTGGGAGGGAAAACGAAGTGATTTTCACGGTTTTGCCCTCTATGATTTCTCGGTGGATGGCATCCCCTGCAAGGTGGCTGTTCCTGCGACGCCGGCTCCAGGAATGCCTTGGGTCTGGCGGGCCCGTTTCTGGGGGCATAAGCCAAATGTCGATGTGGCACTTCTTAAACAAGGCTTCCATATCGCCTATGCGGATGTGTCGAACCTCTTTGGGGCTCCGAAGGCTGTGGCCCGTTGGGATAAGTTGTACGATCATCTTGTGACAACTCAGGGCTTTCATCCAAAGCCCGCCCTAGAAGGGATGTCGCGGGGGGGATTGATCATTTATAACTGGGCTGCCCGGAATCCGGACAAAGTGTCCTGCATTTATGGAGATGCCCCCGTGTGCGACATCAAGAGTTGGCCGGGGGCCAAGGGAAAGGGGAAGCTTGGCCCATGGGATCGCTGCATGGAGGCGTACGGCTTCACCGAAGAGGAGGCGATGGCATTTCGAGGTAATCCAATCGACAACCTGGGCCCGTTGGCTCAGGCGGGCATCCCGCTCCTACATGTGGTCGGGGACAGCGATGAAGTGGTCCCGGTGGAGGAAAATACTGCGATTGTCGAAAAGCGGTACCGCGACCTTGGGGGGAAGATTCAAGTGATCCACAAGCCGGGAGTGAAGCATGTGCATGGACTCGATGACCCAACGCCCATCGTCGACTTCATCAACAACCACACGGAGCTGTGAACCAGTCGATCGATACTTGGACCCTGAAAAATGCGGCTGGTACCGAGGTCAAGGTCACCAATTACGGGGCGATCATCACCTCGATTCTCACTAAAGACCGCCATGGAAATGTCGCGGATGTCGTCCTCGGCTACAACCGGGTGGAGGACTATATCAATGCCGTCGACAAGCCGTACTTCGGGGCGGTCGTGGGGCGCTGCGGGAATCGTATCGCCAAGGGAAAATTCATGCTCGATGGCGCCACCTACACGCTGGCGACAAACAACAATGCCAACCACCTCCATGGTGGCGTGATCGGTTTCGACTCGGTGGTGTGGGAGGCCAAGCCGATCTCCGGGGCGGGGTATCAGGGGCTCGCGTTGACCTATCTTTCGCAAGACGGGGAGGAAGGATACCCGGGCAATCTGAATGTCAAAGTCACCTACAGACTCACCGACGACAACGAGTTGATCGTGGAGTACGAGGCGACCACCGACAAGGCCACGCCGATCAATCTCACGCAACATACCTACTTCAACCTCGCGGGCGAGGGGAGCGGCACGATCCTCGACCATGAGGTCATCATCAATGCGGATCGCTACACCCCGATCGATGTCGAATCGATTCCGATGGGAACGATCGAATCGGTGAAAAGCACGCCGTTCGATTTGACCTCCTCGAAACCAATCGGTCGCGAGATCAATGCCCCGAACCAGCAACTCGAACACGGCCTCGGCTACGACCACAACTTTGTTCTGAACAAAGGCGACTCGCCGGACGCGATGACGCTCGCTGCCCGCGTTTATGATCCAAAAAGCGGACGGGTTCTCGAGGTGTTCACTGAAGAACCCGGAGTCCAATTCTACAGCGGAAATTTTTTGGACGGCCGACTGGTAGGAAAATCCGGCAAGCCGTACCTCCACCGGGGAGGATTTTGTCTGGAGACACAACATTTTCCCGACAGCCCGAATCAACCTGATTTTCCAAATACCATCCTCAGGCCGGGGGAGAATTATCACACAAAAACCCACTTCCGTTTCTCATCTATAAACTGAATGCCCACCCTGTCGAAGGGGATGCGGTACCACCCGGCCCAATCCTGAACGAACAATGATTGCTCCACATTCCATCCGACTCCTTTACCGTTTCCTGATAGTGTCTCTGCCCGTCACGCTCATGGCTGATCAAGCACTCCATTCCACCAATGATTTTCGCCGCATTGTTTTTTTGGGCGATAGCATCACCCAGGCGGGGGATTATGCGGTCGATATCAATTGCTGGCTGCTCACCCAAGGGGATGCGGGCGTGGTGCTGAAGGTCGGGTTGTCCAGCGAGTCGGCAACCGATCTAACAGCCGATGAAAATCTCGATCACAAGGCGATATACGGGTTTCCACGCCCCTTGTTGAGTCATCGCTTGAAGAGAACACTCGAGCTCACCAAGCCGGATCTCCTTTTTGTCTGTTACGGAATGAACGACGGCCATGCGATGCAGAACAATCCCGCCGCACCCGAGCGTTACGCGGCGGCAATCACTACCCTTCGTGAGACGGCGTTATCAAGCGGGGTGAGGGAAGTGGTGTTCCTCACGCCTCCGATCCATGATCCTGGACCGGGGGTCACTGAAGATGATCCCCACGACCGCAATCTCGCGCTGTTCAGCGAGTGGTTGATTTCAAAACGGAAGGACGGCTGGAAAGTGGTCGATCTCCATGGGCCGATGCGGCGCGCGCTGGATGAAGCCCGGAAGAAACAACCTGGATTCAAATTCCAAAAAGACGGGGTCCATCCCCAGCGTGAAGGTCATTGGCTGATGGCCCGTGAGGTGTTGAGTCAGTATTTCGGCGCGAATGTGGCAGGAATCTCCAGTTCGGAACAATTTTTTCCAGCCAACGGCGCAGAAATCCGAAAGGAGGTGGACAAAGCGGTGCGTGCGCTCCAGTCCGCCTACCTGCTGAAGATTGGTCACGAACGCCCCGGCGTGCCCGGTGGGCCGGATTCAAAAAAAGGTCCCTCCATCGAGGAGGCGCAATCAATCGCAGATACCATAACAAACAAAATAAAGGGGTTGATGGGTGGCGACCATGCTCTAACAAATGGGTGAACGCTTTAATTTCCAAACATTCCAATTCATGAAGCTCACCTCTTTCCCCGTTCTGGCGCTCTTGCTCGTGTGCCTGCTCCGCCCGATCCAAGCTGAACCTTCTTCATTCGAAGCCACCTCGAAGCCGAACTTCATTATCATTTTCACCGATGATCAAGGCTACCAAGACCTCGGTGTCTTTGGGTCGCCGAATATTAAAACGCCGCACATCGACCGCATGGCGAAGGAGGGGCGTGTCTTTACGTCATTTTACGTGGCAAGTCCGGTTTGCAGCGCCTCACGAGCGGCTCTCATGACCGGCTGCTATCCTGCCCGCGTGGGCATCACCAAGCCGGTGTTTTTTCCGACCGACAAATGGGGGTTGCATCCTGAGGAAACGACGATCGCCGATATGCTCAAGAGTGCCGGGTATGCCACCGCGTGTGTCGGGAAGTGGCACTTGGGGCACCACAAGGAATTTCTCCCCACAAGGCAGGGGTTCGATTCCTACTTTGGTATTCCATATTCCAATGACATGAGCCATCCGGACAACCGAAAGCCGGGGCGCATGAGTTTCGAGGAGGCATGGAAAAACCAGGCGCAAGGAATCAAGACGTGGAATCCCCCTCTCATGAAAAACGAGGAAATCGTCGAGATGCCAGCCGACCAGCGCACGATCACGCGGCGCTACACGGATCACGCGATTGAGTTTGTCTCGCAGCACAAGGACAAGCCGTTCTTTCTCTACCTCGCTCACGCGATGCCGCATGTGCCCCTTTTTGTTCCTGAAGAAGTGCATGACCCGGAGCATGCGTACAAATCCGTCATCGAGCATCTCGATGCCGAGACCGGGCGCCTGCTGGATGCCTTGCGTGAGCAAGGCTTGGATAAAAACACCTACGTCATTTTTACTTCCGACAATGGACCTTGGCGGACGCAGGGAGTCTTTGGGGGGTCGGCATTGCCTCTCAGCGGGGGCAAGGGTTGGTTCCAAGAGGGCGGCGTCCGCGTGCCTTGTGTGATGTGGGGGCCAGGGCGCATCCCCGCCGGGACCAAAACGGACGAGATGGCGGCCACCATCGATATCCTTCCGACATTTGCGGCATTGGCCGGGATCACCCCCAAGACGCGCGGGCCGATTGACGGGTTGGATCTTTCCGGCCTGATCACGGGGAAGACGCCTTCACCGCGCACAGAATTCCTGTTCTGCGGTGGGCTCGGTGGCCAGAAAGGATCGAAAGACTTCAAGAACGTGCTTTACGGGATGCGGCAAGGCGATTGGAAGCTCTTGGGGCGTGAGCTTGATAAGAGCCCGGCGCTTCATAACCTTGCCGATGACATCAGCGAGAAGAACGATCTTGCAAAAAAGAACCCCGAAAAAGTCGTGGCACTGCGTGATCGCGCGAAAGAACTCTGGAAGGAAGTCGAAGGAAACGTGCGGTCGTTGGGGTATCTAGACAAATAACGCCGTAAGCGCGCTCCGCTACCGCCCCAAGAAATTCAAAAACGTATCGAGCGTTTCACCCACGGCATCGCGGGCATTGTCTGGGACTGCATCCAACAAGGGTTGGACAGATTCGATCACCGCCCCGCCGAGGGCAACAGCAAGTCGTGGACTAAGATCCTCGGTGGGGGCGTCCAGCGTTCCTCCCAAGACCACTGGAGTCCACACATAGCCATCACGGGCTTCCTGAAAAACAAGCTCGCAGCCTGGAATCTTGGCCGCGATTTGGTCGCTGATGCCGAGTTGCAGCATCCCGGAGAGACGGCGATCGGCGGCCACCTCAAACCTGCCCTTGATGCAAAGCAATCCCTCGGATTCCACGAACACCTCGGACCATTTCCATGAGGTGGTGCTTTTGTAGAAGCGGCCTGTTGCCGCTGAGATGGAAAGCCGCTGTAAGCTTCTGATCCCGGTAAGGGATGCCAAGTTGCCGAGCAAGCCGGGGGCTTCCATGGATCCCTCGGTGACTTCAATCCGCCCGCTGGCTTCTCCGGGCAATATCACCGCTGTGCCGGTAATATATCCACAGACGGCCTTCTTCCATGGCCAATCGGGCAACTCCTGGAGACTTATCCCGCTTCCATTGAGCTTGAGTCCTTTGGGCCATGTGCCGGATATCTTGAGTTGGCCTTTCGAGCCGATCTTCAGTGAGGAATCCAGCAGTGAGAGTTCCGGGTCTTGAAAGCGTGCCGTGAATGATTCAACCGCCAACGGGGGGAAAGCGGGAATCAAGACAATCCCTCCAACACCACTGAAATTCCATATCCCGGAATCCTGTTGAATCTCAAGTGATGAGCCATTGAGTTTGAATTGCTCAAATTGAACATTCGCACGGGAGACCCGAAGAGGACAAAATTCAAATCGGGTTGGGAAAATGGCACCAATCCACGCCACTGCGTTGCGTTCTGTGCGTGTACCACCAAGCGGTTCCTTGGCGCCTAAAGGCTTTCGAATGAACGAGGCGGAAAGAGATTCAATGGAAAGTTCTTCGAGGCGCCAAGTTCCTGACAACCAAGTCCACCAATCCCAACGTGCATGCAGTTCTTGTGCATCAATTCGGCCGAGCTTTGAGTTTTCTCCACCAAGGAAACGAAATGACTGGCCGTAAGCTCCGTTTCCATCCCACTGGAACGGTGACAGGTCGACCTTGCCGCCAATCGTTGCTCCAGCATGATCTTCCACCAATCCGTGAAATGACTCACTCGATAAATAAGTGAGAACCCACCCCCCCATGATCGTGACGAAAAGCAAAGCTGAAAGCAGCACCGCAGAGATCCATAGCCAATGACGTTTCACTTTTTTCATTTACCGCGGGGTTGCCATCCAGGCCAAGGCGATTCCATTTAGGCAAAATATCCTATGGGCCCAATTTTCCAGGTTTTTTGTGAATGAATCACAGGGACAAGGATACCACTGCAGAAAGCGTTGATAAAAGAGTGCTCGCCGTGCTTCAATCCCTTGCGCAGATGTCTACTGTTACCCCAACAAATGAGCCCTCAACGCGGGGTGACCTTGAGTTGCGTGGTGTCACCGTTGTTGCTGGAGGAAATGATGGGCCAACGCTTCTCTCAGACGTTTCAGCTCAATTTCAACGTGGTGAACTATGTGCATTGATTGGACCGAGCGGGAGCGGGAAAACCACTCTGATCCGAACAGTCGCTGGGATGTACGAACCGGAGGAGGGGGAGATTTATTGGAACGGGCAAAACTTGGAAGAAGAAGACCTCCCTCCTTCGCAGATCGGCTATGTGCCGCAATTTACCATCAGCAATGAAAACCTGACTGCATCGGAGAATGTGCAGTTGGCCTTACGGCTTCGTGTGGGCGGAATTGAAAAAGAGAAACTCATTGTGCGGACAGATGAGTTGCTTGATCTGACTGGACTTGCTTCAGCCGCAGGCACAGTGGCTAAGAACCTGTCTGGCGGTCAACGCCGCCGCCTCGGTCTTGCGATGGAATTATGCAGTGAACCCTCACTATTGCTTTGTGATGAAGTGACCAGTGGGCTGGATCCCCAATCGGAGAAGGAAATCCTGGCTCTCCTGCGCCGGATCGCTCATGAGGGAAACCGAGTTGTACTTGTGGTCACTCATGGATTGAGTGATTTAGGGGCCTTTGACAGCGTTGCCGTATTGAGCGAAGGCCGCTTGGCGTACTGTGGACCAGCGGATGCCGTAGCCCACTATTTCCGTGCGGAAACTCCGGAGGAGATTTTTGTGCATTTGCCGAGCCGCACAGGGGAGGAGTGGCATGGATCCTGGGTGAAGCACCGTTCATATTTCGACAAGTGCTCCGGAGGAGGGGACGGGGAGGATACGGAAGATCCTGCAAGCCAAGGAAAGAAACTAAAAGAAGATGCAAAGGAGGTTGTTCCACCCAAGGCATTTGAGCAGTTGCTTGTGCTGTTGGGGGTCAAATGGAAAATATTTTTTCGTAATCGTAGCGGCATTGCCATGCAGATCGGCCTGATCCTTGGATTTCCACTTGTTGTAGCCATCTTTGCTGCCAATGGCCTTCCCGCAGTGCCAAGTCTTGATCCGGATCTGAATGGAGATGTGGTCCGACAATTGGTCGAAGCACGAATGTTTACAGAAGGTGCCAGCCGCGCAGGCAGTATGGTCTCCGGCTTGGTATTGCTTCAGGTGATTCTCCTTGGATTGATGGGAGCAAACAACAGCGCGCGCGAAATTTCCGGGGAGAGACAAATCTTTGAAAAAGACCGATTCGCTGGACTGAACCCCGCTGCATATGTCGGCTCCAAGGTGATCTATCTAGCCGTTCTGGTGATGCTTCAGTCAGCTTGGATGACTTGGTTTGTCCGTGCCATTACCGGATTCCCGGGTGATGTCGGCCAGCAATTTATGTTTTACCTGATGGTCAATGCGGCCCTGACGGCGGTTTGCCTGGGTATCTCAGCCCTTTCGGCTTCAGCTGACCAGGCTAGTCTTGCCTCTGTGTATCTCGTGGGGTTCCAATTGCCTCTTTCAGGGGCGGTGCTTGCCTTGCCTGCGGGTCTGGATGCGGCGCTTCGCCCATTTATCGCCGCATATTGGAGCTGGAGTGGTTCATTGCAAAGCCTGCGTGAGACGCGTTATTATGATGTTTTAGAGATGGTTCTTCCAACAGATCTCGCACCCTCATCCCTATGCCTTTGGGCTTTATGCCTCCATGTGCTTGTGGGGGTTGTGTTAGCAATGTTGGGTTGCATGAAGCCCTCATGGAATCGATAAATTCACCTTATGCCACGTCGCGCTCGTAGTACTCCCAAAACCGGACTGATGCTCGGTGCCCTCATTGCTTTTCTCATGATCATTGCTGTTGGAGCATATTTTCTGGGTGGCGCGGGAGCCCCTTACCGGACGGCCCCTGAATTTCCTGTTGATGAATATTTAACAGCCTCAAGTTCTCTTCGCGGCAATACATACCGGCTGACCGGCACTGTCCTTAATTTAATCGCATGGGCCCCTGAATCTGGTCGCCTCATCTCCATCGATCCAAACGAGTCAAAATCACCGATCCCCATTGTCATTCCCGCCGAACTGGCCCAAATAAACATTCAAAAAGGGCAGCGTTTCCATTTTCTGGTGGAAGTCCGCGAGAGTGGGATCGTTTTTGCTCGTGAACTGACCAAACCCTAACCATGAACCCCCGACTTCTTCTCGCCTGCCTTCTTCTGTCGCCCATCGCCCATGCTCAACAACAGGGCAGCGGCTTGGGTGACTCAAAGGCCGCCACTGGTGGAGCTCGTCCACCCCAGATGAATGAAGGCTTTATTGGGCGGGATATCCCAGCCTTTGACCCTGGAAGCGAGGTGGCTTCATTCGACGGCAAAATGTGGAATATTTACGACAACAGGATCCTGCGTGCGCGTTTTGAGAAATACCTCAACGCCCCCGCTGCCACTGGTGAGGCAGATGTGGCTTACCGGGAAACCATCAATCGCATTCTCGAACTGCTCGCTCCCGGGAATTCCTCTCCAAAACAGATAGAACAAGCTTTTGCCCTGTTGCCTAAAGCTTCGGAATACCGTGACGATGCCAACCTGTGTCGTGGGATGTCAGATGCAATCCACGCCACACGAATAAGCCTAAAGTCGATCGATAAGCTAAAAAACGAGAACAAGATTCTGGAGAAGCAACGCAAGCAAGCCGAGTGGAACAACCGGATCGCCGCCCAAACCTCGTTGCTTGATCGGCCTTCCTCGAAGGCAAGCGATGTGGCTGTTGCCGCGCAACAGGAAAACGTCAAGTTCCAGCGCGACATGAAAATGGGCGAGACCCAGCGGGTCTTGAGCGAGATAGGCCAGACGATCGAAAACAACAAGGCCCGCATCGCGCTGACCGAGCTGAACACCCGGGGGCACCTTCAGGCGCTGATTATGCAGTATTTCGCCACGCGGCGCTTCGAGCATGTATTAATCGCCAACCGGTTTTACCGCGCGATCTACAAGGACGGGGACAACTCAATCGATGTTTACAAGAAGATGGTGAATTCCATGCCTGTCAATAGGGATGCTGGGCAGGCGAAATTTTCAGCCGAGTTCAACCCCAAAGTTGCCGGGTCGGCCGGAACTTTGGAGCCGGGGGTTGGGGCCGGATCAGGAGCTGGAGGGGGAAACAATGACCGTGGCGGGGGAACAACGGTCAATGTTTACAAAGATTCGGCACCCGCCAGAACCGGTTCTTCGTTTTCCGCCAGCGGGGCGAAGTTGGGGATGCAGAACTTTAGTCTGGAGAGCCTTACCGGAGGCGTGGCGGTTGCCGCACAGACGCTCAGCAAGCTCGTTAGTTCGCTCAGTCAAATCGATGGCTTGGCCAGTGAGGCGATCCGTGATGTCAACGAGGGGATCGATGCCTACAAATTTCTCCTCGCGCAAGGCGAACTTAATAGTGCTACAGAACGCCTTGCGGAGATATTTGCTCTAGGCGAATACATGCCCAGCGTGCGTCTTCTTTCCAGGGAGGACAAGCGGCAAGCAATCAAGTATGCCCAATCGAAAAATGAACTTCTGGCCGCACTGGAAGTCAATGACCTCACTCGTGCCGAGAAAGTTGTAAATGAAATGGAAGGCATGGCTTCTGATTTTGATGTGAGCAAACCGATGGCGAAAATCGAAACGGCAAAAACGATCAGCGCCATGCATTTGGCCAAAGCAAAGAATGCCGCACTCTCGGGGGATCGCGCCGCGATGGAGGCTGAATTGAGGGCAGCCACAGAGATCTGGCCCCGCAACCCATCGCTGGCAGAGATCGGCCAGCATATTTTCAAGCAAACCGACGTCCAACAACAGGCGCTTAACGAGTTGGACAGGTTGCTTGAGCAGGAGGATCACCGAGCCATTTACAAGCAAAGTGCCAAGTACATTGCCGCCGCCGCCCTTTATCCAGATAGACAAGAAAAACTCGGTGGCATCTTGGAACGAATGAAAGAGATTGAAACTGCTCTTCAGCGGGCCAGAGAAATCCAGCAGCGGGGTGATGCCGTAGGTGCTTGGGAAAGTATTCAGGTAGCAGTGGTGCAGCATCCCAATGATTCAGAACTCAATCGTCTTCGGGCCGATCTTTCCAGTGGGCCTGCCGCGACATTTGTACGTGCTCTCAGCAAGGGAGATGAAATGAATTCACGCGGAGACTATGGGGCTGCCATGGCTTGGTATTTGGATGCATATCGTCAATACCCCCCGAGTAAATTCGCGCAGGAAAAAATCAATGAACTGGCGACCGTGATTCTTCCGGGATCAACGTCATCCGTTCCCTGATTCATCAAACCGGGGTGGCCTTCGAGATATCACTCTGCCTGTTTGAGCGTCCAGCGGGAGGAGGGCTTGCCATCCAGCGGGAGATTATAAGTGATGCTGTAGGTTCCGGTTGTGCTGTCGAAATCGGTCTGCCAAAAGTCGTTTCCTTTCACGGCTTGGTTCAACTCGACGCGTTGACTCTTCACGATTTCGTAGAGTTTGTAGCCATCGACTGACTTCAAGCCTTCGAAGCGGACAGGGGCATGGCCCACACCGCCTTGGATTGCGAGGGTGGCTTTCGGTTTTTCCATCCTCAAGATGACTGGATAGTTGGAGGTCACAGTTGCCCCCACCGCGGTAACGGCAAGGTCATTTCCGACGGCTTCGCGGTGGACGGTTTCCCAAGATCCCGGAAATTCCGCTAGGTGCTGGCGAAGGGCTTCATTCGGGCCGTAGTAGTCCACCGCGTTGTGCGGAACGGTGATCCATTCGAGATCGAGTTCCACCTTGTCTCCAAAGTGGTAATCGGTGAGCCCCGCAGGCGGAGTGAGAAGGGCAGTGTAATCCAGGCTGCCGTCGGGTTGGACTGTGTCCACGATGAGGCTGATGGACGGGTGACTGACCGGGTTCCCCCCGAAGGTGGCCTTGTAGGATCGGATGATCAGAGCCTTGGCCGCTGTGCCGAAATTGGAACGGTCAGCAGGGAGGTGGACTTTGGATTCCGGAAACGCAATCCACCACGGGCCCTCGCCGGTAAGTTCGAGTTGGTTCACAGGGGTGTCGCCACTCTTGGCGCCGGCAAAGGGCAATCGCTCGCCGAGCAATCCATCGCGATTCCCATAGCAGACGCGGGGGGTCGAGTAGTTGTGGGAATTGCCGACCTTGAAAAGCCAAGAGCCCGCAGTGGGCAGGGCGGCGTGGAAATTGTAGATGTTGTTGAACAATGTGCGCACATAGTCATCGGATCGGGGAACTCTCACGGTGCTGTGAACAGAAACGGCGCGGTTCTTTCCAAGTTGGCCGGAGTATTTGACCTCGCTTAGGCATGGGCCATGGGCGGCGTAGTAGGCTTTGAATCCTACCGGTGCGATTTTTTGCCCGGAGGCATTGTTCACGCTCAACCAATCACCGCCCCAGCCCGCTTCCACCCATTCCCAGAGCGGGCCATTGGCTCCATTGCGCACGAGCATGCCGCGGTTGTCGGTCACAAAATTGTTGGCCAGCGAGTGGTCCATATCGAGGCAGAGCGTCTCCCCTCAAGCGCCGATTGCGATCTGGTCCCAGCGCCCGTTCCCGCCGACCCCAACCAGAGAGAGTTGTGAGTGGGTGGCTTGGGGAAGAGTTCCATAGAACCCATAACTTAGCCGCAAAATGTATCGGGAGGCTCCGATCGGAGCGGGAAGGTAGGTATAGCCGCGGAAGTAGCCGGGGGTGCTGTGCCAATTCTTGCCATTCTGGACATGGATGCCGGTGGGGCGTCCGTCCTCGAAGCAGAGGGTGGGATGGATTCCTGTAATCCCCCAAGGGTTATGAAAATTCAGGACAAACGGGACATTGCCTGGTTGCTGGCCTTTGTTTTCAACCTCGATCAAGAAGTCGTCGTATTCACGAAACCCAGCGTTGTCTTGGAGTTTCCAAGGGCGCTTCGGACGCCAGATGGTTGTGAATTGACTATTGTAGACGGGATCATAAGCAACCGTAAAATCCTGGTTCAACAAGCGGACACTCACAGCATCAATAGGAAGTCTCTTTTCGGCGACATCACAGACGAGTGAGAAAGATTTTGTTTCACCTTCCATCCAATCGCCGACGACTGGCTGTTTGATGCGCCAATTCTTCCCGGCTCCTTGAAAGGCAATGGAGACCTCTGAGTTTTTCCAGTCCTCCTTGGGAGGAGCTTTCATCTCGAAGGTTTGTTCAAACACGAGACCTTCGGGGTTTGGAGTTTGGTGGGGACGGGACTTGCGCGCAGCGATTTCCTCAGGAGTGAGGGCACGGTTCCAAAGCCGCACATCATCGATTAAAGAACGGACGGCAGAGTCCGGGCTTGCATCCCGGCCGATGAACAGGGCGCCTGTGCTAGGGGTCCGTTCGCGGGCGATGTCCATGTGCTTGGCGGGTTTGCCATTCACGTAAAGGCACGCGGTTGTCCCGTTGTAGGTCAGCGCGAGGTGGTGCCACTTCCCCTTGGCAAGGTGTTCGCTGGAAGACAACCAGAACCGGTTTTCCTTGTTCCCACCAATATTAAGGATAGCCGCAGGGTGGTCACGTTCAACCAAGAGCGCAAAGAACCCATCGGTGTTCAGGTTCTTGTTTTTAGAGGCGATCCAAGCGAACCGCTCTGGGTACATCCATTGCTCGGGAAGTTTGAACCAGCCTTCAAGTGTGAAGCGGGTGGGATCAATAGCTTCACTGTGCGGGATTTCAATACCGGACTTTTCAATGGCTAGTCCCGCTCTGGTGGCTCCGATGACTGTGCCTTCGGTGTAGAGGGGGGAGGGTGTGATCTCGGCGGTGAGAGTGAGGCTGTCAGGCCACCCGATGATGCGGAGGTTTGAGTTTCCTCCTAAAAGGTTCCCCTGCTCGTCGACGAATTCCAGGTTGTAGAGTTCGTAGTGCTGGGCGAAGCGGCCGGATTCCCAAAGGCGTATGTCTTCCATGCGTTTGGAGTCAGTCCGCATACCAGCCTGGCATCGCGCGGCACGGTAAACTTTGCCGTCTTTTTTGATCTCAATGCTAAGACGGGCAGGGGCAAGCGATCCGGCGCGCGAGAGCCCGGCAGCGAGGACCTGAGGAGCGTCCATCCCATCGTTGAGCAATCCAAAGTGGGGGTTCTGGATGTCATCGGCATCGATCTCAAATCCGTAGTAGCCGGTTTCGAGACGGAGAAGATCCTTTGAGGGATCATTAGGAACTCTTCTCCAGCCATTGGGGAAAAAGCCAAAACTAAAATCCCCGGGGAAAATAAGCGGTGCGGGGTTGCCTTCTGTTATCTTAGCCTCCGCTTGGGTGGAGGGAGGGGCCTCCGCTGGAGATGGCAATTGAAGAAGAAAAAGAACAAAAGCGGCTAAAAACACCCGGGGATTGCTGAAAAGCATAATATCTATGAATGGTTGGCGAGAGGCTAAAGTGGCGCCGCATTCGATCCATAAAATCAAGGATATGCAATGCCCGTAGTCTTAGGGACCAGTGATTTGGGCGAAGCGTCTTCAGGGAGGCCGGAATTATTCGGGTCTCCTCCTGCAATATGATCGTGGTGGCCCCAAGAAACGGGGTGGAGCCAATCTGATTGTTGGCGGGTCAAGAGCGGACTATTTTACCAACTTCGTGATGCGTCCCCACCTGTTCCAGTCTTGAATATACAAGTTGCCGTCGGGGTCGATGGCGCAGCCGTGGGGAGCCGTAAAGACGCCTTCCTTCCAATCCTCTGGTGGCACTTGGAAATTTGCGCGCTGGGCTTCAACAGGGTTGTCACCGAGTTCGCTCAGGATTTTGTAGTCCTTGTCGAGAAGCACGGCACGACCTGCGAGTTCGGCAACAAGGATGAGATCCCCACGGATCGAGGTGCTGCATGGACGGCGCAGGCCGGTGATCGGGATGTGGACGACATTGCCCTCGAGATCGAGCAACTGGATGCGCAGGTTTTCGCGGTCACTGATAACAATCAGGGGCCTATCGGGATTGCGGTCATCGATTGTGAGTCCATGACATGTCGCAAACTGGCCTGGAGCTTTGCCCCGCGACCCGAACTTTCCGAGAAATGTTCCATCCTGGGAGTATTTGTAGATCAGGTTTGTGCCATACCCATCAGCGACATAGATCGTGCCATCCGGTGCGACATCGGCGGCAGTGGCCTTCAACCATGGACGGTCTTCGGATCCCTCCTTATATTCGATGGAGAGAACGATGTTGCCATCGAGATCAAGTTTGCACACGCGGTGGCCACCGGCGGCGTAGAGGTATTCTTTTCCGTTCTCTACGCGATGAACGAGGCTGTGAAAACGGCGGGAGTGTTCACCCAAGGTTTTGATGAATGTGCCGTCAGGTTGATATACAATGATGCCATTCGGGCCATCGGTTGAGACATAGACTTTGCCCGATTTGTCGACAGCGACACCGCCGTGAGTCGACCCGATATAATCTTGGCCGGGAATGGCGCCCCAATTGTGAACCGTTTTGTAAACCCAGTCGCCTTGGCCGGTGGTTGCGCCTTTCGTTTGAACAGGAGCAACAGCCAGAGTCGGAGCTGCGGGTTTGTGATCTTCATCCGGATGCGCGAATGCAGAATTGGCAACGGCAAGTCCAAGGGCGAGGCTGATAGCGATCTTTTTTTTGTGACTCATTTTTTTTGTGGAGTATTGGAATCGTTTGGTTTGTTGGGAGAAGTTGGTGGGAGTTCAATGCCCCAAAGGGTGGCATTGGAGAGGTGGAGGTAGGTTGGTTTTTCCGAAGCAATGTAGAGCCTGAATTCCTGTGCCTCGCGTTCTTGGGGATCGAGGGATGTGAGGTCGA
>ERZ889217.826-NODE-826-length-17429-cov-16.006792_pt1 | contig 17429 bp, 12 predicted proteins | sample MGYA00521098_ERZ889217 | MGnify/ENA primary metagenome ERZ889217 (study PRJEB32303, sample SAMEA104408613) | aquatic metagenome | biome: Brackish water; feature: Pelagic; material: water | place: Baltic Sea | collected 2014-06-10T22:04:00 | depth 2,362 m ... | reverse complement strand
CCACAACCCCCGCATTACGAATGCGGTGCTCTGCCAATTGAAGCTACGCTGGCAACAGGCGCAAGCCAAGCCCCGCAAAAGGGATTGTCCGTTGTGCCCAGAGGCATCACTGCCAACCCGCAAAAGTAGCGCAGGAACGGGGGTGGCGTCAAGTCGCAGGCTGGTTTGAGCCGGTTTGCTCCGCAGGGGAGCTCGACCGAATCCACCCCGCCAGGCAGCGAAAAAAGTGGGCTTACCAGGGATTTTCCTGGGTCAAGCCGCGGTTGCCGGGCTTGCCCATGCCATCTCGCTGGACGTTTGCCCCGGGCATCCTGCCCGCCGCGCTTGCCAAGGAAACATCGCTTCGCCCTCGCGGCTGAGGTCGGTCTCGTCCGCCGCTCCGTTGGCCCGGGCACACCCTGCGTCCACAACGTTTCCACACCACACCGTTTCCACGAGGACGGAAAAGGGCAATACGAAAGGCGGGGTCTCCGATCCGGCAGGAGCATCCTGCCATGGGAATGCGGGTCAGGGGCAAGGCGACCGCACGCCCGGATCAAATCGAAGACCCCGCCTTCACACGGAAACGGGTGGTTTGGCTTTGAGGACCGGAATTCCTCGCCGCCAGGTACTGGGAGAATGCACGTGGCGTACCAAAGTCGAGGGACTGACAAAGATCGCCCCAATCCGCCTTGGAAAAAGTAGTGTGAGCGGCGTTTCAGCTGGGAAAAACAGCGGCTTTCATGGCATTTGCGGTGGACACAGGGAGTTGACGGATGGGCCGTTTCAAATTGAGACGGCCCTGATCAAACGTTTGCAGCGCGCCGCATTTTGCGGGAGCGCGCCGCACAATGCGGCGCGCGATCAACCGCCGCCGACCGCCGTCGGGGAGGGCTGATGCCGCCGAAAACCAGTGCTGCCGGTATGATCCTCAGACGGGCGAAATGCGAGCCCGAATTGATCGCTCCCCAACCCCATCCGTTGGCCCGGAGCGGCCCCGACACACCCTCTCGCGGAGCCAAGCAACGCCGTGAATCCCCGCCTGCCTGCCTTGATCGGCCCCTATCGCTGCGGCCCCGGCGAGCCGCTCCTCATCATTGCCGGGCCGTGTGTGATTGAGAATCTCGACCGCTGCCTCGAGATCGCAGGCCGCCTGGCGGAGTTGTCCCAACGGATGCCCATCCAGGTGGTGTTCAAGGCTTCCTACGACAAGGCGAATCGAACCAGCGTCGGTTCCTTTCGCGGTCCCGGCATTGAGGAGGGGCTGGGTATTCTCGAGCGGGTTCGGCAAGCAACTGGACTTCCCGTGACGACCGATGTGCACCTGCCGGACGAAGCCACCGCGGCCGGACAGGTCTGCGACCTGCTCCAGATTCCGGCGTTTCTCTGCCGCCAAACCGACATTCTGCTGGCCGCCGCGGCCACCGGTCGGGCGGTCAATGTGAAGAAGGGGCAGTTTGTGGCCCCGGGCGAGATGAAGCATGCGGTCGCCAAGCTGATGACTGGCGGTTGCAGTGATATTTTGCTTTGCGAGCGGGGCACGTTTTTCGGCTACGGCCGGCTTGTGAACGACTTTGCGGGCCTGCCGACAATGCGGGCGTTGGGCGTGCCTGTGATATTCGACGCGACCCACTCCGTTCAGCGGCCTGCCAGTCTGGGACAGGCCACTGGGGGCGATCGCACGCTCGTCGAGCCGCTGGCTCGGGCCGCCGCCGCCGTCGGAATCGATGGGGTGTTTTTCGAGACCCATCCCGATCCCGATTCCAGCCCGAGCGACGGCCCCAACATGGTGCCGCTAGACGACCTCGCGGGTGTGGTGGCGCGGGTGCTGTTGATCCATGAGGCCCGATTGGCCGGGGAGCGTTCATGAGCGGCCGCAATCCCCGGTTTGGGCTGTTGACGCCGGTTTGCTCGGTGATCGGCTCGGTGATCGGATTGATCACTGGAGCGAGTGTGGTAGCCATTGCCGCAGGCTGTTCGCGAGCGACTCCCAAGGTTCCGGCGCCGGCGGCGCAGTCCCCCGCTGCCACCGCCACGGGGTCTGTTCAAAGCCGCACTCAGGCCGGGCGGCCGACCGCTGCCACGCAGGGGATGCGGGAGCAATTGCTGGCCGGAATGGTCGCCGTCTTGGCCGAACTCGACCGCTACGACGAGGTTCGGGCGTCCGAGCAGGTTTTCGATCGGCTCGTGCAGTGGAGTTACGCGGCCCGGCCGGCGGAATGGCTGCCCGACCCGCTGGTAGCCACGCTTCCGCCCGACTTGCGGGCAGCCGGTGCGGACGTGCTGGAGCGGTCCACGTTCGATGGCTTCGGTGATATCAACGCGATCCGTGACCGAGTCTGGCTGGCCGATATCGCCCGCACGGCGCGGGGCGGCGGCGTGGATGAACTCGAGGCGGCGACCCGGCTGTTCCAGTGGACGATCCGCTGGCTGGCTGCGGTGAGTGATCCACCGATGGTGCCATCCCAAGCCGTACCCGGGAGCCGCTGGTTCTCTCCCGGTGAAATCCTCCTGGCGGGCCGCGGGAGTCCTGGCCAGCGGGCCTGGATCTTCCTCGAACTCCTGCGGCAGGCTGGGATCGACGGTGTGATGCTGGCCACCCCGGGTCGAGGAAACGGCCAGCCCCGGCCCTGGATCCCGGCGGCGATCATCAACGGCGAGGCCTATCTCTTTGAGCCCACCTACGGGCTGCCGATCCCGGGCCCGGGCGGCGCGGGCGTGGCGACGGCGAGGCAGGCCATTCGAGACCCCGCCATTCTCGCCGCGCTGTCGCTGCCCGATCGACCGTATCCGGTCCAGGCTGCCGATTTGAAACAGGTGGTGGTGCTTGTGGCTGCCGATCCCGGGAGCCTGTCGCCGCGGATGACGCGGCTGGAAGCGGAGCTCGCCCCTTCCCGCGGTGTGCACGTGGCCATCGACGCCTCGGCTCTGGCACGACGGGCCCAGGCAACGCTGCCGGCGGACGAACCGGGGGAGCCGAGCCTGTGGACGTTTCCCTGGGAGTCTCTAGCCCGGCGTCCGCTGGCCGCAGCAGCGCTCGCCGACGAACTCGGCCCACTGACGGTGCCGCTCCCGGCGGGCAACTCGAGGAATCCGGGTCAGACAATGCGCCCGTTGTTTGTGGGCCGGCTGCGGGAGTTTCGCGGCGATCTGGAGGGTCCAGCGGGGGCGAAGGCTGCCTACCTTGCGGCGCGACCGTCACGACGAGCTGTCGCAGCAGCGGTCGCAGCACTCCCCCAGGACCAGGCCGCCGCTGCCACCCGTGGGCTCGTTCGGATGAAGGAAGACGCCACGTACTGGCTTGGTCTGCTGACGCTCAGCGAGGGGCAGTTTGAGGCGGCGATCGATTATCTCGGCCGAATGACGCTCGAGGCCTCGCCCGACAGCCGCTGGACCGACGCGGCGCGGGTGAACCTGGCGGCCGCCCTGGTCGAATTGGGCCGCGTTGGCGAAGCGGCCACCTTGCTCGAGGAGGATGGCTCGCCGCAGCGATTTGGGAGTCGGCTGCTGGCTCGGCGGATCGACCGTCCGGTCGGGCTCGAGGAAGAGTCTGCACATGAACTCGAGCCACATGAACTCGAGCCGGACCCGCGTGCCCGGGAATAGGAAGATCCACCTGCCCGAGCCGTGCGGGGTTTGGCCGCCACGAGCCATCGAAACCGGGTTTTTTGTGTCTGCGTTGCCGGCTGTGAGGGGCCGCGGTAGACTCATAAGGCTCTCCGGATAGGGCGGCGAACTGGCCAACGACTGGCCGGCGTTGACCCTTCGCACGGACTCACACCCTCGCTCACACCGCTGGCTCATTTGATCATGAAAGAAGGCATCCATCCTGACTACATCCACACCGTGGTCCGCTGCGGTTGTGGCAACACGTTTGCCACCCGCAGCACGGTGCCTGAGATCAAGGTCGACATCTGCAACGTCTGCCATCCGTTCTTCACCGGCAAGTTGAAGTTTGTCGACACAGCCGGCCGAATCGAGAAATTTAAAACCAAGTTTGCGGGAGCTGGCTATGCCAGCCTGAAGCGGAAGAAGACTGCTGCCGAGGCTCCGGCATCCTGACGCCGGAGCAGGCCCGGGCCGGGAGGCCCGCGGTGAATCATGCGGGATCTCCTCGACACAAAGCTCGCCCGGTTCGAGGAACTGGAACGGGCCATGGCAGACCCGGTCGTGCTCGCCGATCCTCAGCGAATGTCGGCTGCGGCCCGGGAGCACGGCAGCCTTGCCCGGCTCGCTCTCAGATATCGGGGTTTTGTCGCGCTCGAGCGACAGATCGCCGAGTTGGATGAGTTGGGCCTGGGCGACGACTACGAAATGCGGGCGCTGGCCGAGGCGGAACTGCCCGAACTTGAAGCCCGCCGGGATGCCGAGTGGGACGCCCTGGCCGAACTCTGCTCTGACGACGACGACGCCGATCGCACCCGCTGCATCGTGGAGTTGCGGGCCGGCACAGGAGGTGACGAGGCCGCCCTGTTTGTCCGGGACCTCTTCGACATGTACCGCCGGTACGGCACGGAGCAGGGCTGGGATTTCGAGGTGCTCGACGCGAGCCCCACGGAGCTGGGTGGCTTCAAGGATCTGGTGCTCGGGGTGTCGGGAGAGAGTGTCTTTCGCAGTCTCCGGCATGAGAGTGGCGGCCACCGTGTGCAGCGGGTGCCTGACACCGAAACCAAAGGGCGGATCCACACCTCCGCCGCTACCGTCGCGGTGCTGCCAGAGCCCGAAGACGTGGAGGTATCTCTGTCGCCCGACGACTACCGCAAGGATCTGTTCTGTGCGAGCGGGCCGGGTGGGCAGCACGTCAACAAGACCGCATCGGCCGTGCGGCTCACCCACCAGGCCACGGGTATCGTGGTCCAGTGCCAGGATGAGAAGAGCCAGCACAAGAACCTCGCCAAGGCGCTGCGGGTTTTGAAGACTCGGCTCTATGAACATGAGCGGCAGATCGAACACGACAAGCGGTCGGCCGAGCGACGGGGCATGGTGGGCTCGGGGGATCGCAGCCAGCGGATTCGCACCTACAACTTTCCGCAAAACCGGCTCACAGACCACCGGATTAACGAGAGCTTCACGCTCGATCAGGTGATGGCGGGCAGGCTGGGTCTGGTCATCGATTCGATCGCCGATCATGCCCGGGCAGCCCGCAAGCGGGAGATGGCCTCTCCCTCGAGACCATGAGCGACGAACCGTGGACCGTGGGGCGGCTGCTCACCTGGACCGCCGACTGGCTTGCCAGCAAGGGGAGCGACTCACCGCGGCTCGACGCTGAGGTGTTGCTCGCGCACGTCCGCGGCTGTCAGCGGATCCTGCTCTATACTTCGTTTGATGAGGTCTTGGCAGACGAGCCGCGTTCTCGGTTTCGAGAATTGGTGCGGCGGCGAGCCGCCGGTGAACCGGTGGCCTACCTGGTCGGCAGCCGGGAATTTTTTTCGCTCGCCTTCGCCGTCTCGCCGGCGGTGCTCGTGCCACGGCCCGAGACCGAAGGATTGGTCGTGCGGGCGATCGACCTGTGCAAGGCCGCCGCTGCCCCCCGAATCATCGATGTCGGGACTGGGTCGGGGGCCATTGCGGTCACGTTAGCCAAGCAATTGCCCAGGGCCATGCTCATGGCGAGTGATATTTCCGTCGAGGCCCTCGCCGTCGCGCGGGCCAACGCCGAGCGGCATGGTGTGGCCGAACGGATCCGCTTCATTGAAAGCGACCTGTTTGCGGCTGGCGGCTGTGGTGGGCCCTGGGATCTCATCGTGAGCAATCCGCCGTATGTGCGGGAGGATGAGTGCGCTACTCTGCCCCGCGATGTTCGCGATTATGAACCGCGGAGTGCGCTCGTGGCGGGTCCCCGGGGAGTGGAAGTGATCGAGCGGTTGGCGATGACGGCGGCAGAGCGGCTCGCGCCGGAGGGCTGGCTCCTGATCGAGGCTGGGCCGGCGGTCGCGGCCGAGGTGGAATCGATTCTTGCCGCGGCGAGTGGGCTCCAGTTGCAGCCGACACTCAAGGATCTTGCCGGTCTGCCGCGGGTCTTCCAGGCCCGCCGGGCCTGACGCAACGGCCCGGAGAAAAATCTTGCCCGTGGGGGCGTTCGCGCTCGCTTGAAGAGAGAGCGGCATCAAGCTGTCGCCCCGCCTTGAGGATGACGCGGATGCGTTCGTGGGTGTTTTCTCCGAGCAGGTGTGTGGCTGTTTGTCACGCGGCAGTGCGGTTTGGGTGGCGGCTCGGCCGGCCGCTGATCCGTCGCGATCCCCTGCCCTCGCGGCCCTTGGTGGCAGTCGCGATTGCGGTTGTGATCGGCTGTGGGACAAGTCGATGGTTGAGCGTGTGGGTGGGCGAGCAGTCGGTCGGGTTGGCCTGGGCGGCGGCCCTGGTTGCCTGCGGTGGCTGGGCCGGGTGCTGGGCCACTGGGCGACCTCGCCCCGCGGCGATCATGCTCCTGCTCGCCGCCGGGCTGGGGGCCTCGGCCTGGGCCGCAGCCAGATTCGATCTCTTTGCCACCCACGACATCGCTTGGCAATTGGTCGGGGGGCCGATACCCGTCGCAGTCCGAGGCACTGTTGTGGAGTCGCCCCGGCTTCTGTCACGAGGGGAGGGAAGCGGAGCCGCGGCCTTGGGGCCGACCAGCGAATTCACGGTGGTGGTCGATGAGATCCGAGCGGGCAGCCGGTGGCGGCCTGCAGCGGGCCGGGCCACGGTGGTCGTGAGTGGTGAACCGCTGCCGCTCTGGAGTGGCACGCGGGTGCGGATCCTCGCGCGGGGGGTGCGGCCGATCGAGGCCGGTAATCCCGGTGAGTTTGATTTTGCAGCCAAGGCGCGGAGCGATCGTCAGCTTTCGGTGCTGCGGGTCAATGCCTGGAAGTGGGTGCGGGTACAGCAGTGGCCCCCCTGGTGGTCGCTCGCAGCCGGCATGGATCGAGTGCGGGCCTGGGCTTTGACCACGCTTGAACAACAGATCGCCCCGGGGCGGCTGCCATTGGCCTCCGCCCTGTTATTGGGAGCGCGGGAATCCTTGCCGCAGGCCGCCGCCGACAACTTTGTGGCCACCGGCACGATCCATGTGCTGGCCATTTCCGGACTCCACGTGGGTCTTGTCGCAGCGGGCTTGTTTGGGCTTCTCCGCGGGCTGGTCGTGTCTTCCCGCTGGGCGAGCCTCATCGTGGCGGTCGTCACCGGGCTGTACATGCTGTTGGTCGGTGCCGAAACCCCCGTGGTGCGGGCTACGCTCCTGATCTGGGTGGCCTGCGCAGCCGTCGGGCTCAGCCGGCGGCCTGCTGCGATCAATTCGCTCGCGCTCGCAGCGATCGCGCTGTTGATCTGGCGGCCCGCCGAGATCTTCAGTGCCGGCGCACAACTCTCATTTCTGTCGACGGCGGTACTGGTTGGTGTGGCCCGCGGTATGCCGCAGCGAGCAACCATCGACCCGATCGAGCGGCTGATCGAACGCAGCCGCTCCCGGACTGAGCGATTGCTGCGAAGGATGGGATGGTGGCTGGGAACGCTTGCTCTTTCCGGTGCGGCCGTGTGGCTTGCATCAGCACCGCTGGTTGCAGCGCGATTTCACATGGTCAGTCCGGTCGGGCTTGTTGTCAATCTCGTGATTGCCCCGCTCATTCCCGTCGCGATGGCCTGTGGATTCCTCTGCCTCCTGGTGGCCCCGGTGTCGTCGCTGGTCGCCGGCCTGCCGGGGGCCGGCTGCGATGCCGCCCTCGCGATCGTTGAACTGGCGGTGGCGGCGGCTGCTCGAGTGCCCGGAGGCCATGCCTGGGTGGCGGGGCCGGCAGGCTGGTGGGTCGCGGGCTGGTATGGACTCATGGCTGCGGCGGTGCTTTGCCTCCGCCGCGACCTGCTGGCCCGGGCCGCCACCTGGGGCACCCTGGCTGCTGCCTGGGCCGTGATCGGTCTGGGGAGCCAGGTGGTTTGGCCAGCACCGGGGCTGCGGGTCATTGTGGCGTCGCTGGGCCATGGCTGTGGGATCGTCGTCAAGTCGCCGGCGGGGCGATGCCTTGTCTACGACGCCGGCCGGCTGGGTGGCCCGGCGGCTGCCCGGCGGGCGATGGCGGCGGTGCTCTGGAGTGAGGGAATCAAGCGGATCGACACACTCATCGTGTCACATGCCGATGCCGATCACTTCAACGCCGTGCCTGAACTCCTGAAACGGTTTTCAGTGGCCCGAATTCTCGTGCCCGAAGCCTTCTCCCAAAATCCTTCCCTGGCCGTGGCGATGCTCCTGGATGCCGCAGCGGCCGAGGGCGTGCCCGTGGAGGTCTCTCGGGCCGGTGATTCCTTTGCGATTGATCCCCTCTGCCGGGCGCGAGTCCACCATCCGCCGGCCGATGGCGGAACCACGGCCAATCGTGGGGCCGGAAAAAATCAGTCGAGTCTCGTGGTCTCAATCGAGGCGGCCGGCCGGCGATTATTGCTGACAGGCGATCTCGAAGGAGAGGCGCTCCAACGGTTCTTGGCGAGTCCTCTCGAAGCCTGCGATGTTTTGATCGCCCCTCATCATGGCAGCCATACAAGTCTTCCGGCCGACATCGCGGCCGCCACACGGCCCCGCTACGTGCTGGCTAGCGGCCGGGGGGGCCGCCGCTGGCCAGAGGTGCGGCAGGCCTACGGAGCCGCTGCTGGCGGTGGTGCTGAGGTGCTTGTGACCGGCCGAGAAGGAGCCCTTGCCGTCTGGCTCACGGCCAGTTGCGTCGATGTGACCCGATATGCCGCCGGCCGTTGGCAGCCGCTTTCTCCTGCCCCATCCGGACTGACCGAACCGCTACCCCGGGAGCCGCGGAAACCAACACGCCAACAACCGCTGCCTGAGGAGGGTCAGTCGCTGGCGGTGCCAGGTGAACTCGTCAACAGCGAGCCAGCCACGAGCAGGAACAACTGGCTTGCTACATATCCTCCCAGCAGTAGGAGTACGCCACTGGTGAAGCCGTAACTATGGAGGCCGATCCCGAGTTGATTGGTGCCGAACCAACTCCAGGCGGTCACGATATTGCCTCCGATCGTGAACAAGGCGAAGCCTCGGGGGCTGATCCAGCGGTCCCAGCGTGCATGCAGCACGGCTGCATTCCAGAGCACGATCATCAGGGCGCCGTTCTCTTTGGGATCCCAGCCCCAGAACCGTCCCCAACTGTCGTCGGCCCACAGCCCGCCCAGCACCGTGCCGATGAAACTGAAAAATAGTGCGAAGCAGACCACACCATAGTTCATCCGGTAGAGCCGATCCTGGATGGCGCGGGCGGGGGGGGAATCGACCGTGCCCTGCCACCTTGTCCAGATGCGGTGCACAATGCTGCAGGTACCCAGCAGCCCGGCCAAAAAAGTGGCTCCATAGCCCAGCGTCACCGTGACCACGTGGGTTGAGAGCCAGAATTGCGTGTCGAGGACCGCCTGGAGCACATGCATCGTGTCACCCGAATCGAGACCGTAGGCCACGCCGAGTGTGAGTCCGCCGCTGATGGCTGCCACGAGGTTGCCGATCCCGAGGCGGAACAGCCGTTCCAAAGTCAAGCCGGCCGCCACACACGCCCAGCCGATGAACACCGCCGAGGAGTAGAGATTGACCACCGGTGGCCGGCCAGTAAGCCAAATCCGCATCCCGATCGCAAAGGAATGGATGAGGAATGTGGCCGCCAGCAGCCACCAGGTGAAGGATCCCAGCGGCTCTCTCCAGGCCAGAAAACTCGTGAAGCAAAGCAGGATGGCCGCCACATACAGCCACTGGGCAAGGCCGGTAGGGTTGAAGCCATTAAACCAAGCCTCGGCTGCCGCCTTCCGCTCGGACGCAGCGAATGCCGGCAGCCCAGCCGCACTCTTGCGATAGCCGGACAGAGCCTGATTGAACGCAGGACCGTCTTTGTCTACCGCCTCGAGAAATCCGGTGAACGGAAGAATGGCCGGGTTGAGTTGGTAGGCCGGCTGGCCTGGTCGGCCGGCCAGTAATTTGGTCACCAGGGCCTTGGCCAGGGCCGGTTCGAGCGCCTGCCAGCCGTCATCAACGCCGTCATTTTTTTTGTCTGACGCAGCGACCGGTGGGATCGCTGCCAGCGGGTGCGCATCCTCGAGGATCCGCGACATCCGCATCACTTCCATCACCTTTTCGAGAAACGCTCGTCGGGCGGTCTCGTCGTTGCCGTCGAGTTGCGGCATCCGCGGCGCTTCGTAGGCGAACCGTACGAGGTCGTAGGCGGAGAGCTTTTGCTCGACTTCGGCGAGTTTTCGCTGTTCAAACGACTGCTCTTCCCGGGGGATGGTTCGTTGTGACTCAAGTTGCTCGCGAAGGAGTGGCCGCTTGGAGGCGAGTTCGGCGTAGGAGTAGCGGTGGCCCTGCCGCCGCTCGAGATCGAAGAGATCGACCACCTCCTTGGCATCGATCCGAAACACCGGCGCCTCGGCTGCCCACTCCCGGCCGGCCAAAAGCCCCAGCAGCCAGTGGGTGGCGGAAATCCGGCCACTCGGAGCATCGTTGCCGGCCGCGGCCTCGGGCATGCGCACGCTCGTGCGGTTGCCTAGCAGTTGGACAATATTGCGGGCCACCGTGTCGAGCGGCTTGACCCGGCCCTCGTGCATGACCGGGATCGTTCCGGCCCCGGGCCAGTCATGGCCGGCCGGCCCCGGTCGGCCCCCGGAAGTGCACCAGGCGGTGAGCACCGCGACGATTCCGAGAGCCAAGACGGGTGGGATCAGGTGGGCGGACGACCGTCGTGGTGACCGTGCCGGAATCCGAGATCCTGGCCTGCGGTTTCGCGGTCTGTGGCCCGTTTCGGCGGCGGAGGAATCCGCGGCCTCCGCGGGGCGGTTCTCCCGCTGGTAGCGGTCAGCAAACCGGAGGAATGTGCCGCTGAAGTGGAAGAGCATGCCCCAAAAAGCCAACACGCAGGCCACGTAGGGCACGAGCCAACCGGCATTCTCGACCACTTGGAGGCCGGTCATTTCGCCGGTTTCACCGTTGCCCAGCTCAACCGCAGAATAGGTGCTTTGGTAGAAGGTTTCGCCGCGGTAGCGAACCGGATTGTTCATCCAGATTCGCCCGTTTTGCTTTGCCCCGGAAGCGAGGTCGGTGAACGTCACATACGACGAGTAGTCGCGGGGCGTCTCGCTGGCGGAATAATTGATTCGCCGCACGTCGTCGAGCGTCACCCGATACGGCTTGTACTCGCGCCGGAACCGGAGCTGGAGTTGCCAGTCGCGGCCGTCCGCCTCGACGGTGTCGCAGCGGTCTGGGGTTAATGCCGCAAAGATTTGGGCCTGATCATTGAGAAACTGGGAGACCAAAAAAGTGCCTAATTCACGACCACTCCCCTTCTCCGTCAGTTGCACGTAGGCCGAGGCGATGTTGGTCTTGGAAGAGGCGCCGCCCTCCGGCGGCATGCCCGCGGCGAGCCACTGCCGGCCCTGGCCTGCCGTGGCCGGATTGGGTGCCACCGGCCCGACCGCCACGACGCTCGAGTTTGGGAAATAACTCACCACGCGGATCCCGAATGGCAGCCCCTCGATGTCGATTGAGGCTCCACCGGCGCGGGCTTTGAGCAGGCGGCCTGAGATCACCGTCACCCGCTCAGCCGCGGTGCCGCTCGTGTCGATGATCGCCAGTTCGGTCTCGTCGGTGCGGCAGGCGAGGTTGGTCGATCGGCCCTCGACGATGGTCATCCGCTCCTCGATCTGTCGATCACCGAAGATGAATTGCCCCACCATCAGGAGTGCTACGGCAACATGAATCAGCACGTTGCCACCGCGGCTGCCGAAAACCATGAGCAGCCCCGCCAGGAGCACGAGCGACGCCACGCTCGACTGCATCAGCTGCCACATGATTCGCAGGCCAGGTTCGTTCATCCGCCAGGCATCCCCTCCCACCAGGGTCATTCCGGCTGCTGCCGCTACCGCCACCGCGGCGACGCCTGCCACGCCCCGCACCAGTCCATTGCGGGCGGTCCAGGCCGCGGCCGCGAGTCCAGCCGCCAGGAGCATGCCCCCCGCCTGCACGAGTGACCAGACGACGGCGTACTCAAATGGTGGGCGGCCCTGCAGTCCGTCGGCGCGATGGCCGGTGAGCACCACCGCCAGGGTCAACAGGCTCCCGAACACCGCTACGACGGTGCCCCACACCAGCCGCTGCCCGCGGGCCGCGACATGGAACCGGGTCAGTTTGGCTGCGATCAGGTTGAGGAGGAGCACAAGCCCGATCGTCCCGCCGCCCGGGAACGGGAACCAGCCCGTGAGCGACGACTCACCGAAGATCGTGATGGGGAAGAAGTCCGAGAACGGAACGCGGGCTACCCAGGAGTTGAAATATTCGGCCTTCACCTCGGGAAGATTTTTCTCATCCTGAGCAAGCGTGCCCACGAACAGCAGGAACACCGCCGCCAGAAACATCACGACCGTGATCTTGAGCGATCCAGCCGCCCGCACGACGGACCAAATCCCGCCGGCCACCGACCAGCTTGGAGCTGGCAGTCGGACGGAATGCGGGCGGGATCGAACAGAGGTTCCCAGGGCCATCAGTTCATTGCCTCCTGGGGCGGCCGGGATTCCGAACCCGGCGCACGGGGTGGGTCCCTGAGTGCATCGATTGTGCCAGTCTCCGCCGGAGGCTCGGGAACCGAAGTCTTGGGGACGGTGTAGACCCGGACGTCGCCAGGTCGGAGGGCCGCCGCGTCGCCACAGCCGCCGGCGGCGATCGCCCCACCACTGCATAGAGCCAACCATCGCCAGATCCGGGCCAAACGGTCGGATTCGCGGCGGAGAGGCCGCACGTGTTCGGTCGCAGCCTGACTCGGCAGCGAACACCGCGGACTGACGAATTTCATGAGCATTTCCACGCCAGGATTATAGCCATCCCGGCGGCGGCGGCCTCGGCTACCAGCCGAAGGTGCTCGTCAGCCCATCGAGCAGCGGGCTTGTATACGGGGTGCCCCGGGGAGCCTGGGTGGTGCAGACGATGTCGAACACCAGCAGTCCTCCCATGAACATCAGCAGCGCGCAGCAAATGAGTCCGACGATTTGCCAGACGCCAAAGGCAGGGGCGGCTGTCAGCTCCAAGTCTTCGAATCCGGTGCCTCCGCCCGGCATGCCCCCCGAGCTGCCGCCAAACGACGTGCTCGAGGCGTCGTCCATTGCCGAGCTGAAGAAGCTCGAGTCGCCACTTTCTTCGGGTGAGACCACGACCGACTCGTCATCCAGGCCGGCGTCTCCCCCGAGGTCGAAGGCCTCGCCGCCGAGGCCGCTGCCAAACGCGTCCACGCCCGAGCCAACGGCAGCCCCGCCGCCGTCCTCCAATTCGATGCCCGACACCTCGAGCAAATCCTTTTCGAGCGACAAACCGCTGTCGATCGCTCCCGAGATACCGCTCCCAGGCAGGCCAACTCCCGACAATGGGGCGGCCCCCGAGCTGATGTCCGAAAGATCGATCGTGGGTCCAGCGGAGTCGGCCGCTGCCCGCGGCGTTGACGCCTCGCCGAGGTCGAGCTCGATGGTTCCAGAACCAAGTGCCAGGCTGGAACCGAGTGCCAAACTGGAATCGCCCTTGTGGGGAGGCTGTTTGGCCGGGTCGGCCAGATCAGGCGAAGACGCCGCGAGGATCGAATCGAAGCCCATGTCATCGACGTCGAACATGCCGGATTGGGGGCCGGCATCGCCGATTGGAACGGCGGTCTTCGGCCCCTGGGCCACGTCGCCGAGGTCCTCCCCGAAGATTGAGTCATCGTCTGGCGAGTCGGCAAAGATCAGGTCGCCGACGGCGGATTCGCTGCCGTCCGAGGTGCCCGGGATGTCGAGGTCGAGTGACAGCCCGCTTCCCAATCCCGACCCGCCGGCAGCACGGTCGGCTATCACCCGCTCAATGTCGTCCACCTTGAACTTGATCGCGGCACCGTCCCGCATCGGAAAGAGTTCCTTGCGGTCCACCAGTCGGTTGACCTCTTCGACGGCAACGCCGAGCCGTTGAGCAGCTTCTTCAGGCGTGAGGAACTTTCCGGCCATGGCAGGTTGGGACACCCCGTGGGCTTGGCGAGAGGCAGAGAATCCTCCGAGTGTGTCATCGGCGGCATCTACCCCGGCATTCTACCGCTCACCGCCAACGCCGGCACGATCCGCAAAGCCCGTGCAGGGCCCCGCTCGATCCGGCCCGACGTCCGGGCTACCTTGGCCGCTCGGCGGGGGGCAGTTGGAGCATCTTTTGGAGGGCGGCGGGCCGCGGCTCCTGCGCGTTGAAGTCGCCCACCATCAAATCCCAGGAGATGTCCCGGGTGCTGCGGAGCGTGAGTGTTCCTGTGGCGGTATTGATTTGATAGATCGCGATTCGACGGCTCTCCTGATCGACCACGGTCAGGAGTCTTGTCGTGTCATCGAGAGGGCTCTCCGAAACCCAAAGTGGCCCGGATGCAGCGTTGGCGATCCGCTCGGCGGCCAGGTTTCCCCCATGCCAACAGGCCAAGGCCAGGGGCAACGCCAGCCAGCCTGCCCACGGTAGCCAAGCACGGTGCATTCGAGCCCGATTGTCTGGGTCGCGCATCACTTGTCCCTTTGGTGCCGGGGGGTACGGGCCCACCTCGAGTCCGACAAATTCGAGGATGGGTGCGGAGGATAGGGAAATCGGCTCGTCCGGCTCAAGGCCGGGCGGGGAGGTCGCCCCAGCCTGCCCTGCCTGCCTGGCTGCCAGCCGGCCAGTCGGCGTTTCGCTGTGCCGGATGTTTCTGTTCAATCGATCAGGCAAGACGTACCGATGGAGACAACATGCCGGTCCGCCCCGCCTGCGGACGGTGCCCGCGTAACGATTCCCGGAGGTCACCGCACGTGTCGAAGCTCAACGCCCTCTCCGCGCTCCTGTTGCGGTCACCGCTGCTCTGGGGCGGTGCCCTGGCGTTTGCTTTCTTCTCTTTGATTCACGGTGGCGTGATCGACGACCCCAACGTCGTGCGCTACCTGGCTGGGCACTGGGTCGAATATGTCGAGGTGACGCTGTTCTGCGTGGGGCTCGCGGCGCTCCTGCTTCGGGCCGGCGACATCGTGTCGCAGCGGCGGCGGGTCGCGATGGAGCCTTTGGGGCCAGTGCCCGCGGGCGGAAACGACCCGGCCGATGCCGTCGAACTGCTCGCACAGCTGCCACCGGGCGAAGGCTATCTGCCCTGCCGGCTGCGTGACGGTCTGGACATCGTCATTCGCACCGGCACGGCCGAGGGGCTCGAGGATCATCTCAAATATCTGGGCGACGTCGATGCCGCCCGGGCCTCCCAGGGCTACGGCCTGGTTCGATTCATCGTCTGGGCGATCCCAATCATGGGTTTTCTCGGAACGGTGATCGGCATCACGGTGGCGATCGCCAGCCTCTCACCGACGGAACTGGAAAACATCTCCGGCGTGGTGGCCGGACTCGGAACAGCCTTCGACACGACGGCTACGGCCCTGGCATTGTCGATGGTTCTGATGTTTCTCCAGTTTGTGCTTGATCGCTACGAACAGCAGCTCCTGGTGGTGGTGGACGATTGCGTCTGGCGCTCGCTGGCCGGCCGGTTTCAGACGGTCGGAGCCGGCGACGGTACGGCCTTGGCGGTCGCCCGGCTGGGAGACACGGTCAGTCGCGGGGCGGCTCGGCTGCTTGAATCACAGGAGCAGGCCTGGCAGTCGCTCGAACGAACGGCTGTGACCGCCGTTCGGCAGTTGTTGAACGACGGGGGCGATTCGCTCCGGGCGTCGCTGGCTCAGACACTCGAACAGAGCCTGGGCCGCTGGGGTGAGTCGCTCGTGAGAGCGCACGATGAGGCGTTGACGCGGCGAGAAGATCGCTGGGCGACGGCAGCCGAGTCGCTCGCCACCGCTGTGCAGGGCCTGGAAAGGCATCAGCAGGCCCTGGGGAAACAGGCCGAATTGCTGGCCGACATGGGGGATGCAACCCGAGAAATCGCCGGGCTTGAACGCACGCTCGACGCGAACCTCGCCACCCTCACCGCTACCGGACGCTTCGACGAAGCGATCACGACGCTGGCCGCAGCCGCCCAGCTGCTTTCCGCCCGGGCAACTTCCCGCAGTCTCGATGAGATCGAGGCTGTCCGTCGGCATGGAAAGGCCGCATGAGCCGACTCCGCGCCCAAACCGGGCCCGCCATCTCCCTGTTTCCATTTCTCGCCGTGCTGTTGTGCACGATGGGGTCGTTGCTCGTCTTGCTCGTCATCTTCAGCCGCTCGGCACAGAACGCCGACCTGGTGGCCACGGCGGCCGCGGCGGAGGCGGCAGCCGAGGAGCTGCTGCTGGCCCGCGAGGAGCTGGCCTGGCGTATCGACCAACTCGACGGCGTGAAGGGCCGGACGGCGGAGGATCTGGCCCGTGTGCGAATGCAACTGGCGGGCATTGAAGAACATGCCCGGGCGTTGGCCGATGAATTTGAGTCGCTCGAGCGAACTGCTGCGGCCTTGGAGGCTGGCGAGGACGAACCGGCAGACAGTGCGGCAATCGCCGATCTCGAGCAGCGGTTAGCCGCTGCAGAAGCTGACCTTGCGGAGGCTCGAGACGAGGCCGCCGATCGGCCACCGGCCTACGCGGTGGTACCTTTCGTGGGCAAAGATGGCACCCACCGTCGTCCCCTCTACATCGAGTGTTGCATCGATGGCGTGTTTCTTCAGCCGGAGGGCATTCGGCTTGGACCGACTGATTTCGAGGGGCCTCCGGGGCCTGGCAATCCACTCGCCAGCGCATTGCGAGCGGCTCGGGAGTATCTGGCCCAGCGGCCGGGCGAGTCTGGCGATCCCGGCCTGCAGCCGTATCCGCTGCTGCTGGTTCGGCCCTCGGGCGTGATGGCCTACTACGCGGCGCGGGAGTCGCTCCAGTCGTGGGGCAGTGACTTCGGCTATCAATTCGTCGACGAAGAATGGGATCTCACCTACCCGCCGGCTGATCCGGCGCTCGCGGAAGTGGAACTTCGCGCCATTACCGAGGCCCGTCGTCGGCTGGAGTGGCTGGCCCAGGTGCGGCCTCAAAAACGAACCCGCCCAGCCGTGCAGTACCGGGCCTCAACGACCCGTGGTGGTGTGGTAGCCAGTGATGGCCCAAGTGTGCTTGGCGATCAATCCCAGTGGGATTGGACCGAGGAGCAGGCTGCGGCTGCGGCTCGTCCAGGGCGCGGCTTTCAGGCCGGTGAACACCGAGATGGCTCCGGCAACGGCGGCGGCGACGCGATCCTCGGAGGTGGCGGCGGCGGATCCGAGGGCGAGCAGTGGTCTCAGGCTGGAGGCGGTGGGGATGGTGACATGGGAGGCGGAACCGCTGGAGCTGGAATAGGTGATCGCTACCGCGGACCGTCTAAGTTTTACGGGGGTGGCGGTACGAGCGTCGCCGGCCTGGGGGGCCAGGCCGGCGGCGATGCGACGGGTGATGGGTTGGCCGGCGATGGTCTGGCTCAGACTGATTTCGGCGGCGGCCCCGGGAACGGCGGCCCCGGGAACGGCGGCGATGGGAACGGCGGCGATGGG
>ERZ889217.825-NODE-825-length-17430-cov-14.187971_pt1 | contig 17430 bp, 17 predicted proteins | sample MGYA00521098_ERZ889217 | MGnify/ENA primary metagenome ERZ889217 (study PRJEB32303, sample SAMEA104408613) | aquatic metagenome | biome: Brackish water; feature: Pelagic; material: water | place: Baltic Sea | collected 2014-06-10T22:04:00 | depth 2,362 m ... | reverse complement strand
CAAGCGAGATACCCATGGCCACAAACACAATTGAAAACTCACTGATTTGTGCGACCGTGAGACCCGCCAAAAATCCGGTGCGCTTGCGATAGCCCATGTATCCCATGATGGCCATCACAATCAGAGGATTGCCGATCAAAACAAAAACCGAAAGAACCAAGGCCGGGGTTATTTCAGCACCCAACGTACTAAATTCCAGCTTGGAACCCAAATCGATAAAAAAGAACAGCAGTAAAAAATCACGGATGGCTGTCAGTCTGGAATTGATCGCGTCTCTGAATTCAGTCGAAGCCAAAGAGAACCCTGCCAAAAAAGCCCCTGCTTCCTTAGAAAAGCCAGCCCATTCACCGAGTGCGGCCAATCCCATGCCCCAAGCAATCGCAAAAATGAGCATCAGCTCCAAGGATTGGGCCATTGACGCCACCAATTTGGGCAAGACATAGCGCATCAAGAAATACAGCAATACGCCTGCGATGGCGATGCGTATGGCGATTGAACCCATCACCGTAAGCACATCACTGTCACCCGTGCGTAGGGTGCTCATGACCATCATGGCTACCACCACCGCCAAGTCTTGCACAATCAGAAAACCGACCGCGATCCGACCGTGTAAGGAATCGATTTCGCGCTTATCGGAGAGCAACTTAACAATGATGATGGTGCTTGAAAACGTCAATGCGACAGCGATATAAATGGCTTCAAGCGTGGTTTTACCGAGCACCAGCACCAAAATAAAGCCAAATACGATCGTAAACGTCAGTTGACCCAGGCCCGTGGCCAGGGCCACTGGCCCAATGTGTCGGACGTGTTTGATATCAAGCTTTAAACCCACGACAAAGAGCAACACCGCGACACCAATTTGGGCCAACAGGTGGATGTGATCCGCAGCCGAAGTAATACCCAAGACCGCAGGTCCGACCACAATGCCAACCACGATGTAGGCAATCAATAGGGGTTGGCGTAAAAGCAACGCCAATCCTCCAGCGAAAGCTGAAATAATCAGTAATAAAGAAAACTCGCCAAATGCGGATGCCACCAAAGGTGCTCCCTACTGTTGCCGATCGTTGTTTACCGCGCAACCGATCAATCGACTCGTTACACGTCCAAATGTTGCTTGAAAACCCGCATTTCTTGGGTTTAAGTGGTGATTGATTGAGGTTTGAGCAAAGAGCAGACTAACCAAAAGCCAGCAGTCATCATCATCGAATCATGGTAGCAAAATATATTTTTTTGGACTTGATCCTAAACAAAGCAATGAAAACGCTTCCACGCCAGCATGGTTGCCATATTCCCCCACAACCGGAACACTGATGACCGCTTTTGCCGCACTTGTCGATCGGGGTGGCGATAAGCATTTGCGATGTGCTGTCATTGCTTTAAACGTACAACTGCCCTGGTTCAATTGCCGCACTTAAAACACGCCCGTGGTCAACAGCCGCCAAGCCAACCCAAATAAGGCCAAAATTTCCCTTTAATTAAACCTAAAAGACATCGGTTTACGCTATTCTGACGCTTATTAATGTCGACCAAAATTTCAAGGTGCTATGACCGCCTACACCCCAACAAAAGTCGTATCCCGACTGATCCACGCCGAATCCGCACGGATCACGAATCCTTAAAAATTAAAAATTTTGTTGTCCATCATACTTTTCATTGCAGGAACTCGTCATGACCAACGTTCGCTACGAAACCGACAGCCTCGGTACTGTTGAGGTACCCGCTGATAAGCTTTGGGGTGCACAAACCCAACGCTCTTTAGAACACTTCAGCATCGGCAAAGATCTGATGCCACGAGAAATGATCACAGCCTATGCCACGCTTAAAAAAGCCGCCGCCCGCGTCAATCACGCCAGTGGTCGTCTGCCAGAACAACAGCACGACTTAATCGTCAAAGTAGCCGATGAGGTTTTGGCGGGACTTCACCACGACATGTTTCCCTTGCACGTGTGGATGACAGGCAGTGGCACCCAATTCAACATGAACGTCAATGAGGTGTTCTCCAACCGTTGCTGCCAGATCGCTGGCACCGACTTGGGCAGCAAAGTGCCCGTACACCCAAACGATCACGTCAACATGTCGCAATCGTCTAACGATTCGTTTCCGACAGCGATGTATGTCGCCGCAGCCGTGAACACCACTGAGCGGCTTATTCCTGCCGTGACAGCACTACGCGATGCCATGGCGATTAAAGTCGACGCTTGGAAAGACATCGTCAAAATCGGACGTACCCACATGCAAGACGCCACACCTATCACGCTCGGCCAAGAGTGGTCAGGCTACGTGGGTATGCTTGACGATGATTTGCTTCGCATTCAAGACGCACTCAAAGGTGTTTATCACTTGGCACTTGGTGGCACGGCCGTGGGTACCGGTATTAATGCCGCCCCAGGCTTTGATGTTGACGTGGCCAAAGAAATTGCCATACTTACGGGCCTACCGTTTGTCACGGCACCCAATAAATTCACCGTGCAAGGTGCGCACGATGCATTGGTTCACTTATCAGGTGCGTTTCGAACCTTGGCGGTGTCTTTGTTCAAAATCGCCAACGACATCCGTTTGATGTCATGTGGCCCGAGAGCCGGATTTGCCGAGCTGAACATCCCAGAAAATGAGCCTGGCTCTTCCATCATGCCAGGCAAAGTCAATCCAACGCAGGCTGAAGCGCTAACCATGCTCGCCGCACAAGTCATGGCTAATGATGTTGCCGTGGGTTTTGGGGGGGCCAGTGGTTACCTTGAAATGAACGTCTATAAACCCCTGATTATTTATAACATCGCACACTCAATCACGCTGATGACTGACGGTTGCACCAACTTCCGTAAATTCTTGGTTGAAGGCACTGAACCGAATCGCCAAAAAATCGCTGAATATGTCGAGCGCTCGCTGATGCTGGTTACTGCGCTCGCACCTGTGATTGGTTACGATAAATCTTCAAAGATTGCGCACTATGCCATGGATCACGATCTAACCCTAAAGGCCGCGGCTTTGAAACTCGGTTTTGTCTCTGAGGAAGAGTTTGACAAAGTCGTTGACCCAGCCAAAATGGTTCACCCTTACGTGGCTAAATAAATCTTCCACTGAAAAAAAGGACTTGGATGCATGCTGGGCTGGCGCACCTTTATGCCAGGTTATTTGTTTGCCAGTGGGATTTCTCGCGCGTGGATGGTGTGCGCCTGCGCGATATTGCCCATGACGGTGATTGCCTCTCCGGCAATCACACTATATGGTGTTGTTGACTTGGGGCTCTACTACAACACTGTTTCGCGTCACGCAAACTCGCTTGAGCCCGCCGTCAATGAGACGTTAACCGGCATGACTTCTGGTGTTCAGACCGGTTCGCGTTGGGGTATCAATGCGGTGGAACAGATTTCACCCAAATGGTCGGTAAATGTGTCGCTTGAATCTGGTATCAATGCGCAAGATGGCACCCTCGGCCAAGGCGGGCTTGGGTTTGGTCGCCAATCCACACTGAGCCTAATAAACCGGCAGTACGGCTCATTAACCTTTGGACGCCGAAGCGCCATGGCACACACATACCTCGCTTTGATCGACCCTTTTGCCGTTTCTGGCAGTCAAGCCGGCATGGGATCATCATTTGGCTCAGCCAATGGGGTACGCCCGAACAATTTATTGCTGTTTGAAACGCCGGTCATGCAGGGCTGGCAGGCGAGCATTGGGTATTCGTTTAACACTGGGTTCACGGCCCTCTACTTTGATGGGGCTGCATCAAACATGCAGCCGGCCACGCAATACTTCGGTACGCGTTCGAACATGCGAATGGTGACCGCAGGCGTTAATTATGAAAGTGGTCCCCTTTCTATTTTTTGGGCATATGACGCTGCCTATGCAGCCAGCGAAATCGAGACGCCTTCAGGCCAAACACAAACAAATACGAACAAAGCCGTACCTAGGGCTTGGATGACCGGCGGCATTTATGATTTGGCTTTTATCAAACTGTCAGCGGTCATCGGTCAAACCATTGATGGCACTTTTTTTGGCCAAGGTGCGGGTGCTGGCGGCTACACGCCACCCCTATCAAATTTCAGTAATGGCGCTGATGTTGTTTTTGCCAAAGGGGTTCGTTCACTTCAGTACGGGCTCGGTTTCACCGTACCCATCGGAGACTCGAATAAATTCATCTTTTCATGGCAAGGTTTACAACCAAGGGGAACGCTTAACCGTATTAATGATCTCGCCACACAAAACATATATAGTGCTCTTTTTAGTCACAGCCTTTCAAAGCGCACGGATGTCTATGTATGGGGATCGTACGGTAATAACTTTCAGACCTTTAGCACCGCAAAAAGTACCGTTATTGGCTCCGGCATTCGGCATTTATTTTAAAGACGACTCACCCAAGGAACGCCCTCATGGCAACCACCAAAAAAACACCCGCAAAACCCAAATCCAGCAATAAATCATCAACCAAGAAAAGCACCAAAACAAATACCAAAACAAACACCAAAACAAAACCTTTGAATATTATGCATGACGCCTCGCTAAACCGCGGTAGCGCCTTCACGACTGAGCAGCGCCAAGCCGCTGGGATCGAGGGCTTGCTACCCGTTGGTGTGGACAGCATCGAATTGCAGTTGGCTCGGGTTCATACCCAGCTTGATATGCTCGATTCAGATTTACAGCGATATTTGTTTCTAATGGACTTGCAAAGTCGCAACCAAACGCTCTTTTATGCCGTTCTGATGGGCGACCCCGCGCGCTTCATGCCTTTGGTCTACACACCAACCGTGGGTGAAGCCTGCCAGAAGTTTGATCACATTTTTCGGGCTTCACGCGGTGTGTATTTGCCCATCAGCGCCAAGGGGCGTTTGAAAGAGATACTCTCAAACTGGCCACAGAAAGACATCCGCTTTATCGTCGCCACCGATGGCGAACGGATCTTAGGCTTGGGCGACTTGGGCGTGGGCGGTATGGGCATCCCCGTGGGCAAGCTTGCTTTGTACACGGCTGTTGCGGGTGTGCCGCCAGCGCTGACATTGCCCATCACACTAGACGTGGGCACCAACAACGAAGACCTGATCAACGACCCACTTTATCTTGGTTTGAAGCAACCACGTGTGCGCGGCAAAGCCTATGACGCTTTTATTGCTGAGTTTGTTGATGCGGTGCAATCCCTTTATCCCAAGTGCTGTCTGCAATGGGAAGACTTTGCCAACTTCAACGCCGTTTCGATTCTTAAAACCTATAAAGACAAGATTTGCACCTACAACGATGACATTCAAGGCACCGCTGGGGTGGCGCTGGCGGGTATTTACGGCAGCTTACGTATTTCTGGTCAAAAACTCACCGATCAGCGGTTTTTGTTCATGGGAGCGGGTTCTGCTGCCACCGGAATCGCTGAGCTCATCAGCGAGGCCATGGTGATGGAAGGCCTGACCATTGAAGAGGCGCGTGGGCGCAATTGGTTGTTTGATGTCAATGGCTTGGTTGAATCGACGCGCAAAGACTTGGCCGATTTTCAGAAACCATTCGCGCACAAGCACGCACCCATGAAGTCTTTTATTGATGCCATCAACGACATCAAGCCCAATGGGATTATTGGCGTAAGCACGGTACCCAAGCTCTTCAATCAGGGGGTGATCGAGGCCATGTCGCGCGTGAATGCCCGACCCATCATCTTCCCTTACTCAAATCCCACGTCACGCTCGGAATGCACTGCTCAAGAAGCCTACCAATGGTCTGACGGCAATGCCATCTTTGCCAGCGGCAGCCCATTTGACCCTGTAACCTATAAAGGCCAGACCTTTGTGCCCGGTCAAGGCAACAACGTCTACATTTTCCCAGCCATGGGGATGGCGGTTTTGGCGACTGAGGCCACTCGCGTCACCCAACAAATGTTCATCATCGCTGCTAAAGCAGTGGCCGAACAGGTCACTCAAGCAGATCTCGATTCAGGCTTGATCTATCCGCCGCAGTCGCAAATCCTAACAGCCTCTTTACACACGGCCGCAAAGATTGCAGATTACATTTTTGAGCAGGGCTTGGCACGGATTAAAAAGCCCAAAGATGTGGCAGCACACATCGGTCAAATGGCCTATAAACCTGTCTATGACAACTGATGCACTGAGTGTTGTTTGGCGTGCCGCCGAAGTGCTGCACGCCAATGCGCAAACAACGCAACGCACCATTCTCGATGTGACGCGTCTGGCCAAAGCGTATGGGTTTGAAGCAGAGATCTTGCCCCAATGGGATGCCATTATCTGTCGTACGCGGCCACTCAATGACCCGCAAGCCCATTGGCAAACCGCCCTTTTGCAAGCGCGACCCACGGGCGTTGACATGCACAAGGTCGCGCGGACCAATCAACTGATTGATCGAATATGCGCCAATCCCAACCGGCAAACGGTCGATCAGATTGATGCCGACAGCAAATCCTTGGCAACGATTTCAACCTATGCGCCAAGCAGTCACCAGCGCTTTGTTTTGATGGCTGGCGCGGGTGCTGTCGCCTTGGGGGTGATTTTTGGGGTGACTGACCCGACCACGTTGGCCATGATTTTCGTGGCAGCAGCCTTGGGTGCTGTTGCCCGCAGGCTCTTGGCCAAAGCCTCTGACAACCTCTTAATGCAACCGTTTGTGGCTGCTCTCATCGCTGGGCTTGTCGGCGGCTATTCACAACACACCTTCAGTGGCGATGGCTTGCCATTCGTTGAAATTGCCCCTTGCATGATTTTGGTGCCCGGCGCGCATATCCTCAACGCTGCCCTCGATTTGGTCCGAGGCCGCTTGGGGCTCGGCATGAACCGCGTCGTGTATTGCCTGCTGATATTTCTGGCGATCAGTGTGGGCTTGATTTTGGGGTTAAGCCTGATGAACGCATCCCTTACAGCGGGTATGGCGACCACCCCGACCCCACTCTGGCTAGACATGATTTGTGCTGGTATTGCAGTGGCGGCATTTGGTGCTTTCTTTTCTTTGCCTTGGCGCCTGTTGGCAGCACCCGTCATCGTCGGCATGCTATGCCATGGCAGTCGCTGGGTGGTGATCGATCAAGGCGCAGGATTGGTTGTGGGTGCCTTAGTGGCTTGTTTGATGGCTGGCACTGTCATGACGCTTTTGTCGCACCGGCTGAAGTTGCCTTTTGCCGCACTGGCTTTTGCATCAGTGGTGTCGATGATGCCGGGTATTTTTGTGTTTCGCTTCGCCGATGGCCTCATCAATGTTTACTCGGCTGGTCACGAGGCCACGCTAGCGATGCTCAGCGCGGTCTTTTCTGACGGCACGGCTACCCTGCTGATTGTCTTGGTCATGACCTTTGGACTCATCTTTCCCAAGATGTTGATTGAGGGCCTGTGGCTCAAGGATCAAAAAATATAAAAAAATGTAAAGACTGTCTTTGCTAATACCCCATACCTCGGGATGCTTGACTCAAGCGAGACGAATAAATCTCATCATCATCGCGCGGCGGTTAAACGCCATGGGGTTTGGCACTAGTTTTACTCGCAACAAACCCGTCCGGATCTGAAATCTTTGGTGCACTTTGCGGCGCTCGTTCAAGGCCTTGTCCTAAGCGCTTTTTTATTTGTCAATTTTTAAGCCAAGCCTCATTTCATGCAAATCCGGAGTTGAACGCCGGATTTGCATGATTTATGACTCCGCGTCATATCAAATCAGAACTCCAAACCCAATTGTTGGCGTTCCCCATCGTTACTGTGCTTGGGCCACGCCAAGCGGGCAAGACCACACTCGTGCGTGCCGTTTTGCCTGACTATAAGTACGCCAGTCTTGAAAACCCCGACACGCAGGCGTTGGCAACCAGTGATCCTAGGGCTTTCCTTAAACAATACCCAACCCGAGTGATTTTTAATGAAAACCAGCGAGCGCTGCATTTGCTGAGTTATTTGCAAGGCATTGAACGCATCGAGCAGGTTGCCAGAGACCCATTAATTGGCAGCTTATTTGAAAACCTCATTGCGCTCGAAGCCCTTAAAACCCGCTACAACGCGGGACTAACACCGAACCTTTATTTTTTTAGAGACAGTCAAGGCCATGAAATTGATTTGCTGCATAAACGTGGGCACGAACTTTTGGGTATCGAAATCAAGTCAGCCAGCACTTGGCATGCCAGTTTCAAGCGTGCCCTAGACACCTTTCACCAAAAGGTGCATCCACTGGCCCAACAGACGGTGATTTATAGCGGCAACGCGATTGACTTCAGCGATGGGGTCAAAGCGGTGACCTTTAAAACCGTCGCTGAGGTCATGCTTTGTAACCTTTCGCGTGGTCATACAGGCTCATGTCAGGCGTTTCTTCGCATAAATGGCGCAAAGAGTGGCACCGTGAAGTTCAGAAAGCCGAGCTCAGTGCTGTAGATCATGCTTTTTTGATGATGCTGACGTGTTCGCCTTGGCATCTGCAAGATTTTGCAAGTTTTGGCTATTGTTCCTTTGTCTTGCCCTGTTTGCTATCTTTGACACACAGAGATGGTTATCATAAGGACATATGTTTTTTCATTAACCGTATCGTGCCTTTGGCGTTGAACGTGTCCAACGTGCTTAAAAAATGCCATTGACTCTTTTATGTCCAAAAATAAGGTGCTTTTATGCGCAATAAATCCTTAATCGGCTCGCAGTTGGCGCTTTTGGGGCTAACCGCTTTGTTCGGTGCAGCTGTTTTTGCCAACGCAGTCAAACCAATTCCAAGCGTTCCGACTGAAGATCAAGAGGTTGTGACTCGCTTTAAAGCCGCTGACAAAAACGGTGATGGCAAGCTAACACTTGAAGAAGCACAAGCAGGCATGCCGCGGGTTGCCATGGCTTGGGACAAAATTGATGTGGACAAGAAGGGCTACATCACCCTTGAACAATTGCTGATGATTGTCGCTGCAAACAAATAATTGCTGATGCGAGGCACACCCTCTCGACTGGCTTGTCACCATTGTGGTGCCGTGTATCGACGCGTGCCCCTGGAAAAAGATCACTTGGCGCTTTGTGCACGCTGCGACACTATTCTTGAAACCAAGAGTGAGTTTGCAGCGCACAGTTGGCTGGCAATTGTCATCACGGCCATGATCACATTCACGATGGCCAACACCTACCCGTTGGGCACGCTCGTGGTTCAAGGCACAGCCAAATCGGCCACCTTCTTGGATGCCGTGGCTGTGGCGTGGCAGGCGGGTTACCCCGAAGTCGCGCTTTTAACAGGTGCGGTTGGTTTTGTATTACCGGCGGTGCACTTGTGCCTGCTTCTATGGGTATTGGGGCCATTGGCATTAGGCCGGTTACCGCTATTTTTTGAAAGCACGGTACGGATCATCGATCACCTAACGCCGTGGTGCATGGTGCCAGTGTTCCTGCTGGGCGCTTTGGTGGCGATTGTCAAACTGATCGATTTGGCGACTTTGCACCTGGGCGTGGGTCTCTTTGCGACTGTCGCCACCGCTGTTTTGATTACCAGCTTACTGCGTCTTAACGCAGAAAAACTACGCCACATGGCCCACGATCTGAACTTGTCGTTTGATGAGCCACCGCCAGATAAATCACCCTCGCCTGCCTTGTTAAATCGAACTTGGGCGCTTATCTTCACGGCCATTATTCTTTACATACCGGCTAACCTCCTTCCCATCATGCATGTCGATGCGCTAAACGGCTCATCAGGGCACACCATCATGGGTGGGGTGATTGAACTGTGGCAAATGGGCTCTTGGGATATCGCCGCCGTGGTTTTTATTGCCAGTGTGTTCGTGCCAGTGTTAAAAATCATCTCACTTGGTGTATTGGTTTGGCTGACACAAAGACGCTCTACATTAGACTTAAAAGCGCGCACAAAAATTTACGCCATGGTTGAATTTATCGGACAATGGTCAATGTTGGACGTCTTTGTTGTGATTCTGCTATCAGCTTTGGGTAAATTCGGTAACCTCTTGGATATCGCCCCGGGCGCTGGCGCGGTCGCATTTGGTGGCGTGGTGGTTGTCACCATGCTGGCCGCCATGGGCTTTGATCCGCGGCTGGCTTGGCGTCAGGCCGGACATAGGCGACACCAAACGAGCCATAAAACCAAACCAGATCTCTCGCGCCACCAACAAGGAAATCTCGTTCAATGACCGACGTTCAAGACCGATCAACGGAACGACTGCCAGCACCAAATGTGACCCGTAAAAAGAAACGCAGCGCTTGGCTGGTCTGGCTCATACCCCTGGTGGCTGCTGTCATTGGACTATCCATTGCCTGGAATGACTATTCGAACCAGGGGCCAGCTATCACCATCAGCTTTGAGTCGGCAACGGGGCTGGAACAGGGCAAAACACAAATACGGTTTCGAGACGTGGTCGTTGGTACTGTCAGCAACATTCGGCTTAACGACACGGGCGATGACGTGCTGGTGGATGTACAGCTGAATAAAGACGCTGAAGGCTTGGCCAGCCAAGGCACACAGTTTTGGGTGGTGAAACCAACCATCGGATTGAGCGGGGTCTCAGGCTTGGCCACACTCTTGTCGGGCGTCTATATCAATGCTGACACCAAAAATATTCGTGGTGACGCACCCAAAGAGCGCAACTTCATAGGTCTTGAAGAACCGCCACCTATTTCGAGTGATACCCCAGGAACCAAATTCAACTTACGCTCTGATACTTTGGGTTCGCTCGGGCCTGGCGCACCGATTTATTTTTTGCGGATTCCGGTCGGCGTTGTCACTGAATACCATCTTGATGTTGACGGCAAATTCGTTGACCTCGAAGTCTTTATCAATGCCCCATACGACAAGTACGTCAACGCCAACACCCGTTTTTGGGATGAGAGCGGCATCTATGTCAATGTTGGTGCCGACGGCATAACGGTATCGACCGAGTCACTGGTCAGCATCTTAGCGGGCGGCTTAGCATTTGGTAATTTTGGGCCATCGTTGGTGATGACCAGTGATCATGTCTTCACCCTCTACGACAACAAAGTTGCCGCTAGCGCCGTTCCCATCGGCATTTCTGTTCCGATCACCATGAAGTTTTACCAAGAAACTCGAGGTTTAGAATCACAAGCACCCGTTAGTTTCCAAGGCATCAACATTGGTACGATCACGTCAACCAAACTCGATTTTGACCCTTACAAAGGCAAGTTCTTCACACAAGTCGATGCCACGCTCTATCCTGCGCTCTTGGGGACTTTGTTTCAAACCATGCAGCGAGCCAATCAAACACCTGAGCAAATGGCTGAGTCATTTGGTTTGTTGGTCAGGCGCGGGCTGCGAGCAGAGCTTAAAACCGCCAGCCTAATCACCGGCAGCTTGTACATTTCGCTTTCACTCAAAAAAGGGGTGTCTGCCCCCAAGAAAATAGCCACGGCTTTGCCTTTTGAAATACCAACGGTTGAATCCACCGGCATTGATCAAATTCAAGAGCAGATTGTCACCATCTTGGCCAATGTTGAAAAAATTCCATTTGAAAAACTTTCCAATGATTTGAGCGCCACATTGAGTGAACTCACGGCTTTCACCAAAACACTTGAAAACACCCTGACCCCAGAGCTGTCAGCCACACTCAATCAACTACAAAAAACACTTGAGGGTGTCGACGACATTTTGCTTTCAAGCACAGCATTGCCCTCACAGATTGATGGCAGCTTAAAAGAGATGGACCGGGCCATCCGAGCGACTCGATCGCTCATCGATGAGCTACGCGCCCAACCCAACTCATTGATCTTTGGTGAGTCAACCAAGTCTTATTCGCGTGAAACCTTGGGAATTGATCCATGAAATTGCTGGCCCTATCGAACATTGCCCTCGCATCGATTTTGTTGACGGGTTGTGCCTCGCAAAGCACCGCTTATTACACGCTAAGCGTACCGCAAAGTGCGGATAACAAAACGAACGCTGCGAGCGCGACCCCCACTTACATCGTGACCCAAGTCAAAGTGCCCGCAGCCGTTGACGATATCCCACTGATCGTTCGTCAGTCTAATGATCAACTGATGGTCTTAACCAACGACAAGTGGACCGCACCTTTGGGCGAAATCACAACCGGCGCGCTATCACAGGCACTGACCCAATTCGTTGGCATGCCACCCATCCAAGGCGTCATGATTCAGAGCTTGCCGCGGCCCGCCAATACTTTTGAGATCACGGTAGACATTCAGCAGTTTGAACTCGAACCCGCCAAAAAAGCCGCTATCGGTGCGGTCTGGCGCGTGAGTTTCAATGACAAGGCAAAGCGAGCTTTAACCTGCTATTCCTTGCTCTCCACACCAGCCGCCCCAGGCGTTGTGCCATTGGTAGCCGCTCAACAGAAAAATGTCATCGCTTTGGCCGAGCAAATTGCCTTTGTGCTGCAAAACCAAAAAGCGCCTGTTGGCATTAACTGCCAAAAGGTTGCTTCGTCCAACCCATAACGCACACCATGTCCGTTGATCACGTCCTCTTTATCATGGCGATGGCTGCCACCATCTCTTTTGCCATCACCGGTGTCCTCGCTGTCTCTGAACGACGCGTCGATTTCTTTTCTGCCGTGGTGCTTGGTGTCATCACCGCCGTGGGTGGTGGCACCATCAGAGACTTGATTTTGGATGTGCCGGTTTTTTGGGCAAATGATCTGAGCTATATCCGAGCAGCGGTGCTCGCCAGTATCCTGACCTTTGTTGCACAAGCTTTTTTTTCTCGCCCCCAGGTCTTTAAACTGATTCTGTACATCGATGGCATTGGCATTGCGCTATTTGGTGTCGCAGGCGCCGTTAAAACAGCCGAACTGGGCTTCGGCTGGCCAGTTGGGCCACTGATGCTTGGCGTTATCACCGCCATTGGTGGGAGCTTGATCAGGGATGTGTTGTCTGGCCGTAAGACCCTTCTCATGACTGACGAGGTCTACGCTGTGCCCGTGGTTATCGGTTGCTTGGTGACCTTGGTCACGCTGAAGTTTTATCCCGACTTAACGTCTGAAGCCATGATCGCTGGCACAGTGATTGCTTTTTCTCTGCGCGCTTCCGCCATCCACTGGTCTTTACGTCTACCGTCTTGGTTTACGACGCAACCCCATGATAAGTAACGCCCCGTAGACATGCGTCAACCTTTTCCCATTGTCGATACTCTGAAGGTAAAAAAGTCAAAAATCTACCGATTGTGATTTAATTTGGTCACTCGCATTATTGGATTTAAATCATGCGCCGTTCACCAAACCTTCGTTCGTTGTCTTACCTAGTAACGCTGGCACTCGCAAGCACAGCCGCGCTGGCCCAACCGACACCATCAACAGGCAGCGCCGCTGTTAGCATGCCAACCGGTGGCATAAAGGCCCCCGACGATGCGTCGTCGGACAGTGCGAGTCAATTGGCCGCCAAACTCACCAATCCCGTGGCCGATTTGATTTCAGTGCCCTTTCAGCTCAACACTTATCGTGGTCTGGGTGCCGATGGGCAAGGCACGGCCGAAGATTTGGTGATCCAACCCGTGGTGCCGCTGACCCTGAACAAAGACTGGAATTACATCGTGAGGCCGGTGCTAACCCTTGGCTCACAAAACAATGTTGACGGTTTTAGTGGCACAGGCGCCGCACCCGTGGTGATCCAGACCTTTCTATCGCCCAACAATAACAGTAAGTTCATTTGGGGTGTCGGGCCCGTCATTTCCACACCGGCTCTGTCGGGAAATGATTTCGGTACACGGCAAACAGGCGCTGGTGTATCGGCCGTTGGCCTATACATGAGCAAGCCATGGACGGTTGGACTACTGGCCTACCAAACCTGGGATGTTGGCGGGTCAGACATTGCCGGCACAGCCAACAACACATACTGGCAGCCGTTTGTCTCCTATGTCACACGTGACGCCTGGACCTTTACACTGAACACGCAGTCCTCATTTAACTGGGACAGCCGCAACAGTCAAAACCCCATGAACGCCACTGTCTCAAAACTGGTGCGTGTGGGCGACATTCCCATGTCGCTGTCCGTGGGTGGTCGCTATTTCTTGTCGAGCGTGCCCGGTGGCCCAAGCGGCTGGGGCTTGCGCGCCGGTGTAACGTTCTTGTTCCCAAAGTAAGCCAAACACTCACATTTAGCAGTTTTTACACGGGTCAACCGGCAGGCCACGCGCAATCCAGCCAGGGCCAGCTCGACTGCCGAGCATGCCCTCGGGTACATCCACCACGTTGGTGAAGCCCATCTCTTTTAACAAGGGCACCAAGCGGCTGGTTCGACTCCCCGTGCGGCATATCAACACAATGGGCGCATCCAAATTCTTGCCTGCAGCATCGAAGATGGCTTGCGCAAACGCTTGTCCGCCGCCCGGTTGGCGCATACTGACGCGCTTCACACCTTGGGCAACACCCGTTTGTCGCCACTCCTCGGGTTGGCGAATGTCAATCAAAGTCACCTCACCGGCTTGTGCCAGTTCGTGAGCTTGCACCGCTGAAAGCGTATCCGGTGCAGCAGGTGTGACTTGAGCCTGAACCGTAGCAGCGACCAAACCGCTCACCAACACAGCCTTTACCAGGCCCCGAACCAACGTGCTAAACCAGTCTTGCGTCATGACAAATCTCATTGGATGCAATCCCCTGTCCAATCAAAGACACTGTTGCCAGCGCACCAAAGTCTCTTCAATGTCAACCGGTGTCGTCTGAAAACTGGTGACCAATCGAATTACACCCGGTGCGGTGCGGTAAAACAATAAACCCGCGGCCTGCAAACGATCGGCCATCTGGCTGTCAACATGGACAAAGGCCATATTGGCTTGGGGCGTCACCACAAAAGTTGCGCCCTGCGCTTGAAGGCCACGAACCAAAGCCTGCATGGCATTATTGGCTTGGCTAGCCCAAGTCAACCAGTGCCCTTGATTCAAATATGCTTGAAGTTGAACCGCCTGAAAACGCATCTTGGAGGCCACTTGGCCGGCGCGCTTGAGTCGGTAAGTCAAGGTCTTGGCAACCTCGGCGTTAAAGCAAACAATCGCATCAGCCGTCATCACGCCGTTTTTGGTGGCGCCCAGTGTCACCACGTCAATACCCGCCTGCCAAGTCAGTGCAGCTGGGCCGCAGTCCAGCGAAACCAACGCATTGGCCAAGCGAGCCCCATCCATATGTACGAGCAATCCTTGCTCATGGGCGCGCCGACTTAACGCAGCAATCCGCGCCAAAGGATATACCGTCCCCAAGTCGGTCGGATTCGTCAGCGAAACAACCGTCGGCTGTGAATGGTGTGGGTCACCCCAGCGGGTGGTCGCAAAAGCTGTCTCTAAAGAGGACTCTTCGAGCAAGAAATTGTCACCTGGCAACCCTTTCATGACAGCCCCCGCGCCAAACATCGACGTAGCCCCGCCTTCACTGCGCAAAATATGGGCGGTTTCATGACACAACACAGCGCCCCAAGGTGGGCACATCGCTGACAAGGCAATCGCATTGGCAGCCGTTCCCGTTAAGACCGGGAAAATAGTGACGTCAGGTTGTTCGAACACCTCGGCCGCCAAGGCTTGCAAGCGCGCGCTCCATTGATCACCGCCATAGGCGAGAGCCGAACCCGAATTGGCCGCTTCAATCGCCTGAAGGATTTCAGGGGCGACACCCGCGGCGTTGTCACTTCTGAGTTCAATGGGGCTCATGCCGGTTCTCTTCGATCAATGACATCAAGGGTACAGGTAAGGAATATGGACATTAGACTGATGGTATTTTCCCATGAACGCGAGCAGTTGGGATTTTTCAGCCATTTGAACATCACCACGGCTCATCTCAAAACGCATGCCAAGCAATCGTCCAATCAATGCTAGAAGCTTACCGCCAAACCAATCGCAAAACCCCGCACGTTTTGGCCAAAAGCGTATCGCCCTACGATTCGGGTTCGTGAGATCAAGCCGCTTTTGGCGCTAGAGTCAAACTCAATACCCGCGCCAACAGAGCTTAGGTTATTGAAACCAAGCAACCCGCGCTGATCGCCGAGGTAGGCCGTTGAGGCGAACTCAAGCACATAACGCAATGGCCTATCCATCACAAACAGCCCCGTTGGCGCGCGGTAGCGTGCATAAATACTGGCCGCCTCAGCCGATGCCGTACCACCCGCCACTTGAATCATGTTAAGCCGGTTCTGACCAGACTGAGCGTCATCAAACGATATGAAACTAGCGGTCAAGTCTGGTACCTCAGATAGAGCCATGATAGCCAACACATCATCGGCATTGTTTTTGATTTTTTGAGCAGGTAATACATCGCGCGCGCTCACATTCTTAGCAGACAGCAGCAGAAAAAGGCTCATGAAAGCCATGCTGAGCAGCAACGGCTGCGCTAATCCGATTGATTGATGACGCATCACACGACCCATAGACAATTATTGTGGCAATGTACCGCTTCAGATTTACTGCTTTAAACGCCATCATGATGACAAGCAACGGTAACGTGGCCTGAAGCACGCAAAGCGTTAAACCAGAAACAGCAAAAAACACTGCGTCTGATTTAAACACTCAAAAAGCTCTTAGTGCCTCACAGTAATCGCATCAATCAGAATTGCAAACGGCACTTGGAACATATCAAAAACGAGGTGATTACGTGTTCTTAAAATTTTCCAACATGGTATTTTGCAGGGATTAAAAAATTGACACATTGTTCAAAAACCCGATAGGCATCTGTCCTGCTGGGATAATGAAACCTGTTGAACTCATATTTTCCTATTCCGTATGTCCACTGCCCTGCACCACCTTCGCTTAGACGCTGTTGTGTCTGCCCTTTTGGCAAGCGGCGTTCACACGGTAGCCGATTTGGGCTGTGGCGACGGCGAACTGATGCTCAGGCTACGCGAGCAACCCGAGTTCGAACGCGTTTTGGGTATTGATATCGACCCCCGTGTCATTCAAAACGCCAGACAGCGTTTGGGTCTGGATCTCTTTAGCACCAACTCACGACTGCAAGTGCGGCTCGGATCATTTGAAAACACCGACTGGGTGGAATCTGCGGTTGAGGCCGCCGTGCTGTTAGAAACCATTGAACACATTGAGCCCGGTCGTCTTTCGAGGGTTGAACAAGCGCTTTTTGGGCAGGTCCAGCCCAAGCTGGTGTTAGTGACCACACCGAACAAGGAATACAACGTTTTGCATGGCATGGCAGCTGGCCAAAAACGCCACCCCGGCCACCGATTTGAATGGACCCGTGCGCAATTTCAAAGCTGGGCCAATGGCGTTGCCGCGCGCCATGCTTACGGCGTGACGTTCACCGACATCGGCCCATTGGACCCGCACTGCGGCAGCTCGACACAGATGGCATCGTTTATGAGGCGTTATTAAGTTCGGCGCGCACCACAATCGTGCGTTGTTATGGTGACTGTGACAACTTTGACGAGGTATTGCAATCATGATGGCAACATCACAGCCTTTTAATATCCATGACATTGCTGGTGCTTGCTTTAAGCACGGCAAATTTGTTACTAGAGGATTGTCTAACGGTCGATTAATTGGGCTCACAAGCTTAAGATTCGACCAGACTTCAGGGCCATAGTACTCATGAATGTGGTGTGC
>ERZ889217.824-NODE-824-length-17438-cov-14.015302_pt1 | contig 17438 bp, 15 predicted proteins | sample MGYA00521098_ERZ889217 | MGnify/ENA primary metagenome ERZ889217 (study PRJEB32303, sample SAMEA104408613) | aquatic metagenome | biome: Brackish water; feature: Pelagic; material: water | place: Baltic Sea | collected 2014-06-10T22:04:00 | depth 2,362 m ... | reverse complement strand
CATCTAATTGCCCTTGAAGATGAGAGCTCTAGTAAGCAGTTAGAGCGCGCATTTCGCAAGCGTGGAATCAATTTTGAATTAGGCGTTAAGTTTAAATCAGCTAGCCAAAGCAAAAAGGGTGTAACCATCACTTTAGAAGATGGCAAAGAGTTCACCGCAGATCTTTTGATGGTCTCTGTTGGACGTGGCCCTGTTTCTGCAAACCTTGGCTATGAGGAGCAGGGAATCACTATGGATCGCGGCTATGTCATCGTTGATAACAAGTGCCGCACAAATGTTCCTGGCATTTGGGCTGTTGGCGACTTGATTCCAACGCTGCAATTAGCTCACGTCGGCTTTGCTGAAGGCATGCTCGTTGCGGAGGAAATTGCTGGATTAAATCCACGTCCAATTAACTACGATGGAATCCCACGTGTTACTTACTCAGACCCTGAAGTTGCTTCAGTTGGTTTAACAACTGCAGAGGCTAAAAAGCGCGGCCATGATGTTGTTGAACTCAGTTACGACTTAGCTGGAAACGGTAAAGCACAGATCCTTGGCACTGCAGGTTCAATCAAACTTGTCGGTGAAAAAGATGGTCCGATTCTTGGCGTTCATATGGTTGGCGCTCGTGTCGGTGAGCTACTGGCTGAAGCAGAGTTAATCTTTAACTGGGAAGCACGTGCAACCGATGTTGCATCCCTGATTCATGCACACCCAACACTGTCTGAGGCAATGGGCGAAGCTCATATGGCTCTTGCAGGCAAACCGCTTCACGCACACGGATAACCAAGGAGAGAAAATAATGACATTTTCCGTAACGATGCCGGCACTTGGTGAAAGTGTTAGCGAAGGAACAGTTACACGTTGGTTGAAGTCCGAAGGCGACCATGTCAATGTTGATGAACCACTTCTTGAAGTCTCAACCGACAAAGTAGATACCGAGATTCCTTCACCCGTCGCTGGAATACTTACAAAGATTGTTGTTCAAATAGATCAAACAGTTCCAGTTGGCGCAGAGTTAGCAATCATCGCTGACAGTGCTGCCGCACCTGCTCCATCTGCACCAGTAGCTGCTGCTCCTGCAGCACCGGTCACACCACCACCTGCAGCCCAAGTTGCTGCTTCAATTGCTGGAACAGTCATCACAATGCCTGCATTGGGTGAGAGCGTGAGTGAGGGAACTGTCACACGTTGGTTAAAAAATATTGGTGACTCAGTTGCCGTTGATGAAGCCTTACTAGAAGTTTCAACTGACAAGGTTGACACAGAGATCCCTTCACCAGTTGCTGGAACTTTGTTAGCAATTGATGTTGCAGTGGATTCCACAGTTCCAGTTGGTGCTCGTCTGGGATTAATTGGTAGTAGCGCAGCCGCACCAGTTGCAGCACCTGCCGCACCAGTTGCGGCACCTGTGGTTGTGGCACCTGCACCTGTTGCAGTAGCGCCTGTAACACAACCTGTTGATGCTTATGTCACTCCCCTCGTTCGCAAACTTGCAAATGAACTCGGTGTAAATCTTGCAAATGTTAAGGGAACTGGAATTGGCGGACGTATTCGCCGTGAAGATGTTGAAGCCCTTTCAAAGCCAGCAGCACCTACATATTCTGAACCTGCACCAACTGCTGCAGCACCTTCTGCTGCAAGACCATCATCAGTTCCAGTTTCTCCACTTCGCGGGACGACAATAACAATGTCAAGGTTGCGCAAAGTTATTGCTGCCAGAATGGTTGAATCACTTCAGGTAAGTGCTCAGCTCACAACTGTGGTTGAAGTCGATGTTACAAAGATTTCTCGTCTGCGCGAAAAGGCAAAGGCATCATTTGAAGCCCGTGAAGGCGTTAAGCTTTCATACCTTCCTTTCTTTGCCGTTGCTGTGTGTGAAGCACTCAAGCAACACCCAGTTCTTAACTCATCAGTTGAGGGCGATCAAATTACTTACCATGGCACAGAACACCTAGGTATTGCAGTTGATACAGAACGCGGACTACTTGTTCCAGTTATTGCTAACGCTGGTGATCTAAACATGGGCGGCATTGCACGAAAGATTTCAGATCTAGCTGCTCGCACACGCGATAACAAAGTAACTCCAGATGAATTGGGTGGTGGAACTTTCACACTCACAAATACCGGAAGCCGCGGTGCGCTCTTTGACACACCCATCATCAATCAACCACAGGTAGCAATCCTTGGCTTAGGAGCAGTAGTAAAGCGTCCAATGGTTGTTCGCGGTGAAGATGGCGGAGAAACAATTGCTATTCGTTCAATGGTTTACCTAGGCCTTTCTTACGATCACCGTGTAGTTGATGGGGCAGATGCAGCACGTTTCCTTGTTACATTGAAAGAACGTCTAGAAGGCGGCGCTTTCGAATCAGATTTGGGACTTTAAGTAGTAATGCGCGTCCCTCAAAGAATCGCAATTAGCGGTTCCTCCGGCCTTATTGGTACTGCCCTCGTTGGTCACCTAAAGAGTGAAGGTCACACAGTTCAACGTTTAGTGCGCCGTGCGCCAGTTGCATCTGATGAAGTGCAGTGGGATCCACAAACAGGTTTTGTTGATTTAACTGCCCTTACTGGCGTGGATGCAATCATTCACTTAGCTGGGGTTGGAGTTGGCGATAAGCGATGGACCAAAAAGTTTAAATCAGAGATTCTTAACTCACGCCTACTTGGAACTACAACCATTGCTAAAGCTGTTGCAGAACTAAAGCCTCAAGTATTTATCTCAGCAAGTGCCATTGGTTGGTATGGAGAGAGTGGGAATCGCGCAGTTGTTGAAACAGATCGTGTGGGTGATGATTTTCTTGCCGCTGTTTGCCGTGAATGGGAAAGCGCTGCTGATTTAGCCGGAGATGTTCGCACAGTAAAGATTCGCACCGGTCTAGTCCTAGATCCAACAGGTGGAGCACTCGGAAAGATGTTGCCACTGTTTCGCTTAGGTTTTGGTGGAAAACTTGGTTCAGGCAAGCAGTGGTGGTCTTGGATCACTTTGCATGATCAAATTCGTGCAGTTGTTTTTGCTTTAGAAAATCAAATTTCAGGTCCCGTAAATGTGACTTCACCTAACCCAGTAACTAACCAAGAATTTACTTCAGCTCTTGCTAGGGCACTTCATCGCCCAGCACTCTTTCCAGCACCAGCTATTGCCCTCAAAATTGCTCTTGGCGGTTTTTCCTCTGAAGTTCTAGGTTCCAAAAAAGTCATCCCCCATGTCTTACAAGAAGCAGGTTTTACTTGGGATTATCCACACATCACCGAAGCGCTGAATCAACTAGTTCAAGATTAATTGCGCAGCCAAGCTGCCGCTGAAGAGGGCGCCTTGCTGTGATGGAACTGTTCGGTGATCACCTGCAACATAGAGATGCTCTGAAATCTTGGTCGGCTGCGTTAGCCCTTTTCCAACATGGTGTAACGGAAGCGCTGAAGGAATCTCATATTTAGCAATCAACTGCCAATCACGGGTTTCAACGCCCCACATAGTTGAAAGGTGGCGTCGAACTTCTGAATCAGTTGTTCCAAGTTCAGTAGTACTTGAAATCAGATTCATACCTGTGGGTGCATATGCCTTTGAAATATCTGAAATAACCAAGCTATTCATGACCGGTCCACGCTTTTGCCCGTCTATAAGCAAACGTCCAGTCCCTGATGGGTTCTGATCAGTTGCGTGATACCAAGTTACACAGCCCTGCATTCGGCTCACTTCACCAAGTTCTAATAGCTGTGTGGCAGTAGTTGCATCTGTTGCAATCAAAATATCACTAGCTTGAAATTCACCGGCAGAAGTTTGCACTGTATTTCCTACAATGCGCTCTGCTCGCACATTGAGTTGCAGATCTACTATTCGCGATGCAAGTGCCTGTGATAGTTGGCCCACTCCATATTTAGGAATCCCTGGTGAGCCAGTGACAAATGAGCGAATAACGATTTGACCGTACTGTGCATCAACTTTGTCGGGGTCGGCTAAGAACACTCCTTGCAAGAATGGGCGTAGCACTCGCTCATATGTTGTTCCACAGCCCGCGCTGCGCAGCGCTTGGCCAAGTGATTGCTCGCCTTTGATCTTAGAGACAATGAATCGGGCAAAATTTACTTTCTCACTCATGGAACCAGTTCCACGATGCAGTGCTGAAAACGGAGCACTGCGTGGATCCCCCAGGGCTATTCGCTCTGTTCCTAAACTGACTTCAATTACTCGGGGTGCTGGAATAAAATCAATCTCATCAATAACATCAAGTGCAATTAAGGCTGGATATTTGGAGTTGATGAGTTGAAAGCCACGATCACAGATATAACCATTTATGTGGTCACTTGCTACTCGCCCACCTGCGCGATCACTTGCCTCAATTACAGTTACAGAACGACCCGCATCTTGCAGTTGTATTGCAGCGCTTAATCCGGCTAAGCCCGCTCCAACAACTAGGACATCGCTTCTATTGGACATGAAGTGCGTTGTTTCGTGCCTGATCAATTATTTGAGCGACTAATAGCGCATCATCATTAGAAATCGGCCATGGGTTTGTACCGGCAATAGCACCTGCGACCAAAGTGTAGAAAGTGGCGTAGTTTCCATCTTCACCAACTATTTCTTCTACTTTATCTCCGCGATGAATAAAAGTTTTAGATTTTGTTGGAACATCCCATTTACCGCCCATGGGAACTTTCCCACTTTTGAGCAAACTCTCTTGTGGATCTAATTCATTGATAACTAACGCGCCAGCGCTACCCAAGATGCGGATTCGTGGACCTGGTGCTCCCACAACGACACTTGCAGAAAGAATAGAAAGAACACCGGAATCGTGCTTAAGAACCAAAACAGCATCATCATCGGCGCCTCCACGAATGGTGCGAACTGTGGAAGTGACTAACTCTGCTTTGCCAAACCAATCTATGGCAGTTGAAATCAGATGCGGTTGAAGGTCAAGGAGTTGTCCCCCGCCATCGGCTGCGCTCATATTTTCACGCCAAGAACTCTTGTTGAGTTCAGGGCGAAAGCGCTCAAATCGTGAATCCATTCGGTGAATAGTTCCAAGTACTCCGGAAGCTAAAACTTTCTTAATTGTTAGAGCATCACTATCCCAGCGACGGTTAAAGAAAGTTGAAACTGGGACTCCTGCCCGCTCTCCAGCCGAGATAATCTCTGCGGTTTCAGCAAAGGTGCGTCCCATGGGCTTATCTACTACAACAGGGATACCGGCATTAATTGCGGCAAATGCGTGTTTGGCATGAACAAGATTGGCTGAGGCAACAACCACTAGATCTAGTTGGTGAGCAACTAATTCTTCGATAGTTGCAACTACTTTTACATCAGGAAAATCTGTTACAGCATGACCTGCTCGTTCGGCATTACTGGTTTGAATCGCTACGACTTCATACCCACAACCTTTAAGTAAAGGTGCATGGAAATAGCGTCCAGCTAATCCATATCCAGCAATGCCTACACGCATTAGCTCTTTATATCTTCATACTGCAGTTTTGATGGCCACCAGATCTTTGGACCAATTTCATGAACCATAGCTGGTACCAAGATTGAGCGGACAATAATGGTGTCTAGTAGCACTCCGAAGGCCACTGCAAAACCAAGCTGAGCAAGTGGCACCAGCGGTAACAGACCAAGAACAGCAAAAGTTGCTGCCAGAACGATTCCAGCTGATGTAATAACTGAACCAGTTACTGTCACACCCTTAATGATTCCTGCTCGGGTACCAATCTTCTTGCTCTCTTCTCTCACTCGTGTCATCAGAAAGATGTTGTAATCAATTCCAAGTGCCACCAAGAAGATGAAGGCAAAGAGTGGGAATGAATTATCACCCCCAGCAAAACCGAATACATTATTGAAGACGAGTGCACAGACACCTAGAGTTGCAAAGTATGAGAGCAACACAGTTCCAAGAAGCACTACCGCACTCAAGATGCTGCGCAGCAGTAATCCAAGAATGATTGTAATAACTAACAAAATAATAGGAATGATTGTTTTGTTATCTCGATTATTGGCTGTGCGCACATCCAGATAGACGGCACTTGTGCCACCAACTAATGATGTTTCATCTACATTACGTGCTAGTTCACGAATCTTAGGAATATCATTTCCAGCTTCAACGCTGTCTGGAGATTTATCCAAAGTAACATTCAAAATAGCCTTGTTGTTAACCACCTTGATCGCTTTAGTCATTGGATCAATTAAAGGTGCAATATCCGTAACACCTGGTGCATCCTTAACTGCAGCAGTTACAGCATCAATTTTATCGACTGCAACAACAATCTGAGTTGGATCACCCTCTCCACCAGGAAAGTGAGTAACTAGAAGCTTTTGGCCAACCACAGACTCTGGATTTCCAGTGAATGTATCCACGGTGCCTAAGCCATCAGCTTTTAGAGTCGTTGAAGCAAAGGCAAAAAGTAATAGGACTGAACCAGTGACAACCCAGGCTTTTCGAGGGTTGCGTCCAATTCCATTTGCCAATTTTGACCATGGACCACTCATCACATGATCATCGCCATCAAAGTGAGGGCGACGCGGCCAGAATATCCAACGACCAAAGAGCAAAAGGAGTGCGGGCAACAAGGTCAAAATTGTGATCATCGCGCAAACAATTCCAATTGCACCAACTGGGCCTAGGCCCGCAGTATTTGTTAGCTGACTAAATAATAGAACAAGCAAAGAAATAGAAACCGTCGAGCCTGAGGCAAGGATAGGTTCCCACACTCCCTTATATGCACTCTTCATTGCATCAAAACGGCTCTCATGAAGATGTAGCTCCTCACGATAACGAGCGATAAGTAGAAGTGCATAGTCGGTAGCCGCACCAATAACTAGAACTGAGAGAATTCCTTGTGATTGCCCGTCAACATCGATGATGTCATTTTTTGCAAGTAAATAAACAATTCCACCTGCAGTAGATAAGGCAAAGAGTGAAGACAAAAGAGGGATTATCCACAAAATCGGTGAGCGGTAAACAATAATTAAAATAAATGCAACAACTCCAAGAGTCGTTAACAGCAATGTGGAGTCTAGAGTTCCAAATGCACTGAACAGATCGCCTAGTAATCCACCCGGCCCTGTTACATACGGTGTCAGACCATTGGCTTCGGCTATCGGCTTGATATCGGCACGAAGTGCTGCAACAACTTCAGGTAAGACTGGCTTGTCATTGGGGAGAACTTTCGAGATTGCATTTCCATCTAATGGAATGTTTGCCAAAATTGCTTTACCGTCTTGTGAAGGAAAGACAGTTACTTGTTGTCCTGGGGCCAAGAAATCTGAAATCTTTGCGCTGGTTCCATCCAGAGTTAACCCACCGACTTTTGATATATGTGCATTGATTGCAGCAAATGTCTCGGGTGTAGATGCACCCTCAAATAAAATCAATGTTGGAAAGTTGAAGCTGTCCTTACTAGAAAAAGTCGCTATAACATCTGCAGCCTTTGTTGCTTCAGCACCTTTTGGCAAGAACGAAGAATTGTTGTTCTCTTGAACTGAAGAGAGTTTGCCGAATAGAGGACCCATAACCCCAGTTATTCCAAACCAAACGATTACTACCAAGAGCGCAATGGCAAAGGGCTTACGGGTTTTTTGAATTGACTGCGAGGACACGATGAAGGCGGCCTTTCCTATAGCTCTGTCTTGGCTTGAATTGGTAAGGAGCCAAGCCTACCTTTAGGCTAGCGCCATGCCCGTTGTAACCCAGCCTAACCAGAGTGCAATAGCCCTCACCCGCCACGGCCTCATTGATTATGAAAAGGCCTGGCAAGTTCAACGCACTATTCATTACGAAGTGGCTGAGGGAATTCGTCCCAACACTTTGCTATTACTAGAACACCTATCGGTGTATACAGCTGGCCGCAGAACTTTAGATTCAGAAAAACCCCAGGATGGAACGCCGGTAATTGAAGTTGATCGCGGCGGAAAAATTACATGGCACGGACCAGGACAACTTGTTGGGTACCCAATCGTAAAACTTTCTCAGCCACATGAACTTGTTGGCTTTGTTCGCGAAATTGAACGCGGGCTGATAAATGTCTGTGAAGATTTAGGGATTAAAGCAACCTGTGTCTCAGGACGCTCTGGTGTTTGGGTGATAGATGAAAAAGGCGATCGCAAAATTGCTGCCATAGGAATTCGCGTGAGCAAGGGCGTAACAATGCATGGCTTTGCACTCAACGTATGCCCGGATCTGAGCGCCTTTGATCAGATTATCCCCTGCGGTATTGCAGATGCTGATGTCACATCTATTTCTAGAGAGCTTGGCCGTAACATAAGCATTGAAGAAGTTTCTCCATCAGTGGAGCGACATATTTTTGAATCGTTAAAGAAGGTGTGTGCATGACACTTGCCCCAGAAGGTCGCAGATTAATCCGCATTGAAGCACGTAACGCCGAAGTTCCTATCGAGCGAAAGCCTGAATGGATTAAGACCAAGGCACATATGGGCCCTGAATACACCCGTTTACAAAACCTTGTTAAATCCGAAGGATTACACACAGTCTGCCAGGAGGCAGCTTGTCCCAACATCTTTGAATGTTGGGAAGATAAAGAAGCAACATTTCTCATTGGTGGCGATAAGTGCACACGTCGTTGCGATTTTTGCAATATCGATACAGGAAAACCTGATGCACTAGATCGTGAAGAGCCGCGCAAGGTGGCCGAATCAGTTAAAGCCATGGGTCTTAAGTATGCAACCATCACCGGTGTTACACGCGATGATCTACCTGATGAAGGTGCTTGGCTTTATGCCGAAACAATTCGCAAGGTGCATGAGTTAAATCCAGGCACAGGTGTTGAGATGTTGGCCCCTGATTTTCATGCAAAAGCGCACCTGCTTAATGAAATCTTTGAAACTCGCCCTGAGGTATTTGCCCATAACTTGGAGACTGTCCCCCGTATTTTCAAACGCATTCGACCAGCTTTTACTTATGAAAAATCCTTAACCGTTATCTCCATGGCCCGTGATTTTGGCTTAGTTACCAAATCCAATCTCATTCTTGGTTTGGGCGAAACCCGAGCAGAAGTTACACAAGCACTTGTTGACTTACACGATGCAGGTTGTGATTTGATCACTATCACTCAGTATTTACGACCAACAAGCCGCCACCATCCAGTAGAGCGATGGGTTAAACCTGAAGAGTTTGTTGAGCTCGCAAAAGAAGCCACGGATATTGGATTCCTTGGAGTTATGAGTGGACCACTTGTGCGTTCTAGCTATCGCGCAGGTCGCCTCTATAAGCAGGCAATCGATGCGAAGGCAGCTCGTGGCTGATCTTGTCTATCCCTCGGTTATCGGCGTCATAAAAACTTTTTGGAAGATTCTTGGACTGAAATTTGATTTTAGTGGGGAAGAAAATATTCCACGAAAAGGTGGCGCAATTCTTGCTATCAATCATGTGAGCTATCTAGATTTTGCAATCACTGGAACTGCAGCACTACCTGCTGATCGATATGTGCGCTTTATGGCCAAGAAAGAAATCTTTGAACACAAAGTGACTGGGCCATTAATGCGCGGCATGCACCACATCAGCGTTGATCGCAGCAGTGGCTCTGCATCTTTTGTTGCAGCCCTACGCGCACTAAAAGCTGGCGAGATTATTGGCATCTTTCCTGAAGGCACAACCTCAACCTCATTTGAGATTAAGGAACTTAAGTCCGGTGCAGTCAGATTAGCGATGGGTGCTGGTGTGCCGATTATTCCTTCAATAATTTGGGGTAGTCAGAGAATTTGGACTAAGGGCGTTAAGCGAAACCTCAAGCACAACAAATTTCCCGTGACAGTGGTCTTTGGCGAGCCGATCTTTTATGAACGTGGTGCAGATGTTGAGCAAGCCGAGTTATATTTGCGCGAAACTTTGCTAGCCATGTTGTACCAGGTGCAAGAGAACTATCCTGATAGCCATGTGGGCAAACGTTGGGCTCCCGCCCGCCTTGGTGGAACTGCCCCTGCCCCACTAAACTAAAGACATGTTCAGAAGAAAAGCTAAAGAAAAGAAAATCAAGACTCCTCGCTTCCAAACCTTCCGTGATGCATACGCTGTCACCAAGCAGGTTAAGCCTTGGATCGGCATAGCCCTTGTTGCAATATTTCTGGTAACACTTTCAGTAGGTATCGGTATCGGAATAGCTGTTGATCATCCAGTTTATGTAGGCTTCATTTTCACCCCTCTTTCACTCCTCACAACTCTTCTCTTCTTTACTCGCGTTGCAGGACGCGCTGCATACTCATCAATTGACGGCCAGATAGGTGCTGGTGCAAGTGTTTTGATGGCTATTCGCAAAGGATGGACAACAACTCCAGCCGTTGCAGTATCACGCAACCAAGATATGGTCCACCGAAGTGTTGGCCGTGCAGGAATTGTTCTCACCGGTGAAGGTTCACCAAACACGGTTCGCCAACTATTACAGGATGAGCACAAGAAGACTGAACGTTTTGCTCCTGGAGTTCCAGTAATTGAAGTAATTGTTGGCAATGGTCAAGGCCAAGTCTCACTGCGCAAATTACAAAAGCATTTGCAAAAACAACCTAAGAAGTTGACTGCCCATCAAATGCGCGAGGTGCGTGCTCGCCTGAAGGCAGTTGGTGGTTTATCCATGCCAATTCCAAAGGGTCCGATGCCAACTCGTGCACCAAAGATTCGATAATTCCCGCATGACTCAAAAGGTTGAAAGGTTAATTCTTTCTCCATCAAGTAGCTGTTGATCTGGTAGCCCTTTCAATACATGCACCTTTGCCTCACCGATTACCACCCACTCGGTATCACCTGATCGCTTCACAATAGCGGTTAGCTCATCAACACCTATCAGGATCGAGTTATCAGGAACATGTAATAAGACCTTGGCAGCACTTTCTGGAATCCACTTAAAAAATTTATTGAAATGTGGAATTACACGAATCTCTGGAAGTAAATTCAAGCCTACTGTTGGGGTTTTCTTCAGCAAGCGAAAGTTTGGAATATGCGTGCTCAGAACCATGGCTCCGGCGCTGCATCCGGCAAGTGATGCTCCAGTTTTCCAATTCTCAATAATGGCTGACCAGAGTGGTGTATCAATGAGAACTTGTGCTAGATGGTGTGGGTCTCCCCCAGACATATACATCAGGGCGCTATTTGCTACAGCACCAACATATTCTTGATTGAATGCATCTTCACGTGTGAAGATGGGAAGATAGGTTGCCTCCACGCCAATACTCTTTGCTTGTCTGAGTCCAAGTTCTTTCCAGTATTCCAACCGGTCACTGTTTTCACGACCAGCAGCTGTTGGAATTTGTAGATATCTGGCCTCTTTGCCGTTCTTCACGCCATCTTCAACAAGTGATTTCTCAAATACTGCCATCGCAGGTAAGTACTCCCCTGAACCAATCAGTGCTAGTGAGCCATCCATGTGGTAAGTGTAGAGGCCGATAACTTTATTGATTCAATGCTCATCTAATTTCTAGTCAGTACCGATCCACTTAAGCGCTCATGAATTCCACGGCCGTTATGATCAAAAGTAACTGCCGTGACAACTAGAACTAGAAGTACTGTTCGAATCAGTGCTTGAGATAAAGAGATTGCCCCTCCATCTTCAAACCGAATGACCTTCATTCCAAAGAGGCGGTGGCCCAGGGTTGCACCTTGCAAGGCGGTGAGGATCCAGACTTCTAGAAAGAAGATCACTAGAACATAGAGGGAACTGTTGGGGTTCATCTTGTTAACGCCCCCACTGAGCGCGGCCACGATCGCATAACAGGCCAACCAATCAATGGCCAGGGCGGCCATGCGGCGTCCATAGGTGGTTCGGATGAATGGATAGCTCATGGGCCTAAGCCTAACGCCCTTTAAATTCTTAACATGGATGTAACAGGGCGGTTAGGCCAATGTGCCCTTTGCGACTTATTCTTGGGCCACGAAGCAGAGAGCTCAAAGTCGAGAAAATCTGCGCTGATACACCTTGTATGTATCCATGTGAATTGGGAGAAGCATGTTTAAGAACTCTGCAGAAATATTTGCATATATTAAGAAGGAAGACGTAAAGCTCGTTGATGTTCGCTTTACTGATCTTCCTGGTATCCAGCACCACTTCAACGTTCCTGTTGAATCATTTGATGAGGCTGTCTTTACTGATGGTCTGATGTTTGATGGATCTTCAATTCGCGGATTCCAGTCAATCCATGAATCAGATATGAAACTGCTACCAGTTCCAGAATCTGCATACGTTGATCCATACCGCAAAGAGAAGACACTGATCATTATCTTCTCTGTACACAACCCAGTTGATAACTCACCATATAGTCGTGACCCACGCGGTGTTGTGGCAAAGGCTGTTGACTTCATGCGTGCACAAGGAATTGCTGACACAGCATTCTTTGCACCAGAAGCTGAATTTTATGTTTTCGATCGCGTTCGCTTTAAGACCGACATCAACACTGCCTATCATGAGATTGATTCATATGAGGGTGCTTGGAATACAGGAATTAAAGAAGATGCTGATGGAACTCCTAACCGCGGATACCGCACTCGCGTAAAGGGTGGATATTTCCCAGTATCACCAACAGATCAATTTGCTGATCTTCGCGATGAGATGGTTATGCAACTTGGAAAAGTTGGACTTCTAGTTGAGCGCTCACACCACGAAGTTGGTACAGCGGGTCAGATGGAAATCAACTATCGCTTCACAGATATCTTGCACGCAGGCGATGATGTAATGAAGTTTAAGTACGTCATTCGCAACACTGCATGGCAGGGCGGCAAGACTGCAACATTTATGCCAAAGCCACTCTTTGGTGATAACGGTTCAGGTATGCACGTTCACCAATCACTCTGGAAAGATGGCAAGCCATTGTTCTTCGGTGATGGTTACGGTGATCTTTCAGACATGGCCCGTCACTATGTCGGTGGTCTTCTCAAGCACGCTCCGTCATTACTTGCTTTCACAAACCCAACTGTTAACTCATACCGTCGCTTAGTCCCAGGTTATGAAGCACCAGTAAACCTTGTTTACTCAGCTCGTAACCGCTCTGCTTGTATCCGTATCCCAATTACAGGATCCAATCCAAAGGCAAAGCGCATTGAGTTCCGTTGTCCAGATCCATCATCAAATCCATATCTAGCATTTGCTGCGATGTTGATGGCCGGTCTTGATGGAATCATCAATAAGATCGAACCACCAGCCCCAGTAGATAAAGACTTGTATGAATTAACTGGAGAAGAAGCAGCAGCTATTCCACAAGTACCAGGATCACTTGATGAAGTACTCAACAACCTAGAGCGCGATCACGAGTTCTTGCTCAAGGGTGGCGTATTTACTAAGGATCTCATCGAGACATGGATCGAATTCAAGCGCAAGCAAGAAGTTGATTATGTCCGCTTGCGTCCACATCCAGCTGAGTTCGAGCTCTACTACGACATCTAAAAAACTCTTCCAACAAAGCCCGTGCCTATTGGTGCGGGCTTTGTTGTTTTTTCAGAAGAGTAAGTGAGATCATGAATCTGCGCGTTGCTGGAAGAGTTTCCTGATTAGATTCAACTCAAACTACAGCCGGCGGGCGTGCGCCGGAATCATTTAGTGTTCAGGCGTAAAAGATCCAGCGCTAGCATCTACTTTCAGGTAGATTTGCCGTATGGAAATGACTCTTGCCATTGCTATTTTCGCCATTGCTTATGTATTTATTGCGACTGAGAAAATTAGCCGCGTCGCAGTAGCTCTTGCAGGTGCTGCACTAATGGTCGTCGTAGGTGCCACAGATGCCGATAAGGCTTTCTATAGTCATGAAACCGGCATTGATTGGAATGTACTTTTTTTACTGCTTGGCATGATGATAATTGTTGGAGTCATTCACAAGACTGGTCTATTTGAATTTCTAGCTGTTACTGCAATTAAGAAGTCAAAGGGAAATCCCAAGGTTGCAATTGTTTACCTGATGGTTCTTACCGCACTAGCCTCTGCAATTTTGGATAATGTTACAACAATATTGTTGGCCGTTCCTATGACAATAATCGTATGTAAGCACCTGAACGTAGCTCCTGTGCCATTCATCCTCTCTCAAGTATTCGTATCCAATATAGGTGGAGCGGCGACTCTTGTTGGAGATCCACCAAATATCATTATTGCAAGCAAAGCGAATTTGTCATTTAACTCATTTTTGGTGCACATGGCGCCTATGGTGATTGTGATTTTAATGGTCATAATTCCATTACTTGTCTTTGTGTTTAGAAAGCAGTTGAAAAATACGGCCTCTGATCGCGCAGCTGTAATGAACTTAGACCCACATTCATTTCTTAAGAACCCTGATTTATTGCGAAAGAGTCTGATAGTCCTACTAATCGTGATGATTGCTTTTATGACTCACACTATTCTTCATTTAGAACCTTCAATTGTTGCTCTATTCGGTGCAGGCGTTCTCGTCGCGATAAGTGGGCTTAAGCCAAAAGATTACGTGCAAGATGTTGAATGGTCGACGTTGGTGTTTTTTGCCGGCCTATTCATCATGGTTGGCGGTCTTGTAAACGCCGGAGCACTAGCTGAATTCGCAGACTACTTAAAGAATATTTTTGGCGATAACACCAAGTTAGCAGCGGGTTCAATTCTTGGTATATCAGCAGTTCTCTCAGGAGTCGTCGACAATATCCCCTATGTCGCCTCGATGGCTCCCGTCGTAACTGAACTCAGTCAAGGATTAGTAGGCGTTCAAGAACATGTTTTATGGTGGGCTTTAGCCTTTGGTGCTGACTTTGGTGGTAACGCAACAATTATTGGGGCTAGTGCAAATGTTGTCGCAGTTGGTTTGGCGCACAAAGCGGGCATTAAGATTTCATACTTGCAATTTGCAAAATATGGAATTTTGGTGACCTTTGTAAGCATTGCCATGGTTTATCCGTACATTCTTATTTATTACTTCTAACTTTCTTGTTTGGCCACAGTCTTTCTGCCGATAAGAATATGACCAGCAAATCCGATTACCAACGCTGCAATAACTCCCACGTTGGCATATGCCCAAGCACCATCCTTGCCACCAATAAGAAAGAGCAAATAACCCTGCCACGATAGCCATGAAGCAAAAGTATTTGTAACTAGTCCCCAGCCAATAATTGTTCCAATAATCATCAAAACGATAGATCCCTTGTTGATTGATCCGTACATCCCTTGTTGGTCGTATAAGTCCCTCTCGCTGTATGCCTTCTTTCGCATAATGACATCTGCAACAAAGATTGCTGACCACACTGCAACAGGAACACCCAGTGTGATTAGAAATCCCTGGAACGGATAGAAGAAATTATCAGTAACCCAAACGATATAAACACACCCTGCAAGCATAATAAACGCGTCGATTATGGCTGCTTGATGTCGTTTGATTGGTACACCAATTGAAACTAGAGCTAATCCTGAAGAGTAAAGGTCAAGAATGGCTCCACCAACTAATCCCAAAATCGCAACAAGAGCAAATGGAATTAAGAACCATGTTGGCAATAGCGAGGTCAAAGCACCGATTGGATCCATAGCGATTGCTTCGCTGAGATCTTTGCTGCTAGCAGACAGGGCCGCACCGTAGATAACTAAAATGATGGGCACAACCGAAGCTCCAAATACAGTCCATCCCACAACTGCTTTGCTTGAAACAGATCTAGGAAGATAACGAGAGTAATCTGCGGCGCAATTAACCCAACCAAGTCCAATACCGGTTATACCGAAAATTAGTGCACCGATGAACCCTTGAGTTGAACCATCCTTGATCGCAGTTACCGCACTCCAATTAATCGTATCGATAGTTAGTGCGATGTAAACTACAGTCATGACAACGGTTATCACCGTTAATATTTTCTGCAACTTCATAATTACGCTGAATCCAAGAACTCCACCAAAAACGGTGAGTGATACCGCTATTAAAAATCCAAGTATCAAAGCAAGGTTCTGGTCTACTCCCCCAATTCTAGAAAAGACAGTCCCTGTTGCAAGGGTGGCAAGTGAGACTAAAACTGTTTCCCATCCGACGAAGATAAAATATGAAAGGAATCCAGGAACGATGCTGCCCTTCACTCCAAAGGAGGCTCGAGCTAACACCATTGTTGGTGCATTTGAACGCTTGCCGGCTAAAGAACTAATACCGACCAAGAAAAAGGAACAGATGGTGCCGATAATCGCAGCCCATGTGGCTTGTCTAAATGAAATTCCAAACCCTAAGAAGAAGGAGCCGTAGGACAGGGCTAAGAGTGAGACGTTTGCCCCAGCCCACGGCCAGAACAATGAGCGCGCAGAACCTTTGCGTTCAGATTCTTGAATCGTATTTGGGCCATTTATTTCGAGATCAAAAGCTGGCATAACTATTTCTTATCCTTTATCTCTTTAATGATGTATCCGACTGCAAAAATTATGAGAAAGATAACCAAAACAATTCCACCGATATTTAATGATGAATCATTTTTTGATTCTACAGATTTTGCGCCTTGGGTACTCATCATGATTGGGTTTTCCCCCACTTCGAAACTGTAATCACCTTCTACCGGGTGCCCATCCTCAGAAACAATTCTGTAATTAACTGATACCAAGCCAGTTATGTCAGTTAACTGCAGCTTTGTTGAAATCTTATTGCCTTCTACTACTGCAGTAGGGGATGAAATTACTTGACCTTTACTATCAGTTACCTGAATTGAATTAACGTTGACACTTCCAATGATTTGGAGCTTTCCATCAAATTCAATTGAAACTACTGCTGGTGCTGTAAGCACATTTGAATCCGCGGCAGGAAATGCTTGAACCATCTCTCCATGGGCAAAAGCGTTAGTGGGATTAGCAATAAATAGAGCAGCAGAAAGTACAAGTAATTTCTTGATCATTAATCAATCTTAGTCAAGAAAGAAGTCGAGAAGGAAATCCTTAGTACCTGGAGTAACAGAGTACTTTTCTAGATCGGTTATTCCTTCTGAAGCCAGTAAATCATCATCGACAAAGAAGTTTCCTGTGCACTCTGCAGCTGGTCGATTAAAGATGATGTATGCAGCATCTGCCAAGATCTCAGGCTTACGACCGGCTAAAGCATCAATTCCAGGAATCATTTGAAGAGCAGCAGTATCAATAACGGTTCGTGGCCACAGCGCATTCACGGCAATTCCATCGCGCTTAAACTCTTCAGCCATTCCCAAAACACACATACTCATGCCGTATTTAGCCATGGTGTATGCAACGTGGTTCTTAAACCAGATTGGCTTCATTGAAAGAGGTGGAGATAGGTTCAGAATATGTGGATTGCGTCCATCAACGCCAGATTTGCGCAAATGAGGCAGTGCGGCCTGTGACGTTAAGAATGTGCCACGCACATTGACATCAAACATGAGATCAAATCTCTTGGCTGGTGTTGCATCAGTGCGAGTTAAGTTAATTGCACTGGCATTGTTGATAAGAATATCGATACCGCCAAAAGCCTCTGCTGCTTGATTAACTGCGGCCTCAATCTGGAGCTCATCACGAAGATCGCATTGAATAGCAAGGGCTTTTCCACCTGC
>ERZ889217.823-NODE-823-length-17444-cov-12.466272_pt1 | contig 17444 bp, 16 predicted proteins | sample MGYA00521098_ERZ889217 | MGnify/ENA primary metagenome ERZ889217 (study PRJEB32303, sample SAMEA104408613) | aquatic metagenome | biome: Brackish water; feature: Pelagic; material: water | place: Baltic Sea | collected 2014-06-10T22:04:00 | depth 2,362 m ... | reverse complement strand
TGGCGCGACTAAGATTTATTTAATGACCTACGCAGTATCAGTGGTACGAGAAGTTGCAGCCAGTCCAGAAAAAGTTTGGGCATTGGTTACTGATTTGCCTCGCATGGGTGAGTGGTCGCCCGAAAACCAAGGCGGCAAGTGGGCGAAAGGTGCGGTTGGCCCGGCAGTCGGTGCAACATTTAAAGGTCGAAACAAAAACGGCAAGAGGGCTTGGGGTACAAATGTCATAGTCAATGCATGCGATGCGCCAAAGAAGTTTTCGTTTGGATTAATTGTCTACGGAAAGAATTGGTGCGATTGGGTGTACGAGATTGAGCCAACTGCTGTAGGCAGCAGAGTGACACACGGTTGGGTCGATCACCGTAGTGCTGTCTCTAAATTCCTGGGGAAGGTTGTTAGTGGTGTTGCTGACCGTGCAACACACAATAAAAAGAACATGGAAATCACGCTGGACAATTTAATAAAGTCGGTTAGATAATTTGGAGAATCCCGCAACTTTTATAGTGAGTAACGGAGTCGCCATAATCACGATGGATGACGGCAAAGCAAATGCACTGTCGATTTCGATGCAACAAGCAATCAACTTGGCACTCGATGAGGCAGAAAAATCAAAGCTTCCAGTCGTGTTAACGGGACGCTCGGGCATTTTGTCGGCAGGGTTTGACTTGAAGACACTCTCTGCTGGGGGTCAGCCAGCCTTTGAGATGTTGAACGGCGGAATTGAATTAGCAATACGTTTGCTGAGTTTCTCTAGCCCAGTGATAATTGCTTGCCCTGGTCACGCAATTGCGATGGGAGTATTTTTATTGCAAAGTTGTGATTATCGGATTGGCGTTGCCGGCAACTTTAAATATGTCGCCAATGAAGTAGCAATCGGCATGGCGATGCCGTATTCAACAATAGAAATTTTGCGTCAACGCATAACACCCGCCGCACTTTCGCGCGCCGTATTATTGGCTGAAGTTTTCACACCGCAAAACGGTGTCGAGACGGGTTTTGTTGATCGTGTTGTGGCAACAGAAGCAGAACTAATGCCTGCCGCAATCGAGTTTGCCAAGTCAACTACAGCATTGAATGCTGCCGCCCACTTGGCAAGCAAAAAACGCTTGCGTTCCGGCGCGTTAGAAGCAATTAGTACAGGACTTGCTAAAGACAATCAAGACTGGAAGAAGCTTTTTTCAGCGTCTTAAATATTTTTTGTGCGGCAACTTGGGCAAGTAATCTTTGATGTTTTTGCTGCACATACTGCGCAAACTAAAAACAGACAACGACATTCAAGGTTGGCGCAATCATAAAACTGGTTAGTGCTGCCCGAGCAGTAGTCGCAACAACCTAAGACCTTGGCGTGGTCGCTGAAATCAATCTTGAGTCGCTTGTCAAAAACATAGAGCGAACCTTCCCAGAGTGCATCGTCGCCAAACTCTTCGCCGTAGCGCACAATGCCGCCATCTATTTGGTAGACCTCTTTGAAGCCACGATTTTTCATTAATACTGACAACACTTCACAACGAATGCCACCCGTGCAATAAGTAACAACTGGTTTACTTTTCAAGTGATCGTATTTTCCGCTGTCAAGTTCGTTAATGAAATCTGGTGTCGTTACAGTGTCTGTGATAATTGCATTTTTGAATTTGCCGATTCGAGATTCATGAGCACTGCGGCCGTCAAAAAAGATCACTTCGTCGCCACGTCGTGCAACAAGTTCATTCACTTCGCTTGGTTTCAAGTGAACACCACCGCCGACAACGCCGTCTTGATTAACAATAATTTCATCTGGTTTGCCAAAAGTAACGATCTCGTCACGTACACGAATCACCAGTCGTGGAAACTCGTCACCTAGAGCTTCAGACCATTTAAAGTCAATTTCTTTGAATGGCGCAAACTCTTTCGTCGCGCGGATGTACTTTTTGATGTTTGTCATTAATCCACCAACGGTGCCATTGATGCCGTCTTTAGAAATAATGATTCGACCGTTTAGATTAAATCTCTCGCAGAGCGCGCGCTGCCAAAGCCGAATCGCCTCAGGGTCAGCGAGCGTCGTGAACTTATAAAAAAGGATAATTTTTGAAGGTTCTATAGACGTAATTTTACGCAGGATTTTACGCAGAATTATCGGCGTAGCATTATTAATTATGGAAATCATGCAGTCTCGAAAATTAGCCAATGTGCTGTATGACATTCGTGGCCCCGTGCTTGATGAAGCCAAGCGACTCGAGGCCCAAGGTCATCGGATTATCAAATTAAACATCGGCAACCCGCAACCGTTTGGTTTTGAAACACCGCCAGAAGTTTTAGTCGAAGTTGTGCGCAACCTGCCAACTTCACAGGGATATTCAGATTCGCAAGGCATCTTGTCGGCACGCACGGCTGTTGTTCAGAACTACCAAGAGCGCGGAATTGATATCACGGATGTTGATGATGTTTGGCTGGGTAACGGCGTGAGTGAGTTGATTCAAATTGCACTCAATGCATTACTTGATGACGGCGATGAAGTTTTAATCCCTGCACCTGATTATCCACTTTGGACAGCGGCCACAAGTTTGTCGGGTGGAACTCCGGTGCACTATTTGTGTGACGAGTCGAACGGTTGGATGCCGATGATGAGTGACATTCGTGCAAAAGTCAGTGATCGCACGAAAGCAATTGTGATTATTAATCCGAACAATCCGACTGGTGCTGTCTATAGCCCGGAAATTTTGCGCGAGATCGCAGACTTCGCTGCCGAACGCGGATTGATCGTAATGGCCGACGAGATTTACGACAAGATTCTCTACGACGATGCAGTTCACACAACATTTGCCGCGATTGCCCCTGATGTTTTTACGATGACTTTCAACGGATTATCAAAGGCATATCGCCTCGCAGGCTTTCGTGCCGCATGGATGGTGATGACCGGGCCGCGCAAACATGCGGCGAGTTACATCGAAGGTATAAACATGCTGACCAACATGCGGTTGTGTGCCAATGTGCCGGCACAACATGCGATACAAACTGCTCTTGGTGGACGACAAAGTATCAAAGATTTAGTTTTACCTGGAGGCCGACTGCTTGAACAACGCGATGCAGCAATAACCGCACTTGAAAAGATCAAAGGCGTTTCTTGCGTCAAACCCAAAGGTGCACTTTACGTGTTTCCAAAATTAGATCCGAAAATCTATCCGATTGCCGACGATCGAAAGTTCGTGCTCGACTTCTTGCGCGCCGAACACGTGCTTGTCGTTCAGGGCACTGGTTTCAACTGGCCGACAACAGATCACCTGCGCATTGTTACTTTGCCTTATGCCAAAGATTTGACCGAGGCGATTGGTCGACTTGGCAATTTCTTGTCAAGTTACGACCCAGCGAAAAAATAATTAGCGAGCGATAGCTAGCGGGCGTACGTCACGCCACCGTCAACGATGATCGTTGAACCGACAACATAGTCACCAGCGCGTGACGCGAGATAAATCGCAGCACCCGCCATGTCTTCTGGTGTGCCGATGCGCCCCGCAGGTATTTGTGTTGCCACAACATCACCGTGGTCACGGGCGACTTTGTTCATTTCTGAGGCAAAAGCACCCGGTGCAATTGCTGTAACACTTATTTTGTCTTTTGCTAATCGCAACGCCATGCGTTTGGTCATATGAATAAGACCTGCTTTGCTAGCGGCGTATGGATAAGTCTCCATTTCGTTAATTGAGATGCCATCGACCGAAGCGATGTTAATGACTTTGGCGATGTGATTATTTTTTATTGCAGCAGCACGAAGAAGTGGTGCGAGTGCTTGAGTTAGAAAAAATGGTGTCTTCATATTTATGTCGACTGTTTTATCCCAACCAGATTCTGGAAACGCATCAAACTCTGCCATCCATGCTGCGCCAGCATTATTAACTAAAATATCGAGTGTTGTTTCGCGTTCGGCGATTGCTGCTGCCAATGCTGCAACTCCAGCCTGAGTTGAAATATCACCAGGAATCGAGATGCATTCGCCAAATTGCGAAAGTTCTTTAGCAGCAGCATCGCATTGTGCGGCCTTGCGTGCGGTGATGTAGACACGCGAACACCCGTGTTCTAGAAATCCCTGCACGATCATTGCGCCGATTCCGCGTGATCCGCCAGTGACCAGCGCTACGCGACCTTTAAGTGAGAAGAGATCTTTCATCTCAAAAATGATACGGGCAGTAGTGTTGCTACATGCGTAAAAATCCAATGTTGGCAATTTTTACCACAGTTTTTATTGACCTACTCGGTTTCGGGATCTTGATTCCTGTTTTTCCATTATTAATTAGCTCTGGCTCGCCATTTCGTGTTACTCCTGAAGGCTGGTCATTCACTCAAGGATTAATCATGCTCGGCTGGTTGCAGGCGATCTATCCATTTTGTATTTTTGTTGCAGCGCCGATTTTGGGTCAGATGTCTGACCGCCACGGTCGGCGACCCGTGCTTGCAACATCAATCTTCGGCACATCTGTTGGCTATGTGTTATTTGCGATTGGCATCAGCACGGCGAACATACCTTTACTTTTTGCCGCACGAGCACTCGATGGCATCACTGGTGGCAACTTGGCAGTGGCGCAAGCCGCGATTGGTGACGTGAGCACCAACGAAAATCGAGCCAAAAATTTTGGCTTGCTCGGCGCAGCATTTGGCTTGGGCTTTATTATTGGGCCTTATCTTGGTGGACGACTTAGTTCACCCGACGCAAGTTTTTATGGATTGTTTGACACACCAAGTTGGTTCGGTGCAACTACGCCGTTTTGGTTTGCAGCAATCATCGCTCTGGCAAACGGAGTGAGTGTTTTAGTGACGTTTCCTGAGACACTCAAAGAAAAGTTTCATGGTGGGCGAATCAAAATCGGTCGTTCCATCAGTAATGTCGTGGCTGGTTTTAAATCAGATCGACTTCGAGTAATTTTAGCAACCGGGTTTTTGTTTAATGCTGGCTTTACCTTCTTTACGACATTCTTCGGTGTTTACCTTAAAAATAGTTTCAATTTTACATCTGCAAAAATTGGCGACTACTTCGCGCTCGTCGGTTTATTCATCGCGTTCTCGCAGGCTGTAGTTGTTGCTCGTGTCGCAAAGAAACTTGCCGACTTCAAAGTTTTGCGATTTAGTTTGTTCGGTACTGCGGCAATGATGTTGGTTTACTTTTTGACACCAACCTCATCATCGGCATACCTATATATGGTGATTCCATTCTTCACTTTTTTCAATGGCTTAACTATGGCCAATATGTCAAGCCTTGTCAGTCGTTCTGCAGAACCAGGTCAACAAGGTCAAGCGATGGGTATTTACAGCAGTGTGCAAAGTTTGGCCCAAGTTCCAGCATCAATCTTGGTTGGCTACATCACATCAGGAATCAATTCAAGTCAGCCGCTACTCGTTTCGTCAGTGTGCATTGGTCTTGGCGGATTTGTATTCGCCACGATGTTTCGTCCGAAATATGTTTCAGATACGGTGGCTCGTGCTGGCGCACCGGTTGGCTAGAAGTTTTTATGCCAAGTGATCGAAAACTAAAAACAATGAATACTTTGCACCGATTTTTGCTGAGTGTTACGCGTGGGCGCAAGGGCTGGTTTGTTGCCAATATGCCAGTGCTTGAGTTAGTAACGACTGGTCGCCAAAGTGGCAAGCAACGCGCGGTGATGTTGACTTCGCCACTGCAAATTGACGGCGAGATCGTGATTGTTGCTTCTCGTGGCGGAGACGATCAGCATCCGGCATGGTTTGTAAATTTGCGAGACAACCCTAAAGTTATTGTTTGTTATATGGGTGAGAAGAAAAAGACGATGACGGCACGAATTGCAAACTCGACTGAACGTGAAACCTTGTGGCCACAAATTACTGCGAAATATAAGGGCTATGGCGAATATCAGACTCGTACTTCACGCGAAATCCCGTTGGTGCTGTTGCGCGATTAAAGCAAATTCGCTGTCTGACTAAAAGCCGAATCGGGTTATAGGGCTAGCGTGGGGTGATGGCCGCTCCACGAATGCACTCAGGAATAACCACCGACGATTCGATGAACTTGGCGATGTCGCCAGGCGCTGTGCCGCTCTATGAAGCAGTTATTGCGTTTATCAAAAACGAAATTGATCCTGTGACGGACGAATATTTCAAACTTGGTGAAGGTCGACCAGATCGCTGGCAATACGGTAAAGGTCAACTTGAACTTCTTGATTCAGTAAAAGCCAAAGCAAAAGCGAATGGGTTATGGAATTTTTTCTTGCCCAACTCAGAAACAGGCCAAGGACTTTCGAATCTTGACTATGCATACATCGCTGCCGAACTCGGCAAGAACCCGATCGCTTCTGAATGTTTGAATTGCAGTGCACCAGACACGGGCAACATGGAAGTTCTTGAACGAGTTGGCACACCTGAACAAAAGAAGAAATGGCTTGAGCCGTTGATGAACGGCGAAATTCGTTCGGCATATGCAATGACTGAGCCGGATGTGGCATCGTCGGATGCAAAAAATTTAGAGTGCCGTGCAGTTTTAGATGGCGACGAATGGTTGATCAACGGCGAAAAGTTTTATATTTCTGGTGCTGGTGATCCGCGTTGCAAAATAATGATTTGTATGTTGCAGACCAGCCCAGACGGACCACCACATGGTCGTCATTCTCAAATTTTGGTTCCGATGAATACGCCTGGCGTTGAAATTCTTGGAGCGATGCATGTGTTTGGCGAAGATGATGCACCTCACGGTCACATGCATTTGCGTTTCACTGATGTTCGTGTGCCGAAATCAAACATGTTGCTTGGTGTCGGTCGTGGTTTTGAAATTTCGCAAGTTCGACTCGGGCCTGGTCGCATTCATCACTGCATGCGATCAATTGGTGCTGCCGAACGCGCACTCGAATTGATGGTTCGCCGTGGACTCAGTCGTGAAGCATTCGGCAAACCAATTGCGCGTCTCGGCAAAAATACCGAAGTAATCGGCAAAGCCAGAATCGAAATTGAAGCGATGCGTTTAATGGTGTTGCGTGCTGCGCGCGCGATGGACACGATGGGCAACGACGAAGCACGAGTCTGGGTGAGTGCAGTCAAAGCAATGGTGCCAGAGCGCGTTTGCAAAATCATCGACGAAGCGATGCAAGTTTTTGGTGCAACCGGCATTTCACAATGGACACCGCTCGCCAGAATGTATGCAGGTCAACGAACGCTCAGACTTGCCGACGGACCAGACGAAGTGCATTGGCAGGTTGTTGGTCGTGCTGAAATCTCGCGCTACGAACCCGATAGTTTAGGAAAAAATATAAATTCAGCACGAACAAAGGGAGAAAAGTAATGGATCCTGCAGTAAGCACTTTCGGTCTCGAGCCAATGTCGAGCACGGTATCTGGCCCAAATGTTGCTGCAACGCTCGCGCAATATTTAACACCACATGGCACTCGTGCATTTATCATCACTGATGCTGGTGTAAACGCAGCCGGTGTCGTCACGCCGATCACCAATGCGTTGACAACTGCCGGCATGAAGTGGCAGGTGTTTGATCAAGTTTCACCGAACCCGACCGATATAAATGTTGTTGCTGGAGTTGCGGCGCTTAACAAGTTTGGGCTTGAAGGCACAGTAATTGTATTAATCGGTGGCGGTTCGGTAATGGACTGTGGCAAATACATTGCGTTGGCTGCGCCGAACGGCGTTGATCATCTCGGTTTAGCATTCGCCCCAGATTTAGATGCAAATGATCGAATTGATTTTTCGACTCTTGCACCAAAGGCCAGTGCGTCAAAACCTGGTTTGCCGACAATTGCGATTCCGACCACTTCGGGTACCGCCTCAGAAACAAACGGTGGTGGATTAATCACTGACACAATGACAAACCCTGCGAATCACCGCAAACTTACGTTTAGTAACCCGACAGTTCGTCCACGCACAATTTTGTTAGACCCGACACTCACAGTTGGCATGCCATCAAAAGGCACTGCTGCATGTGGGATGGATGTTTTGACTCATGCGATTGAGGCGTACACATCGGTGCAGTCAAACCCGTATGCCGATGCCTTGGCATTGCACGCAATGCGACTCGTTGCGAAATATTTGCCGACTGCGGTCACCAACGGCGCCGATCTTGAAGCACGAGCCCAGATGCAACTCGCATCACACTTGGCTGGTCGTGCATTTTCGAGTGGGCCGTTACTTGGTCTTGTGCATGCAACTGGTCACCCAATTTCTGGACAGTTGCATCAAGCACACGGGCAGACTTTGGCCACGATGTTGCCACACGTAATGCGATTTAATCGCAACGTTGTTGCTGAGCGTTACGCCAATGTTGGACAAGCACTTGGCGTTGAAGTCGACCCAGATGCTGCAATCTCGGCGGTTGAAAAACTTTCGAAGACCGTTGGCACGAATCGTAAACTCAGTGAACTTGGCGCGACGAGCGACAGCATTGCCGCACTCACGCAAGATGCATTGCGTGACTTAATAATTTTGAACACTCCGCGTTATCCAACTCGTGGAGAAATTCACGAACTTTACGCAACAGCGTTGTAAAACTTCTAGTTTTCTAGCGAACTAGTGGTTAGCGGCTTCAACGCGGCCCAGGATTGTTTAAGACCTGGGTGAAGGTTGAGAGTCTCAACTTCTTCAATTGACGACCATTTAGTTGCTGTTGATTCTGGATTGGCAATGTGTGCTCCTGCGTCACTCATCGTGTGCGCGATAACTGTGTCGTATCTCCATGGACCGTGATCATCAGAAAAAATATGTTTCACAGTTAGTGCTGTGACTTCGATACCCATTTCTTCGTGTGCTTCACGTAGCGCAGCCGTTACAGAATCTTCGTGCGAATCTTTTGCACCGCCAGGTAGTGCCCATGTGCCGCCGCCGTGTGTCCATTCGGCTCGTAACTGAAGCAATACTTGCGGCTGTGGTGTATCACGACGCACAAGTAATAAACCAGCAGCACCGAACCGACCCCAATGGCGAAACCCACAGTCACAATCGACCCAACCGTCACCATCGCGTAATCCCATAACGAATAACAGTATTACGAAATTATGTCTAAAGAAACTGCAGATTTTGGCACAACGTTGCGCTCAGACCAGTTGTCGCCGGCCAAAATGCGTGCGGCGACGATGAGTGTGATCATGATTGCTCCGGTGCCGATGAATGTTGCTGGGCGACCCAGATGGTCGTAGGCGACACCGGCAAAACTTGCGGCGATGCCACCAGCCAAGGTTTCCATTCCACCAAGTAGACCTTGTGCGCCGGCCTGACGCTCGAGTGGTGCGCTGGTGCCCACGGCGATTCCTGCGCCGGTGACGAAAAAACCGTCGTTAGTTGAGTGAAGGAAGAACACAACCATCATCAGTGCGGGTGTTGGCATTAATCCGTAGCCCGTCATACAAATTGCACCGAGAGTCATGCCTAAACAACCTGCGCGATATGGGCCGACGCGCTGAACTAATTTTCCGCCGAATGGCCCGAGCAGCACGAGTGGCAAAACGAAAACTGAAATACCAAGATTTGCCATCCATGGGCTTGCACCCATATCGTCCATCATCAGCACCCAAAGTGAATCAAAAACACCGATCATGAAGAACAGCGCGACACCAATCAAAATACCCGAAGCAACCGCACGATTTTTTAGAAGGTCAATAGCAAATCTCTCTGTTGGCTGATGCTCTTTTTTCGTCTCAGGTATGTCGGCTTGACTAATTACTAGAACAAAAGCCGTTATTGCGATTGCAAGAAAGATAAATGGGCCAGGAATGCCGAAAAGTTGAGCGAAGATAACTGAAACAATTGGACCAGACGCGAACCCGGCAACTTCGAATGACAAAATACGACCAAGGTTGCGACCAAAGTTTTCTGGATCGGCAATAATGATCACTCGTCGCAGAGCGGGCAAAGCAGCGCCGGCGCCCAAACCCATTATTGATCTTGAAATCAAAAGTGCAATGAAAGTTTCACCAAATGCCATGCCAAGACATCCGAGAACTTCAAGGCCCAATCCTAAAATGATTAGTCGGTGCGCGCGACCGCGATCGGCAAGTGGGGCAAGGCTTACTTGTCCAAAAAATGATGTGAAAAAACCTATTCCGACAATAAACCCGAGAGCTGATTCAGCGATACCGAAAGTGTTACGAAAATCATCAAGCATTGTAAACATCACGCCATAACTGCTTGAAGACACACCTATCGCCAACAGCAACATCAAGACAATTCGCCGTTTATTCACCTATTAAATCTAGCGTTTCAAACTCTGGGCGAGATTAGGTAAGACTGAACAGTATGAAAAGTATCGCCCAAAAACTAGATGCAACACATCCGCTTGATTCATTTATTGGTGGTAAGTGGATTAGCCACAGCAAAAAAATCGATGTAACTAATCCAGTTGATGGCTCGACCTTGGCACAAGTTTCATGCGCGGGTGTCGAAGATTGTTTGTCTGCTGTTGATGCTGCTCAGAATGCGTTTGCTTCGTGGAAGGCGACTGCGCCACGGGCTCGAGCCGAAATATTACGCAAGAGTTATGAGTTGATGATCGCAGATCAAGAAAAACTTGCCCGCTTAATCACAATGGAGAACGGCAAAGTCTTGAGTGACGCCCGCGCCGAAGTTGCGTATGCAGCCGAATTTTTTCGTTGGTTCAGCGAAGAGGCAGTGCGCATTGACGGCGACTATCGACGAGCACCAGGTGGCGCCAACTGGTTAATGGTTTCGCGCCAACCAGTTGGAGTAGCACTGCTCGCAACCCCATGGAACTTTCCAGCGGCAATGGCGACTCGAAAAATTGGTCCAGCCTTGGCGGCTGGTTGCACCGTTGTTTTGAAACCTGCAAGTGACACACCACTGACCGCACTAGCAATCGCCGAGATCATGCATCGCGCTGGTGTGCCCGATGGTGTCGTCAATGTAGTCGTACCTAATCCATCTGGGCCAGCCGTTAGTGCGATGTTGAAATCGGACAAGGTTCGCAAACTTTCATTCACTGGTTCAACACAAGTTGGCGCAGTATTACTTGCACAAGCCGCAGAAAAAATTATCAACTGCACAATGGAGCTCGGTGGCAACGCGCCGTTTGTCGTTTTTGATGATGCCGATATTGTCAGCGCTATAGATGGTGCGATGTTGGCAAAAATGCGTAATGGTGGCGCCGCCTGCACAGCAGCCAACAGGTTCTTCGTTCATGAAAAAATTTATGATGCATTTGCTGATGGGCTGACAGCACGAATGAGTTCGCTAGTTCTTGGTAACGGGCTTGATGCCACAACAACAGTCGGGCCTTTAGTTTCAAAAGCGCAGCAGCAGCGAGTTGCTGAACTAGTCGATAGTGCAAAAAATGCAGGTGCCAAAATCGCTTGTGGTGGGAGCGCAGCAACCGACGGTTCTTTCGGATATCAACCGACTGTGTTAACCGATGTTGCGTTCAACGCGCCAATTTTGAACGAAGAAATTTTCGGACCAGTCGCACCATTGGTTCGGTTTAACGATTCAGATGATATTTTATCGCACTCGAATAATGTCGAACATGGACTCGTTTCATATGTTTACACTCGTGATCTTGGGCGTGGCATGCGGTTTGCTGAAGCACTCGAATCTGGAATGGTCGGACTAAATCGCGGGCTTGTGTCTGACCCGGCGGCACCCTTTGGTGGCGTCAAAGCATCTGGTCTTGGTCGTGAAGGTGCACACGATGGACTTTTGGCGTTTCTTGAAACTAAATACGTTGCCGGAAACTGGTAAAAACTATTCTCGTGATGTTTTGCGGGCAATGTTTAACGCCCAATAAATATTTCCTGGCACAAGTTGATCAAATTTACCAGGCACCACGAAGTGCATAAGACCAGTAAAAGTAAGAAAACTGGCAAGGCTTAAAACAGTTATTCGATTAAGTGGCTTTGGCTTCCATGCATCATGCCACGAGAGTGACTCATAATCTGAAACAATGATTAATGACTAAGGAGAATTATCTTGGGTGAAATTACAGACACACGAACAAATTGGTTGGATCCAAATCAGCTTGAACTAGTGCGTGGTCAAGTTCCGCTCGTATATATAGACGCGATACCTGTTCGGGTTAATGAACTCGGCGTAGTTACGCATGTCGGAATGTTGCTTCGCCAAGCCCCTGATGGCTCAATTTCGCGAACAATTGTCTCAGGTCGTGTGTTGCTTAACGAGCGGATTCGTGAAGCGCTATTGCGTCACCTCGAAAAAGACCTTGGTCCGATGGCTTTGCCGAATATTCCACCAGAGCCTGCGCCATTCACGATCGTTGAATATTTCACGGATCCAGAGATAAGTGGCTTTCATGATCCGCGACATCATGCGGTGAGCCTCGCATTCGTTGTGCCCGTCTCGGGTGACTGTCAACCGTCGCAACAAGCTCTCGACCTTGGGTGGTATACCCCAGAGCAGGCCAATAGTGATCAGATGCGACTTGAGATGACCAGTGGTCATGACCGTTTAATTCGACTTGCCTTGGCCTCGGTCGGAGTGCTGCCTTAGAAAAACCTAACCCAGCATGGGTTTATCACTTATTGTGTGAACATGCGGTTTACTTCAGTGCAACATAATGCGTCTGCATTAAGAATTGCATTGATCGGTCACCAGATGGTGCATTTTGAAACAACTGAATCAATTGTTCTGAGTCCTCAGATTGGTCGAATGATCGAAGAAGTGCGTGTTGAAGCTCGCAGTATTGAAATTATTTGGGATGACGGTCTCGCACTGACAACTACCATGCGCAGAAAAGGATCTTGGCATATTTGTCGAGCAGGCGACAATCAGATAAAGCGAAAAAAATCTGCTCAAGTCGTAATCGGATTATCTGATTTATCAGTAATTTGTTGTGGTGCATCTGAAGTCGAGACACATCACGATTTTGATCCACACCGTCATCCGATTCTCGGTCGACAGGGCCCTGATTTATCGGATGCAGATGTCAACTTAGATGAATGTGTTGACAGAATGTTGCGCTACGAAGATGCAGATGCGACGATCGCCGAAGTGTTGCTTGACCAACGAGTGATGCGTGGAGTCGGCAATGTTTATCGATGCGAGTTGCTTTGGGCATGTGAATTACATCCGTGGGCCAAAGTAAGTTCGTTAAGCCGTGACGAATGTCGAGAACTTGTGTCGCTTGCCGCCGGAGCGATACTTGAAAAGCCGCAACATGTCGCAACAGAACTTGCTGTTTATGGTCGCCACGGAAAAACGTGTGCCCGGTGCAACGGTTTGATTCGAGTTACTCATCACGGCGAAGCAAACCGTGTGCTTTATTGGTGCGCTGATTGCCAAGTTCGGCATGCTGGCACAAGTTCGAGTCGTTATGTAACAGAGCACGACACGCCGCCAGGCGTGCATCCTGCAGAACATATTTATCTTTCGGAGTTAACGCAAGCTCGCAAATCAGTTTGAGGCAATTGAAGAAATAATGTTCGTGCGTGTAGCGCGCCATGCAGGAAACACCGCAGCAAGTACGCCAATAATAAATGACCCGATCAAAATAAAGATGGTGCTGGTGATAGGCAGAGTGAAACCACTGATGCCCGATTCATTGAGTGAAATGACGATCACGACACCGGTGACGATGCCCAGAACTACGCCAGTTACGGCGCCAAATAGCGATGTGATAACGCTTTCCCAACGAACCATGGTGCGAACTTGCGAACGAGTCATACCGACTGCGCGCAAGAGACCGATTTCGTGTTTGCGTTCGAAGACAGAAAGCAACAGCGTGATGATGATGCCGACGATCGCGATAACCACTGACAAAAATAGCAATCCATAAATGAGAGCGAGAAATTGATTGACTTGTGCTGCCTGTGAGTCGATATATTCGTCGCGACTTTCGAGTGTGCCAACACCCAAATCGGCACTAATTGCAGAAATAGCTTTGCGCGCATTTTTGTCACTTACATCGGCGACGGTGCTGATATATACAAAACTGTCGAACAATGGCGTGGCCGTTCCTTCAAAAAGTTCTCGACTCACGGCATAGTTGCCATAGGCGTCTTTGTATGTGCCGGCAACCTTAAGTTGCAGCGTTCGACCATCTACGAGGGTGACTTGCACAGTTGAACCAACAGGAAGATTTTTTTCGATCGCCTTGTCTTGCTCAAGCAAAATCTCGTCTTTGCCTAAATCTGATTGACGACCGTCAATCATTTCTAAGTCGTAAAGCCCTTCCGCAGTTTTTGGATTAAAAACCAAAACAAACGGTGACTCATCGCCAACTTTGGCCGGAATAAAACCGACTCCAGTTGCTGTTGCTACTTCTGGTAGTTGATCGATGTTGTCGGTGATACTTATCGGTATTCCGCCAAAGCCACGACTGTTGACACTGAGCGCGTAATCGCCACGAAATGAACTGCCGATGCTTTCGCGAATTTCGCCCTTGATGCTCGCGGCAAGTGCAGTGAAAGCGGTAACCAGTGCGACGCCAATTAGTACCGGGGCTGCAGTGCGGGCGGTGCGCTTCGGGTTACGTGCAGCATTTTGTTGTGACATCGTGCCCGTGACACCACGAATTTTTGAAACTGGTTTGCCGAGCAGCATCGCCACTGGTCTTGAAATTGCTGGTCCAAGCACCAGCACGCCAGCAAAAACTGCGAGCACACCAACGCCGAGAATTTTGACATCAGCACCGTTCACTGATGCAACAAGGGCGATAACTCCGAGAATCAGAAAGATCAGCCCAATGATCACCCGTCGAGTCAGACCCGTGACCACATCAAGTGCGGTCTCACGCATTGCTGCGAGCGGTGGCACACGACCAGAGCGCAACGCAGGCAGAATTGCAGAAAGTGTGGTGATAATCGTACCGATCAGCACTGTCGAAACAATTGCACTCATATTTATAGTCAGACCAGATGTTGGTATTTCAAGACCGATTGCGTTTAATAGTGCACTTAAGGCTTGAGACAGACCGATGCCGACAATAAATCCAAGAATTGAGCCGAGCAGGCCAACGACGACTGCTTCAACTATCAATGAGTTCGTAACTTGTCGACGACTTGCGCCGATCGCTCGAAGCAGTGCACTTTCACGCTGGCGCTGCGCTGCAGTGATTGAAAAAACATTGTAAATAACAAAGCAACCGATACCCAGTGCGATATATGAGAACGCAGTCAAAAATGTGGTGAAGAATCCCAGAACTTTTTTAATTTGACTTGTTGTCTCTTCGGTAATTTGTGCACCAGTCAAAGTTTCAAGTTTGTCGCTGGGCAATAGTGCAGAGTTGATTACTTTTGCTAGTTCTTCATCGCTGAGCGTGCCATCGCCTTGAACCAGAAAGGCATCAACAAAACCAGGCTTGAGCAAAAACTCTGAAGCAGTCGGTTGATCAAATAGTGCAAATGTTGCACCGCCTGGCGAAGAGACGTCGCCGTAGTTGGCGATTCCGACGAGTGAAAATTCGCGTGTGCCTGAGAGTGCGTTCACACGCACGCTGTCTCCGATTACGAATTTTCCGGCTTCTGCGGTTGCGCGGTCGAGCATCATTTCTTTTGGTCCCATTGGTAGGCGACCAGTTTCTATATTCCATAAACCTGCTGCGCTTGAAGATGCAATTCCGCCAAATGTTGGTGGCCCTTGATCTTCGCCTAAAGGTTTGCCGTCTTTGCCGATGACCCGGGCATAACTTTGCATGTCACCAACTGCTGCGCTTACGCCGTCAACTTTAAGAATGATCTCGAGTGCCGAGACTGGTGACGGTGCACGTACCTCACCAAAGCCGGTGTCAACTGAATTGGTCGACCGAACATAAGCATCGACATCGCGAAATATATCTGTAAATAGTCGATCAAAAGTGCTGTTGATCGTTGCCGAAAAAATTGAGGTGCCAGCCAAAAATGAAGTGCCGAGAATAATCGCCAAAGAGGTCAGCAACAATCGGCCTTTGCGAGCCAGCGTCATTTTTAACGAGAGTCGAAACATTTTGTTTGGGCTAACTATTCGCCCAGATGTTTGAGATAGTCGAGAACTTTGTCAGGTGTCGGTTGAGTCATCTCACCAGCGACATGACCGTCAGCAAGAAAAACAATTCGATCGGCATAACTTGCCGAGACTGCATCATGGGTGACCATGACGATTGTCTGTTTCAAATCTGTAACTGCACGACGCATGAATTTTAGAATGTCAGAGCCTGACTTTGAGTCAAGGTTGCCTGTTGGCTCATCTGCAAAAATAATTTCAGGTCGTGTTGCCAGCGCACGGGCCACGGCAACTCGTTGTTGTTGTCCGCCCGATAGTTCGCTCGGGCGATGGTTAAGTCGGTCATTGAGCGAAATCGTGTCGATGACTTGTTTGATCCATGCTTCATCGCCCAGTTTTTTGCCCAGAGACAGTGGAAGGGTGATGTTTTCGTAGGCATTTAATGTCGGAATCAAGTTGAAACTCTGAAATACAAAACCAACTTTTTCGCGGCGCAGTTTCGTGATTTCTTTGTCGCTCAACTCTGACAAGTCTGTTTCGCCGATAAAAACTTTGCCAGATGTCAGTGCGTCAAGGCCGGCGACGCAATGCATCAGCGTCGACTTACCCGAACCGCTTGGTCCCATGATTGCGCTGAACTTGCCGCGCTCAAAACTGACGCTGACGTTGTCTAAGGCTCGGACTTCGTTTTCGCCACTGCCATAGATTTTTGATGCTGATTCAGCTCGCGCTGCAATATTTGTGCTGTTCATGACGGCTCATCCTAAGCCATAAGCCAGATGTTTACTTTGGCTGTGGAAGAACTCTTAGATAACTCTTAATTGTTTTCCAACCTTGTGGAAACAATTTTTTTGCATCTTCATCAGACACTGCACCACCGATAATTACATCTTCGCCACTTTTCCAATTCGCTGGTGTCGCGACTTTGTGTTTGGCAGTTAGTTGTAGCGAGTCGATCACGCGCAAGATCTCGTCAAAGTTACGACCTGTTGATGCCGGGTAAGTGATCGAAAGTTTTACTTTCTTATCTGGCCCAACCACGAACACGCTGCGCACTGTGAGTGTGTCGTTGGCATTTGGATGAATCATGTCGTAGAGATTGCTGACCGTGCGATCAGGGTCACCAATCATCGGAAAGTTAACTGCGGTGCCTTGAGTTTCTGCGATATCAGATTCCCATTTATTGTGCGACTCAACCGAGTCAACCGATAATCCAACAACTTTTACGTTGCGCTTCTCGAACTCTGGTTTAATTTTTGCGACATACCCCAACTCGGTTGTGCAGACCGGTGTGAAGTCTTTCGGATGGCTAAACAGCACGCCCCACGAATCACCCAACCATTCGTGAAATGAGATCTTTCCTTGAGTTGTTTCGGCAGTGAAGTCTGGGGCAATATCGCCTAATCGAATAGTCATTAGTTGATTTCCTTTTGCGGTTTTGAGTGAGGGTTATGGGGGTTAACGGGATTAAGACGACAGCATAACTTAATCCCGACTATTTTAGTCAACTTTTATCAGATATTTCAGTACCTGGTTATCTCAGCACTGTACAAATTCGTTTGTCACAT
>ERZ889217.819-NODE-819-length-17493-cov-31.706331_pt1 | contig 17493 bp, 16 predicted proteins | sample MGYA00521098_ERZ889217 | MGnify/ENA primary metagenome ERZ889217 (study PRJEB32303, sample SAMEA104408613) | aquatic metagenome | biome: Brackish water; feature: Pelagic; material: water | place: Baltic Sea | collected 2014-06-10T22:04:00 | depth 2,362 m ... | reverse complement strand
GCGGTGCTGTCGCGAGTTTCGTTGCTTACGACTGCGTTGCTTACGACTTCGTTGCTTACGACTGCGTTGCTTACGACTTCGTTGCGAAACTTTAGCCAATGTTTGACAGCCAACACACTTGGTTCGCTGACAGGTACTTGTCGTTGCTTAGAACCTTTACCCATCACGATCACGGTGTTGTTTCGGTCGTTAATGCTGTCTATATCTATTGAACAAACTTCACTCACGCGAAGACCGCTGCCGTAGAGCATCTCAATCAGCGCAGTATCTCGCGAAGACTTCCATTCTGGAACATCAGCGTTACTACACGAGAGCAACGCATTGAGTTGTTCTTTAGTTAAAACTTTCGGTAGCCGACCTGTGCCAGACGGTGTGCGAACGCCGGTTGTCGGATCAGTTTTTAATGTTCCATTGCGAATGTGCCAGGCAAAATACCTGCGAATGGCAGCGAGTTTGCGCGTCACACTTCGCTTTGCTTTCTGACTAGTTGTCAAGAAACTTATATATTGACGCACCAAATCGCGAGTCACCAACTGCGGAGTGTCTATTTTGAGTCGTGAAATCCATTCTTCAAACTGCTTAACATCGCTGGCATAAGCACTTGTCGTGTTTATAGAAGCGGCAGTCATTGACCCAATGAATTCGTCAATCTTCCAAGCCGTCGCCATATCACTAACAACGGTAATCGCTTAATGCAGTGGCTGCCTGACTTCAATAACCTCCCACCAGCCTGAGTTCTCGACGACCCAACCCAGTGCTTCAAGCCGCCCAAGCGACACTGCTGCATCAATAGTCGCAAGACAGCTGCGAATCACAAAATCGTCAAGCGTGAATGGTGAGCCAATCATCATTGAAACTAGATTTTGATCGCTAGTGCTTAAACGAACTCTGGGGTCATAAATATTTTCTTGCGCTCGGCGGTTGTCAAGACCGAGTGCGACGAGCACATCTTGAGCGCCAATGATCGGCAGGCAACCTTGCTGGATTAATTGGTTCGTACCATTCGAAGCAATATTACGTGGCGAACCAGGCACAGCCAACACCGTCACATCTCGCTTTTGTGCCTCGTCAACGGTGATCATTGAGCCACCTGTGTCGCGCGATTCGACTACGACTAAAACTTCGCTGAGCGCAGCCAAGATGCGATTGCGCAACGGAAACCGAAATGCGTCCGGCGGCGAACCTGGCGCAGATTCACTGACCAACGCGCCATGTCTAGCGATGTCTTGCCAAAGCTGAGCGTTTTCTCGCGGATAAACAACATCGAGACCAGACGCGACAACACCCACTGGCCGACCGGCTGCTCGAACAGCTAGTCGGCCAACGGGTCGATCAGCTAGTCGACCGGCTCCTCGTTCGATTGCTCGACTCTCTAGTGCGCGCAACGCACCGCGATGAGCCCACGCGTCAATCCCCCGTGCCAAACCAGAAACAACACAGACATCGTTTATCGCCAAGTCGTGAGCAATATGCGAAGCAAGATATCTGCCTGAGGCTGTGGCACTGCGAGTGCCAACCATTCCGACACGCCGGCTATTCAAAGCAGATAGATCTCCGAAATAAAACAAAACTGCGGGTGGAGCTAAATCAGCAACCAAAGCACGCGGATAATTTTCGTCACCAAAAATAGTTATCTTGATGCCTGCCTTAATGCATCGGCGCTCAATCTGATCTTGCAAATCTTGAGTCGCACGATGGCGCAATAAAGTGACTAGCCCTTCGACACGCAACATTGCAGAAACTACTTCATCAGGTTTTGACCGACCTTGAACCACCGCCCATGCGGTTTGGGGGTCATGATGCTTTAACAGAGTCATCAATCGTTTCGGACCAATCTTTGGCAATGCACACAATGCAGCAGCCGCAATTTGATCTTTCGATAAAGAATTTTTGAGTACCGAATTTTGAGAGTTCAATTTAAAACGACATCTCTCGCCTGCGTAGTCCGGAGGCAAGATCGACTCGCAACAGCAAAGCCAAATGCAAATGCGTCTCATCAATCATTTGTGGGGCGCCAGTCAGATCGGCAATTGTGCGCGCCACTCGTCGCACCCGGTGATAGCCCCGTCCAGTCAGATGACCTGCTTCTAGCTCTTTGCGCAATAACTGTTCTGCTTTTTTTGTTAATGGCGCTGCGCTGTCAAGTTGTTGGCGAGTCAACGCAGAGTTTGTGCCACCAAATCTAGAAAACGCCAGGCTTCGCGCCTTGGCAACTCGCGCTGCGACCACACTCGTTGACTCGCCAGCAATCGGCGAAATTAGATCGGTTGTATTTGGTCGTGAAACAGCAACTCGTAAATCAAAACGATCGAGTAGTGGGCCAGAAAAACGGCGTAGATATCGTGCCCGCGCTGCGTCATCACAAGTGCAAGCCCCAGGAGTGCCTTCACCACACGGGCACGGATTCGTGGCTGCGACAAGCAAAAACTCCGCTGGCATAACAACACTTGTGCGAGCACGGGCGAGATGAACTACTCGTTGCTCAAGTGGTTGACGCAGTGCATCCAAAACTGATGGGGCGAATTCACCGAGTTCGTCAAGAAACAAAACACCGTGGCTAGCAAGAGAAATTTCGCCTGGTCGCATCAATGCTGTACCACCGCCGACCATCGCAACCATCGAAGATGAGTGGTGCGGTGCGCGATACGGCGCATCTCTAATTAATCCGCTATTTCGAAATTCGGTTTGCACTGACGAGTGAATCATCGTTGCTGAAATTGCCTGATTGTCATCTAGCGAAGGCAAAAGACCGACGAGTCGTTCGGCAAGCATTGTTTTACCCGCTCCAGGTGGGCCAACTAAAAGTAAGTGATGTGAACCAGCAGCCGAAATCTCTAACGCTTGTCGCGCAACAGGTTGACCCTGCACATCTGCGAGATCAGGTACAAATTTAGATTTTTTAATCAAAGTTTTTTGCAAGATCTCTTTTCGCCACTCGGTTCGACCAGACAGACACTCAACAACTTCAAGAAGTGTCTTCGCTGAAAAAACTTGAGTAACTGTTGCTGCATTGGCTTCAGCAAGGTTCTCGAGCGCAACAATTGTTTGACGATCAATTGTCGCTAAGACAAGTGGCGTTGCGCCCCGCACCGGTCTCAATGAACCGTCTAATCCCAACTCAGCAATAAATGCGTACTGCGAAAGAATTTCGACTGGCAACAGACCCTGCGCCGCAAGTAAGCCAACTGCAATCGCCAAATCTAAACATGCTCCAGATTTTCGATCGCCACTTGGTGCAAGATTCACTGTGATTCTTCTGGTCGGCCATGGTAATTCGCTTGACAATAATGCTGCCCGCACTCGATCACGGCTTTCGCGACATACTTCATCGGGTTGACCAACAACAGTGAACCCTGGCAACCCTATGCCTGCATGCACTTCGACATCGACTCGTGAGCCACGAACACCAAGCAAAGTTGCTGACCGAACTGATGCAAACACTCGCCCAAACCCCCGTTTCTAAATTGCTAGATCTCGTTGGCGCCAGTCGATATCTCATACCTGAGATACTTAAGGAAGATGATTTTCAGAACGACAGTGAGATCTAACTCGTTTGACGAATGTGTACACAGCTACGAGAAACTGGCTGCACAATTTGAAATCAAAAAGTCGGTAAAAAAGTCAGTAAAAACGTTCACACTTTTTTGTTGTCTCGTATTGCTAGTTGTCGCGTGTAGCGAAACTCCACGAACTGCAACAAACTTCTGTCGTCAGTTAGCTATTGAGGCCCCGTTGATTGGTGACCCACCAGTAACTGCGGCTGATGTCGCTGCGATGCTGGCTAGATACGAACGTCTCAGCAAGACCGCGCCACTGGTAATCGAAGACGAATGGAAGTCACTTACCGAGTTACTCGCAGTCGCCTCTCGCGTGAAATCAAATGATCCCGAAAGCGTTCAAGCAGTTATCGAAATGGCTTACTCAACTGAAAAAGATTCTGCGACAGTCGCAAAATGGACCCGAGAAACTTGCGGAATAGATATTTCAAACGGACTTAAAGTCGCGCCGTCTAGCTAAAACTTTTAGCGCATTTCTCCGCGCTTGACAATGACTTTGTCAACCAAACCATAATCGCGACCTTGCTCTGCTGTGAACCATCTATCGCGCTCTGAGTCGGCTTGAATCTCTTCGAGTTTTTTACCCGAGTGATGCGCAGTCAACTTGGCCATGCTCAACTTTGTGTATGCAAGTTGCTCGGCTTGAATCGCAATGTCGGACGCCTGACCGCGCAAACCTGCCAACGGCTGATGCATCATGATCCGCGCATTTGGCAATGTGTATCGCTTACCTGATGCGCCAGCGGTCAACAAGAATTGACCCATTGATGCAGCAAGACCTAAGCAGACTGTGGCGATGTCGCAAGACACAAACTGCATCGTGTCGTAAATCGCCATACCTGCGGTTACTGATCCGCCAGGACTATTTATATAAAGCCAAATGTCCGCCTTTGGATCTTCGCCTTCAAGAAACAACAACTGTGCACAAACTTGGTTGGCGATTTCATCATTTACATCGGTGCCGAGCATGACTACGCGACTCTTCAATAATCGCACAAAAATGTCGCTGCGAGAGTCGAAACCACCTTCAAGGGCTACAGGGAGAATATTTGACATGACTTGCAGGCTAGTGCCCGACGAACTACTGCCGACGGACGCCGCTAAAAATCACAATCACACGCTCGTCATCGGCGATCTCGTGACGTATTGCTAGAAGCCCTGCGAGACCGGAGCTGCCAGTCGGACTGACATCAATATTTGTCACACGATGGGCAAGCGCGTAACTTTCGTGAATTAGTTGTTCGGATGCGACAATTGGATAACCGCCGCTGTCGGCCATTGCGTTGCATGCGCCGACCCAGTCGTAAGTTTCATCGTCGAGAATTCCGTCGGCTAAAGAAACAGGCATCGTCTCCCACGGCCACATGCACTGTGACCATCGCGAACCTGCATTGCGCGCACCACCTGTTCTATCCGCAATTTCAAAAGCACGCGCTAGCGGAGCACAACCTTGTGTTTGCACTGCATGAACTCGTGGTTTGGTCGCACCTGCGAAGAACCCGCTAGCCGCACAAGCTACGAATGCGCCACCACCCGCTTGCACAAACATGCGGCTAATCAAAGAACCAGATAATTCTTCAGCGACAACTGCCATCTCAAAGCCGATTGTCCGACCACCATCCAGACACCATGCATTTTCTGGGCCTTGAACTCCAAATGGAATACAACCTTGTTCGATGGCTTCGCGAAATCTAAACACGCATGGATCACCAGGCTGATCGGTCGCAACTCGCGGACATCTAATTACATTTGCTTGCAGCGAATCTAGAATTTTTAATGTTGCAGCATCTGCGTGTTCTGGTACGAAAACTCGAATTGGCCAGTTGACTGCGCGAGCCAGAGTACTGGCCGCAATTGCTGCGTTACCGCAAGAAGCAATCGCCAATGCCGGTCGTTGTGTTGGCGACTTCCATGGTGCACGACCGACAAGTTCGACAGTTACGAGATGTAACAACTCAGTAAACAAATGCCTAGCTTTTTGCGAGCCTGCGACACTATTCGTCTCATCTTTTATCCACACGCCACCAAGATTATTAAACCCAAGTGCATCAGAAAGCGCGTCGTTGCGAGCGAACGGCGTCGTACGAAAACCAACACCAGCAACTTTTACCACGGCCTGATCAAGATCGCGAATGATTTTAGTTCTCGCTGCAAAGTCAAGACCGAGAGTTGCAGCAAATGCATCCCACGCCAAGTATCTCTGAAATGCGACATACGGATTCGCGTCTCCATTGCTGCGCAGTGGCGCTATCGAATTCTCAAGTTCAAGCACATGATGTCGGTCAGAACTAGTTGAATTTGGGCAACGCCAAGAAAATATCTCGTCGATTGAAACTTTCGTATTGCATACCGAGCAACGCCAGCCAGTAACGACCGGAGTGTCTTGCATTTGATTTATTTTGCGGCAACAACCCGACGGTTGAACTCTCCGATGAGTTCGTCCCAGACGGGAAGGTACTTGCGTAAGTCGCGCCAAAACGACTGCGAGCGCCGGGCTTCAAATACTGCTAGTGGGGTGCCTTGCTGCTCTACCCATGTGTAATAACCGAGATTAAAAATTCGTGTTCGGTCGCGTTCTGTGCAATCAATCATCGCGTCGGTACCGACAGTTGCGAGGTGCTCGGCGAACACTTCAGCGGCGTCAATTTCGCTGAACGAGTTTTCGAAACGACGAGCCAAAGTTTTTACTCTCTCACTTGGATACAAATCTGCGCCATCTGTGGCGATCGTGATTAGCGCATCGTTTGCACCAAGTCCGAGAAGCTTTGCAGTTTTAATTGCCGCAATTACATTGCAAATCGCTGAGAAACCAAAATGCTTGAGTGTCTCAACAATTTCTACTGGCACACCTTTGCGCTCAGCTAAATATTTGCAACCAGCGTCAGTGTTAAACATCACGTCAAGTTCATCAGTTGCATGATCTGACACACCGACTACGACGTCAGTGTTCATTACATTATGAATAAGTGGAATATGTTTGTCACCAATACCTTGAATGTTGTGCTCACCAAAACCATTTTCTAGCATCGTCGGACACTCAAGGGCTTCAACCGCAACAATTTTTGTACCGTAGTCGTCTTTGAGTCTGTCGCCAGCGGCGATCGTGCCAGCCGAGCCGGTCGCAGATGTAAAAGCGGCAAGGCGCAACTTGCCACCAGAATTTTTATTTACATGGTCAAAGACATTTGATAAGGCACGACCAGTAACTTCGTAGTGGCCAACATGATTGCCGAACTCACAGAACTGGTTAAAAATAAAATTCTTCGGGTCTTTTTCCATCTCGTTGCATGCATCGTAAATTTCTTTGACGTTACTTTCGGTGCCCGGCGTGCGAATAACATCACTCGGGTCACTCACCCATTTATCTAGCCAATCAAAACGCTCTTGCGACATACCGGCCGGCAACACTGCGACACCGCGTGAGCCCATAATTCGACTGATCGCTACTCCGCCGCGAGCATAGTTGCCCGTCGATGGCCAAACTGCGCGATGTCGACTTGGGTCGAACTGCCCAGTGATTACTCGCGGGGCCAAACAAGAATACGCAGCCAAAACTTTGTGTGCCGTGATCATTGGAAACCGATCACCAAACATCACAATGATCGGACTCTCGATGCCAGTTAATGAAGTTGGCAAGACAACATGGTCAGGGACATCAACGCGATCGCCTTTCATGTTGTTATACCAATGCACACGAAATAAGTTGCGCGCATCGGGTGCATTCTTGTCAACACCCTTTGCATAATTTGCGTCAATCAGCGAAGGGTCTGCAAGTTGGGCAAATGTTGGCAACAAAACATTATTTTTGGCACAAAGTGCGACGCTGTTGTCTAGGGCTTGCTGGTCGACAATCGTGTCCGCCAAGCCAAGTTGGCCTGCCAATGCTGACGCGTCTAAAACACTGCTAGATCCATGAGAGGCTGTATTTGTTGAAGTCAAGGTTTACATTATGTCAAAGATTGCTCTCGAACCACTACTCTTACTGCGCAAGGCCGACGTAGCCCAATGGCAGAGGCACGGCGCTTAGGACGCCGCCAGTGCGAGTTCGAGTCTCGCCGTCGGCACAAATATGAACCCGAGTAAAACTGCCGAACTAGCTACGCCAGCACTGTTAATTGACATTGACGCACTCGAAAAAAATTTATCCACGATGTCTACACGTCACCCTGATTCGAAATTGCGACCACATACGAAAGCGCACAAGTGCACAGAGATTGCGCGTCTGCAATTAAGTCACAGTCATACAAATTTCACATGTGCAACACCGCGCGAAATTATTGGCATGGCCGCAGCCGGCGTTGGCTCAGATTTTTTGCTCGCCAATGAAGTTCTCGACGCCGAGCGACTCAGCGCATTAGCAAAAGTTTCAGAAAATGTACGAGTAACAATTGCCGTTGATTCGATCGAAACGATTAAGGCCGCGGTGCGTGCGGGTTTACGCGATGTAGTGATTGATGTCAATGTTGGTTTGCCACGTTGCGGTGTCGCACCAGAACTCGCCGGACAACTCGCCGACACTGCTCGAAAAGCTGGCATGACAGTTCGTGGCGTGATGGGATACGAAGGCCACTTGATGATGGTCAATGGCGACGAAAAACGAAAAAAACGTGTTGACGAGTCGATGACTTTGCTAGCCCGTGCCGCACAAGATGTTGGAGGTGAAATTGTTTCTGCTGGTGGTACTGGCACCTGGGATATGCACGACGACACATGCATCAACGAATTGCAAGCCGGCTCATACGCGTTGATGGATACGCAATACGCAGAACTAAAAATTCCGTTTGTGCAAGCATGCTTCGTACTTGGCACGGTGATCTCGCGCAGTCAAGACTGGCTAGTAATTGATGTTGGCCTTAAATCTCTAACAACAGATCATGGCAACCCATCTGTTGACGGCTATGACGTTTTATTTTGTGCCGATGAACACACCACACTAGTTACGAAAAAAGATTCAGCAGTTGCGCTCGCAAATATCGGAGAGAAACTTTTGGTCCGACCATCGCATATAGACCCGACTATGTCGATGCATTCAGCAGCTTGGGCAATGCGAGCTGATGAAATTTTAGAGTGCTGGCAAATCGATCTACGCGGTTGGTAGATCTTCAAGACTCTTTGCAAGAGCTCTCAAAGCAAGACCGCGATGAGAGAGTAAATGCTTTTCTTCAATACTCATCTCGGCAAAAGTTCGCCCATCGCCAAGACTTGGAATAAAAATTGCGTCGTAACCAAACCCTCGCTCGCCTCGTTGAGAAGTCGCAATTGAACCTTCACACACACCTTGGGCAATAATTTCTCGACCATCAGTAAAGTGCAACAAAACTACAGTTCGAAATCTGGCGGTGCGTGGTTTATTTAAAAGTTCACTCAGCATTTTGGTGCGATTCTCGGCATCAGTTGCATTAACCCCCGCGAATCGTGCAGTCAATACTCCAGGTGCGCCGTCTAGCGCATCAACTTCAAGCCCAGTATCGTCAGCGAGCGCAGGCAACCCAGTCGCGAGACAAACAGCCACAGCCTTCAGCCGCGCATTGCCAACGAGCGTTGACTCTGTCTCTTGGGTTTCAGTCAATTCAGACGGCCTAGCGATCAGTTCGATCACACCACCCATTAGATCAAAAATTTCAGCTACCTTATGCGGGTTTGCCGATGCGCAAGCGACGCGCAACATTTTATTTTTGTTGCGGTCTTGGTGCTGGCGCGACTTTAAGAATTTGTGTCTGCAACGCAAACACTTCGCGCAGTCCATTTGTTGCCAACGACAAAAGATCAGCAAGTTGTGCTTGGCTAAATGCGACACCTTCGGCAGTGCCTTGCACTTCAACAAACTTCGCCTCACCGCCGTCATGCGCCTGCAACATCACGACATTCATGTCAACTTCAGCAGAACTATCTTCAACATAAGGAAGATCTAACACAGGCTGACCATTGTGAATGCCAACACTGACTGCAGCACACAGTGAATGCAACGGATGTGTCTTGATCAAACCGTTTTGCATCACTCGTGTCAATGCATCATGCAATGCAATATAAGCACCACAAATGCTCGCAGTGCGCGTGCCGCCATCGGCTTGCAGCACATCGCAGTCGACAATCACTTGACGCTCGCCAAGCAGTGTCATGTCACAACATGAACGAAGAGCGCGACCAATGAGTCGTTGAATCTCTATCGTGCGTCCACCTTGTTTACCCTTGGCGGCTTCACGATCATTACGGTCAGGTGTCGAACCAGGCAACATTGAATATTCAGCAGTGACCCAACCTTTATTTTTGCCTTTCATCCATCGCGGAACATCTTCATCTATTGATGCGGTGCACAACACCCGAGTTTTACCAAACGAAACAAGTACCGACCCTGCTGCCATCTCCGTAAAGTCGCGCTCGAATTTCAGATTTCGAAGTTCATTGTGCTGGCGTCCGTCTGGTCGTGTCATGTTCTCTCCATTTTTTGGTGCATTGTTAGTTTTTTATTAATCACTTCGGCCATTGTTTCGCCACCGATAACTCTGGACCCAAGAAACGACGACCGAGTTCGGCAAAATGCCGAATGTCGCCCGACGAATAAAATTCGTGCGAACCAAAAAATCTTGGCGAGTCTGGCGCGTCTGGCTGAATGCTACGAGCAATTTTGTTTTTCGCCAGCGCCTCACGAACAACCGAGACAGTCGCGTCGGCGCTATTGATCAATTTCACTCCAGACCCCATTACTTGCCCGATCACCTCACTCAGATATGGGTAATGCGTGCAACCTAATAACAATGAGTCGACACCGGCTTTTCGTATTGGTGCGAGCAACTTCTCGGCCAACTCTGTAACGGCATTGCCAGAAGTTTCATCACGCTCAACAAACTCAACAAAACCAGGGCAAGCAGATGCTGTTAGCGAAACTTTACGAGAGATCTCGCTCGATGCACTCGAAACCGCATTTTTATATGCACCCGAAGCAATAGTGCCGACTGTGCCAATAACTGCCACGCAATTATTTTTGGTTGCGTGAACCAGTGCTCGTGCGCCCGGCTCAACAACACCGATCACAGGCACAGAAAGTGAACCTTGCAATTCAAGCAACGCAACAGATGCAGCAGTGTTGCACGCAACGACAATCATTTTGACATTAAAGTCATTCACCAAACTGTTTGCTATTTCAAGGGCAAAGTTACGAACATCGCTTGCAGATTTATTGCCATACGGATAACGACCCGTGTCGCCGATGTATACGAGATTCTCATTTGGCATCATGTCAATCAGCGCACGAGCGACTGTCAGGCCTCCAAAACCAGAATCAAACATCCCAATCGGGCGATCAACTTGAACATTCATCTCCGACAACGCTACGCCGTAATCAACATTGAAAACTGTCAACTCGCATCAGCCAATGCTCTACAAGAGAAAATGCTTTATAGTCGCTGTGTGATTCTTGCGGCCGGTCTTGCTCTCTTGGCAGCCGTACTACACGCAACGTGGAACATCGTCGTCAAGCAAACTGGAGATCGATTTCTCGCATTGTGGTGCCAATTTGTTTTCGCCGGTTCACTCGCATTAATCGGGCTGGTTGGTTGGACAATTGTTGACGGCCAGCCAAATATTGCTTGGTGGTGGTCTATTAGTAGTGGATGCGGACACTTGCCATATGTGATATTGCTTGCTAGGGCATACGACAAAAATGATTTCTCACTGACATATCCGATTGCTCGCGGTGCTGGAGCACTCAGTTCGGCCGTCTTAGGGTTAATTTTTTTAGGCGACGATCTCTCGACTCTGAGCATGACCGGCATTGCGATAGTTGTTTTCGGACTTTGGGTTCTTGTGTTAGGTCAGCCAATGAATAATATTTTTCCCGCTCTCGGCGTAGCGATAACGATCGGTATCTATTCAGTTATCGATGCGCACGGTGCGCGTAACTCAGATCCTGTTGCGTTTGCATTGAGTGTTTTTGTCAGCGGCGCAACAACCATCACGGTTTGGGCGTTGATCACGCGTGCAAAAGATCTTAAAAAATTTATTGCTACCCAATGGAAACCAGCAGCCTTTGGTGGAACTATGTCAATAATCGCTTATTCAATGGTCGTCTACGCCTTCACACTCGCGCCAGTTGGATATGTTGCCACGATGCGCGAATCAAGCGTGGTCATTGCCGCACTGGCCGGCTGGAAATATCTTAAAGAAGACGATCACAAGCGCAGACTCATTTCGGCAACAGTTGTCGTACTGGGTCTAATCGTGCTTGTGACCGGCAGATAAATCTGGATTGCTGATAGCTGGCAACTATGTAATTAGCTCGATTTAACTAGCTCGAACACCCTCGAACCCATTTTGTTAAGCGCACTAGTTTGTGAATCGTTACCGCACGTGAGTGCATCAAATAGCGACTTTGTCCGCATAAACGTAATAATCAAGTTCTGAGTCGGAAACCCCATCGCCGACTGACCGCAAGCCCCGATTGCTTCAAACATATCTAATGGTGCACTCTGATAACGCGGGCCAATTTTAGTTTGAGCATTCGCCGAAGTCGATTTGGTTGTGCCTGCACGATTTAGCCACCACAAAAGTCCGTAGTTCTGGTTGAGCGCACTTGATGAAGTTCGAGCATCATTCACAAACTCTGCCGACAAAATTTGTTTGTTGTTCCATTTTCCGTTTTGCAAATATAACTGAACAAGTTTTGCTAGATCTCGACACGAAGTATCCCAGAATGCAAACATAAACATATTCGACCCACCGTCATCGGAAAATTTTGATTTCATCCCCAGCGGGGTAAGCAAATTTTTCTTCGCAAATGATTTAACTGAGCCACCAACGGCTCTTTCTAGTACCGTCTCGAGAACTTGCAAAGTCGTATTCGTGTAACGCCAATTTGTCCCCGGTGTAGTTTCTTGGCCAATATTTATTGCTATCAACTCATTATCCGCAAAAGGGTTGCCGTTAAGGACTTCTCGCCGTCCAGAAGTCATTGACAATAACTGTCGAATTGTTATTGATTCGCTGGCAGTACCCTTCCATTCTTTAATGAAGTCAGAAGCTTTTTGATTGATGTTCAATTTTTTTTGAGTTTGGGCAATCCCTATCAATGTTGCTGTTACTGACTTCATCGTCGAGAAACCCTCAGACAGTGTCTGCGGTGTTCTGTCTGCCCAATACCACTCTCCGACAATTGTTTTGCCTTCTTGCACGACCATGCATGATGCCGATTGTGCGCCAACTTCGGCTGCCAACGCTGCATACTTTGGATTAGCCCCAACTGATTGACGCGGCGTATCTGAAGTCGAGTTGCTTGCAGTTAACGGAAAATTTGAATAGCCGACAAAAACGACGACGACAAGCGCAACGACTCTAAATCCGTAACGAAACATAATCAAGACTAAACCATTATTTGAACTGTCACGCGAACTAGAAAACTATTTAGAAATAGATAATCTTTTCGGCGGCTGCTTCGGCGATATCTAAATCATCGGTATAGGCACCAGTTGAGAGATACTTCCATCCTCCGTCGCAGACGATGAACACAATCACTGCCTCGTTATTTTGAGATACATCAACTTCACTTGCGACTTTCAATGCGCCGGCCAACGATGCGCCGGAAGAAATACCAGCGAAGATTCCACATTCGCGCACAAGGCGTCGCGTGCACTCAAGACTTTCTCGCGGCCGCACGACGCGTTTACGGTCGAGAATATTTCTACCATGCCACTTTTCAAATACAGGTGGGATATATCCGTCATCTAAATTTCGCAAACCCTCAACTCGCTCACCAATCGGCGGCTCAACTGCAATAATTTTTATAGATTTATTTTTTTCTTTCAAATACTTACCGACACCCATCAGTGTGCCTGTTGTGCCCAGACCTGCGACAAAGTGCGTCACCTCAGGGCAATCACGCCAAATTTCTGGACCGGTTGTTTCGTAATGCGCAAACGGGTTCGACTCATTTTCGTATTGGTGCAAAAAACACCAATCCGGATTTTGTAATGCCATCGCTTCAGCCCGTTTCACCGCGCCGTTCGAACCTTCAGTGCCTGGAGTAACAATTATTTCTGCCCCAAAAACTGCAAGCATTTGTCGACGCTCGATTGAAACATTATCTGGCATCAAAATCGTGATTGGATATCCCTTGATCTGCGCAATTGCTGCCAATGCAATACCTGTGTTACCAGATGATGGTTCAATTATTCGCTGACCAGGCGAAAGCTTGCCATTTTTTTCGGCTTGTTCAATCATCGACTTGGCGATGCGATCCTTAACCGAACCAAATGGATTTTGATTCTCGAGTTTCGCCAACAACCGCACGCGAGGATTCGGCGACAAATTAGAAACATCAACGAGTGGCGTATTGCCGATTAAATCGAGCACATTTTCGTTAATTACCATTCCTTCAAGATACCTGACCAATTCGGTCGGATTTATCATTGTGACGCCAAACCATGCGCACAACCAGCCTGGTCGATGTATTTATCCCGAAATTATTCGGTTTTCTGAAATCTTGCCATCAATTATTCGATAACTGCGAGTTTCTGGTTCGGCATGCTTTAATCCAATGATCACATAATGCCAAGCAGGATCTGGTGCTTGCGCCACATCAGTCGGGCTCGGATACGGCTCGGTATGAGTGTGACTATGCACTACCCCAATGATTGCGAGTCCGCGTTCTTCGGCGTTGCGCTCGATACGTAAATGATCTTTTGGGTCAACCGTGTAAATGATTTTGCTTTCAGCGGTGTTGCGACATGCGTGAAACTCTTGTGCAATATCACTACCAAACACGCCCACCAAAAAACCACAACACTCAAGTGGTGTCTCAATAAGCGCCAATGCTGCGATTTGCCCGAGCACAGAAACTGGGATGACGATTTGGTCTCGCTGGTTCAAGTTTGACATTGCCTCAAAATGCTACAGGTACGCTTTAATAACGATATGAAACTTGCGCTTTGAAACTAATGCCGTGAAAAAAGACTCCCCTGAGATAATCGCGAGCAACCGCAAAGCGCGACATAACTACACGATCATTGACGTAATCGAAGCCGGAATTGTCTTGCATGGCAGCGAAGTCAAAAGTTTACGCGAAGGACAAGTGCAGATTGCCGAAGCCTATGCCCATGTAATCCGCGGTGAAATGTGGCTTGAAGGTGTGCATGTCGCTGTCTATAGATTCAGCCATGGCGTCGGGTCTCATGAGCCAATGCGCTCGCGCAAACTTTTGCTGCACCGCGAACAAATTCGGCGACTACAAGAACGCATGGCTAAAGAACGCCTGACACTTGTGCCGTTATCTATGTTGTTGAAGAATGGTCGAGTGAAGGTCGAACTTGCACTCGCAAAAGGTCGCCAAAAAGAAGATCGACGACAAGCAATCGCTGAAAAAGAATCAAAACTCGAGATGCGTCGCGAGGCTGGTCGCCAACGCAAAGGCACTAGCACCCAACCAGGCGGCCGTTCATCGCGCCGCGACGACGACTAATTAAATAACTTACCTAGGCGCGTTAACAAACTTCTGACTCAAAAACTATTTGGTTTGTCCACTTAGCAGTGGCTCTAGAACTACGAACATCTCTTCGGCGACTTTCTTGTTACCAATTTCGTCGAGATGCGCCCAATCGATGTACGGTGTCGAACTTAATCCATCCAACTTTTTTGTGAAATTTTCAATCTTCGTTACCGGGGTCGAGTATTTTTCAAAATAGTTTTGGATAATCCTCATATCTGACCACCGCTTGTTGTCTTTAGTTGCCTCAACTCCACCTAGATACGTCACCCAATTTGGTTGCAATATATGCAAAAACTTTGCGCCCTTACTTTCGACATATTCGCGTGCAAGCCTGTCATTCTTAACCCAAAGATCGGAAACCTCATTCTCGGCATCATTACTGAGAAAATCCTTACTTATGCCACTGCTATCGATATAACCCGAAATTAAACCTCGTGCCAGCAACGAATGTGCTTCAACCCACGCTGCCACTTCTTTGACAAATCCCAACGGGATTACCGACTTATTTGACTCAAGTCCGAGTCTAAAAACAGTGTTTAAATCATTAATTCCATCATAAAACACCACCATGTCTCCTGGCCCTAAGTCTTGAATTGTTTCAAGAATACGGAATTGATTTTCAATTCTTATTCCTGGTATTCCATAATTCAGAACGTCTAAATCAAATTTATTATCAAGAATTATCTTTTGAAGTTGACTAGGAATAGTCATCGAATCTGGAACTTCGGCACAAAAAACTGTTGAACCGCCAAAAACTAGAACTCTTTTTTTGCGTATACCAGTTGAACCAACAGTTAGACGCTGCCCAGATTCTATTTTAATATAATTACCTGGGTAATCATCAAGGAATATTAAGTCACCTGATGACTTGATTTGCTCAGTCATCACATCTATAAATTCTTTATTGGGACCCAAAACCGACGAGTCGTTCTTGCTTTGTTCCAAAGCCTTTTTAAAATAACTCTTCTCATTCAGTTTCACAAAGTTCTGACTTTTTGATTCGACTCCTAAATTAAAATTCGGATGATCGTCAGGGTTCTCCGAAATTCGAAGAGGCAACTCAATAACTGAAAACAAAGTCACAAACAGAACTAAGTTAATTGCAAATACTTTCAAAATTTTAAAATCAGGCTTCGATCGCAAAAGCACAAAACCGACGAGAGTAACCCAGAGCGCCCACAACATCGAACTAAACCCAAAGTTGCCAAATACAACGAAAAATACTGAGAGCGCCGCACATTCAATAAGCCATCCGCCTGGCCTATTAGTGGTCAATAGATGCGCTACCACCAAAACTAGAAGCCCAACTACAAAATAAAAAGGAAAATCCTGGTAACCCTCAATTGCATAAATTTGCATCATTGACGAGAATAACGATGCTGAGCAAATTCGCACAAACGTTTTTCTGCTTAAAGTACTTTTTAACTTTTTCACTGATCACATCTTAATGAAACGGTTCACATACTTCTTAATCAACTAATCACCGCACAATCATTTTTTTAGCAGTGGCTCTAGAACTACGAACATCTCTTCGGCGACTTTCTTGTTACCGCTTTCATCGAGATGCGCCCAATCAAAATATGGTGTGTCTTCAAGAGGGTTTAGACTTTCGCTAAAGTCAAAGATTCCAGGATTTTGAGCTGCAATGCTCTTGAATATTTCTTGGATTAATCGCATATCCGAAAATCTCTTGTCTTCAGATTTGCTTTCACTAATTTTTTTATAGGTGAGCCAATTGGGTTGTAAAATATGGACAAAGTCGGCGCCTGTCTTTCGAACGAGTTCGCGGGAAAGTTCGTCATACTTTAGCCAATTGGCATCAATGTATTGACTTGCACCCGAATCAAGATATGCGTTTGCAATACCAATATTGTCGACATAGCCCGAAATCGAAAGGTGCTTAAAAAGTGACGATCGCTTTTCTACGGCAAATGAGAAATCATTTAGTTGTCGCCATGGAAAGTTGTTCTTGTGCCTATTCAAGCCTTCTTCAAAAGCTCTTATTAGATCATTGACCCCGTCATAAAAAACGACGATATCGCCCGACCCAAGATCTGGAACGTTTTTCAATATGTTGAATTGATTCTCAATTCTGAGTCCTGGTATCCCGTAATTTAAAACATCAAAATCAAAACTATTTTTAAGAATTAATTGTTGAAGCTGACTTGAACTAGTCAATAAATCTGGAACCTCGGCACAAAACACCGTAGAGCCACCAAAAATCAAAACTCTCTGTTTCCGCAGACCATTTGAACCAGCTGTGACTCGTCGGCCATCTGTGATTTTGATAAACGAACCGTCAAAGTCACCAATCGTTATTAAATCACCCGAGGATTTGATCAATTCTCCATTGGCGAAATTATATTCATCAAGCGGGCTGTACGAATCATTCGCTTTACTCAAAGCATTTGCATCTTGGTAATATTTTTTTGATTGCCAATCAACAAACTCTGGATTTGG
>ERZ889217.818-NODE-818-length-17498-cov-34.167116_pt1 | contig 17498 bp, 17 predicted proteins | sample MGYA00521098_ERZ889217 | MGnify/ENA primary metagenome ERZ889217 (study PRJEB32303, sample SAMEA104408613) | aquatic metagenome | biome: Brackish water; feature: Pelagic; material: water | place: Baltic Sea | collected 2014-06-10T22:04:00 | depth 2,362 m ... | reverse complement strand
GGCCAGTGAATACGAAAAATACATGCGTGAAAATCACCATTACGCGCCAGATGAATTGCGCATCAAATCTCGCAATGGCACTTTCTCGATTGGTGGCGATCGAGAGTCAATTCGGTTACTTGATGACGATGTGCAAATGATTCGTGCTGTTGCAAAAGTTCAGCCACGAACCGTTGTTGTGATTGTTGCGGGCAGCGCCGTCGTAATGTCAGAATGGATCAACGAAGTGCCGGCAGTTGTCGTGGGTTGGTATAGCGGCATCAACGGTGGTCGGGCGCTCGCAAACATTTTGTCTGGTGCGGTAAACTCATCGGGGCGTTTGCCGTTTGTAATACCGCACGATGAATCGCATTTGCCATTTTTTGATCGCAACGCTAAAAAAATTACCTACGACTATTGGCATGGTCAATGGAAACTCGACCGCGACGGCAATGAGGCGATGTTTCCGTTTGGTTTCGGTTGCAGTTACACGCAATTTTCAATTTCATCGCCGACAATTGAGACAAATGAAGTAGTCAAATTTCGATGCGAAGTTAGCAACACTGGTTCACGAGATGGCGCAACCGTGGTGCAGGTTTATGCAGGTCGCAAAGATTCGCTAATCGAGCGCCCGAAGCGAAGGCTGGTGGCGTTTAAACGCGTTGAGCTTCGCGCTGGCGAAACAAAGCATGTCGAGTGCACAGCGTCATTGAAAAGTTTGGCAACTCGCGATACAAAAACTCACAGCTGGTTTGTCGAACAAGGAATATGGAACTTTGAAATTGCTCAATTTTCAGGCGACCCCATGGCCCTGCCGCTCGAACTATCAATTCGCGAGCAGATCAATTTTTAATTATCTGATCGACTGTTGCGTACCCTGCTTCTTCTAAAAAGTTTGTGCAAGCGATATTCTCGCATTTTGTGCAGGTGGTCGTGATGTCTGAGACGGTTGCCGACGTCGCAGATTTGGTTAAAACGAATTTGGACTTATAAGTTTGTGATCAGCCAACTTCGGTAGCTGATTGAGCGATCATTACGTCGGTGGCTTTGAACAAAGCAACTACTTGCGAACCTGGTGCCAGAGATAAGTCTTGTGCGGCTTCACGAGTGATTGTTGAAGTCATTGTTTGATTGGGCTCAAGCGACAGATAAACCGTAGAGAGTGTGTCGCCATGTCGCACTTTTGCAACCTGGGCTCGCACTTGATTTCGTGCGCTGACTTGAAATTGTTTTTTGCTTTCGATGCTGGGTGTTTGACTTGCACCGTCGAGTTCATCGAGAAATCTCATCGCTGTGCGTGCCTGCTCGCGACGCCAAATCGCAACTGGGTTTGATGCCAGGTCTGCAAGCAGAGTTTTTGTGACGTCTATAAGTGTCTGGCGCTGAGTGTGAATTAAACGTTTTGTGTTGAGATTAAATGTTTGCAACAAAAGAACTTTGATCAAAAACTCGTCGCGTAGATCTCGAATATGAGAAACAGGTTCGCTGAGCCATTGCTTGGCTTGTTTTTCGCCATCACTCGTGCACTTCAATTTGAACTTCAGTTGGCCACGCGAACCCAGAGAGTCGACACTTCGAATTAGTTTCTGTGCCTCTAACGATTTGACTGTGCGGTAGATGACTGGTCGAGAGAGTGTGAGCACTTCGCCTAATGCCGCGCCCGACTCAAATTGTTTTGCCAGTTGATAGCCATGGCTAATGCCGTTGCTGATAAGCACCAGGCAGGCGCCTTCGATCAGATCTAGTTGTTGTTTAGACGCCACAGATAGCTAATAGTACATAAAAAACTATTAAATAGTTCGTTTTCAACTAATAGCCTTCAGATTCATGTTCGCCTCTAATTTTGTTGCGGCTTGGCGAACGGCAATTGTCGCTGTTCTCGTTTGGTGCTTGTGGGGTACGTCTGTCTTGGCGCAGAGCCAACTGACTAAGCCAACTGTCAGTTGGCTTGCGAGTTCTGTGCCAGATTCGGCACGAATCGAATTATCAAAGATCGTAGAAACTAACTCAACGGCACAAATGAGATTGACTACTCAGGGTTCGTGTGCGGTGAAAGGCAATTTTCTAACAACCACGAAAGTCGGCACCTGCAAAATCGAACTGCGACTGAATTCAACACCAAAGTTCACCGCAACTACAAGTGTGGCGATTATTCAAGTAAAAAAGAAGACCGAACTGATCGTATTAGCGACGGCGTCTCTTGCCAATTCGTTCGAAAAAATTGGCAAAGTATTTATGAGTAAATTTCTCAATGTTTCAGTGCGATTTAACTTTGCCGGCAGTGCAACTTTGGTGACACAAATTCAGCAGGGCGCACCAGTCGACATCGTTGCGATGGCCGACACTATAAATATGAACAAGGTTTTGTCATCTGGCGAGATTGATAAAAAGTCAATCTCGATACTGACGCGGAATAAATTGGCGATACTTGTTCAGCGCGGCAATCCGCAGAAGATAAAAACACTCAGCGATTTAACACGCAGTGGGCTGAAAGTTGTGTTGTGCGATCTCGCACAGCCTTGCGGAAAATATGCATCAACTGTTTTGAGCAAGGCAAACGTTTCGTTTGCTGTTGCCAGTCGAGAGGCAAGTGCGAGTGGTGTTGTATCGCGCATTGGTCTGGGTGAAGCCGATGCCGGTATTGCGTATTTCACCGATGGTCTCGTGGCTGGCGACAAAGTTGATGCGGTAAAAATTGCTGACAATTTGAATTTGATTGCCGAGTATCCGATTGGTGTGGCCACTAAACCAAAGACAAAAGATAAATCAGCCATAGTTGCCTTTATCGCAATGACCAAGTCTTCAGTTGGTCGCAAGGTTCTCGCCGAGAACGGATTTATTCTTCCATGAAGCGAAGCCTGTCTGCCCCAAGTGGGTTGTGGTTGGTTGCCTTGCCGGCGGCTGCAATCGTAATAGTGCCGGTGCTTGCCGTTTTTTGGCGAACTGATTGGTCGAGTTTTTTGACGTCGATCTCAAACGAGACTTCGCGCACAGCGCTTGTGTTGTCGTTGCGCACTTCGCTTGTGGCTACAAGTTTGGCTTTAGTTTTCGGCACACCGTTGGCGTGGTTGCTTGCAAATCGTGACTTTAAATTCAAGTCACTCGTGCGGGCATTTTGCGTTTTGCCAATGGTTCTGCCACCGGTTGTGGGTGGAGTGGCGTTGCTATATGCATTCGGTCGCCGAGGTTTAGTCGGCGCAAGGCTCGACGAATGGTTCGGCATACAACTGGCGTTTACTGAAACGGCTGCGATTTTGGCGCAGTTTTTCGTGGCGGCACCATTTTTTATCTTGGTGATGGAGGCAGCATTCGACCAAGTTGATCGTCGAATCGTGGGCACCGCACGAACTTTCGGCGCGGGGCCGTGGCGAACATTTGCAACTGTGACATTGGGTTTGGTTCGACCGTCGTTGTTGGCAGCACTTGTTTTAACTTGGGCACGGGCGCTTGGCGAATTTGGCGCAACGATCGCTTTTGCTGGCAATACTGCAGGTCGAACACAAACCGTGCCACTGGCTGTTTATAGCCAACTTGAGTCAGGTGGTGACGATGCGTTGGCGTTGTCGACCTTGATGATGATTGTTTCGTTGGGTGTACTTATTGCATTGCGCGGCAGATGGGTTTCTGCGTTACGTCGGGGTGGACAATGAGCCTCGAAATCAATTGTCAGTTACGACGTGACCAGTTCAATCTTGAGGTTCACCTAACGGTCGCGCCAGGCTCGGTGCTGGCGATCACCGGCGAAAATGGCTCAGGAAAAACTTCGACACTCGACATGATCGCCGGCCTTCTTGCATGCACCACAGGCAAGATTTCTTTAAACAGCCGAGTGTTTGATGATTCGACAACAAATCAATTCGTGCAACCCGAGAAGCGCAGTGTGTCGACTGTGTTTCAAGGTGGCGGTTTGTTCTCGCACATGACAGTTGAAAAAAATATCGTTTTCGGTCGCGGTGCTGCATTTAGAAACACGCCGAGGTTCGACTCGGCAGTTGAACAATTTGATTTGGCTGGTTTGTTGTCGCGCAAGCCGTCAACTTTGAGCGGCGGTCAGCGTCAGCGTGTGGCACTTGCTCGCGCATTTCTTGCGCCCTCAGAAATTTTGTTGCTTGATGAGCCGACTACGTCGCTTGACGCGACTTCGCGCGACGAGGTGCGAAGCGCAATGAAAACTTTCTTTGAGACCTATAACGGTGTGGTTATTTTGGTGTCACATGACGACGCTGAGATTGCCGAACTTGCAACAAATGTTGCGCAAATAACAATTTCGCGTGGCGAAAACACGACAGCGACATTGCACTCATAAATCGCTTCGATTAGTGGCTAACGATGGCAATGTAATAAATTGCTCAAATGAGCGACAACAAAACAGTGTTTGCAAGTTTTGAAATCATTGACGGTGTTGCATTAATCAAACTTGACGACGGCAAGGCCAACGCTTTGTCATTGCCGATGCAACAGGCATTTAACTCGGCACTCGATCAAGCGCAACAAGCCAAATTGCCAGTGGTGATAACTGGTCGTTCAGGCATTTTGTCGGCAGGCTTCGACCTGAAGACGCTTGCTGCGAGCGGTCAACCAGCAGTTGACATGCTCAACGGCGGCATCGAAATCGCGTTGCGCCTGTTGAGTTTTGAAACACCTGTAGTGATTGCCTGCGGTGGTCATGCGATCGCGATGGGCGTGTTCTTGTTGCAATGTGGCGACTATCGAATTGGCGTCGCCGGCAACTTCAAATATTCGGCCAACGAAGTTGCTATTGGCATGACGATGCCATGGTCGACGATCGAAATATTGCGCCAACGATTGACGCCCGCGGCACTTTCGCGCGCAGTTCTTCTCGCCGAGACTTTTACACCAACAAATGGTGTCGAAAACGGATTGATTGATCGCATTGTCACGACCGAAGCAGAACTTTTGCCTGCTGCACTAGAGACTGCAAAGTCGTTTTTGGCGCTCAATGCCGCTGCTCACGCGGCAAGCAAAAATCGTTTGCGAGGCGAAGTGGTTGCTGCAATTCGCAACGGGCTCGCCAAAGATTACGAAGGCTGGAAGAAACTCTTTCTCGCCAGCTAGCTAATGAGCCAGTTAGTTAACTAGTTATCTTTTGCCTGACATTTCGGGCAAAGAATCTTCGGTGATTTATCTGCACAGCCTTGGCAGAGCAAAAATAGACAGCGGCACTCTAAATTGGCACAGTCAAAAAACTGATTAGTACTCGATGCGCAGTAGTCGCATTTGCCCAGCACTTTTGGATGGTCGCTGAAGTCGACTTTTAGTCGCTTGTCAAAAACATAAAGCGAACCTTCCCACAGTGAGTTGTCGCCAAATTCTTCTCCGTAGCGCACGATGCCACCGTCGATTTGATAGACCTCTTTGAAGCCTCGGTTCTTCATCAATAGTGAGAGAACCTCGCATCGAATACCACCTGTGCAATAGGTGACGATCGGCTTTTCTTTGAGGTGGTCGTATTTACCGCTTTCAAGTTCGCCGACAAAGTTTGGCGTTGTTGACACATCAGTGACGATGGCATTTTTAAATTTGCCGATGCGAGCCTCGTGGTTGCTACGGCCATCAAAAAAAACCACATCATCACCGCGTGTGGCGACAAGTTTGTCGACCTCGGGTGGTTTGAGATGAACGCCACCACCGACAATGCCGTTCTCGTCAACAACAATTTCTTCGGGCACACCAAAAGTTACGATTTCATCACGAACTCGAATCTCAAGGCGTGGAAACTCGTCGCCCTGACCCTCTGACCATTTGAAGTCGATACTTTTAAACGGAGCGAACTCTTTTGTTGCGCGGACGTATTTCTTTACGTTCGTCATGAGTCCGCCGACCGTGCCGTTGATGCCGTGATTTGAAATGATGATGCGACCGTTGAGATTGAATCGCTCACACAGAGCGCGTTGCCAGAGTCGAATCGCCTCGGGGTCGGCAATCGGCGTGAACTTATAAAAAAGCAATATTTTTGAGGGTTCTATAGATGTAATTTTACGTGGAACTTTACGCAGAACTAACGGCGTAGCCTGATTAGCCATGGAAATCATGCAGTCGCAGAAATTGGCCAATGTCTTGTACGACATTCGTGGCCCCGTGCTTGATGAAGCAAAGCGACTTGAAGCACAAGGTCATCGCATTCTCAAATTAAATATCGGCAACCCACAGCCGTTTGGTTTTGAAACTCCGCCAGAAATTTTGGTTGAGGTGGTTCGCAATCTGCCGACATCACAGGGATATTCAGATTCACAGGGCATCTTGTCGGCGCGAACTGCAGTTGTGCAAAATTATCAATCGCGAGGCATCGACATAACAGATGTCGACGATGTTTGGCTTGGCAACGGAGTAAGCGAGTTGATTCAAATTGCGCTGAATGCATTGCTTGACGAGGGCGACGAAGTTTTGATTCCGGCACCTGATTATCCGTTGTGGACAGCGGCGACAAGTCTCTCGGGTGGTACGCCTGTGCATTATTTGTGTGACGAATCAAACGGTTGGATGCCGATGATCGAAGACATTCGAGCCAAAATCACTGATCGCACAAAAGCCATCGTCGTAATCAACCCGAATAACCCGACTGGCGCTGTCTATAGCCCTGAAATTTTGCGCGAGATCGCTGATCTTGCCGCTGAACGCGGGTTGATCGTGATGGCTGATGAAATTTACGACAAGATTCTCTATGACGATGCCGTGCACACAACATTTGCAGCAATTGCTCCTGATGTTTTTACATTGACTTTTAACGGTTTATCAAAGGCATATCGCCTTGCTGGCTTTCGCGCTGCATGGATGTTGATGACTGGGCCGCGCAAACACGCGACAAGTTATATCGAAGGCATAACGATGCTGACCAACATGAGGTTGTGTGCAAATGTACCGGCACAACATGCGATTCAAACTGCATTGGGCGGTCGGCAAAGTATTCGTGATTTAGTTCTGCCAGGTGGTCGATTGCTCGAACAACGCGATGCTGCAGTCACGGCGCTTGAATCTATTAAGGGTGTTTCGTGCGTCAAACCAAAAGGCGCACTATATGTGTTTCCGAAACTCGACCCGAGTGTTTACCCGATTGCTGACGATCGAAAGTTTGTACTTGACTTCTTGCGCGCCGAGCATGTGCTTGTGGTGCAGGGCACTGGGTTTAATTGGCCGACTACAGATCACTTGCGCATTGTGACTTTGCCTTATGCGAAAGATCTGACCGAAGCAATCGGCCGACTCGGCAACTTTCTGTCGACTTACGACCCGGCTAAAAAATAACTATCGGGCGTAAGTTACGCCGCCGTCGACAATGATTGTCGAGCCGACGACATAATCACCAGCACGAGAAGCCAAATAAATCGCAGCACCAGCCATGTCTTCAGGTGTGCCAATGCGACCTGCAGGTATTTGCGTTGAAATAGCATCGCCGTGATCGCGAGCTAATTTGTTCATTTCTGAGGCAAACGCGCCAGGCGCAATTGCGGAGACACTAATTTTGTCTTTGGCAAGACGCAACGCCATTCGTTTTGTCATGTGAATCAAACCGGCCTTGCTGGCTGCATACGGGTAGGTCTCCATCTCGTTTACCGAGATGCCGTCAATTGATGCAATGTTGATCACCTTTGCGATGTGATTATTTTTGATTGCGGCGGCTCGCAACTGTGGTGCAAGTGCCTGCGTCAAGAAAAACGGTGTCTTCATATTTATGTCAACTGTTTTATCCCAACCTGATTCAGGAAACTCATCGAACTCTGCCATCCATGCGGCGCCAGCATTGTTTACCAAAATGTCAAGTGTCGTTTCACGTTCGGCCATTGCTGCCGCCAATGCCGCGACACCAGCCTGAGTTGAAAGATCACCAGGAATCGAAATGCACTCGCCGTATTGCGAGAGTTCTTTGGCTGCAGCATCGCATTGCGCCGCTTTGCGTGCAGTGATGTAAACACGCGAGCATCCGTGTTCTAAGAAACCCTGCACGATCATCGCGCCGATTCCACGTGATCCGCCAGTTACTAGTGCAATACGATTTTTAAGTGAGAAGAGATCTTTCATCTTCACGATGCTACGACAGGCAATTGCTTGCAGACCTAGGCAAGAAATTGCGCACAAGCTATGGTAGTAAAGTAGTAGCATTATGGTAGTATTAACGCAGATGAAACTTAGTGTGAGTTTGCCCGACGATGAATGCGAATTTCTTGACCAATGTGTTGCAGATGGTTTGTATCCGTCTCGATCAGCGGTTTTACTTCGAGCTCTGCGGCTATTAAAGAGCGCAGATCTAGGAAAGATGTACGCAGAGGCGTTTGAAGAATGGACCTTGAGTGATGAAGGAAAACTTTGGGATGCATTAGATGTTTCTGAGGAAAGCTGAATGCTTAGAGGCGAAATTCGACTGGTCAATTTAGACCCAGCAATCAGTGGTGAAGCCGACAAATTTCGACCGGCAGTTGTGGTGAGTAATGATGTCTTAAACAATGCAACCAGGGCATTAGATCGTGGGGTAGTGACTGTCGTGCCAATTACTTCCAATATTCACAAGGTGTATCCATTTCAGGTTCGTTTGCCGCGCAAAGTTACAGGGCTCAGTGTCGATTCGAAAGCACAGGTCGAACAAATTAGGGCAGTTGCAATTAGCCGGCTGGGCAAGCGCGTGGGTCGGCTTTCTGCTGATTTAGAAGAAGATTTAAACGTCGCTCTGAAATTACATTTGGCTCTCTGACTAAAAGCCATATCGGGTGAGAGCACTAGCGTGGGGTTATGGCCGCACCACGCATGCACTCAGGAATAACCACCGACGACTCAATGAACTTGGCGATGTCGCCCGGCGCAGTACCGCTATACGAAGCAGTGATCGCATTTATCAAAAATGAGATTGATCCAGTGACTGATGAGTATTTCAAACTTGGCGAAGGTCGACCAGATCGATGGCAATATGGCAAGGGTCAACTCGAGCTTCTTGAATCGGTTAAGGCCAAAGCCAAAGCCAACGGATTATGGAATTTCTTTTTGCCAAACTCAGAAACTGGGCAAGGCTTGTCAAATCTTGATTATGCCTACATCGCGGCTGAACTTGGCAAGAACCCGATTGCGTCTGAATGTTTAAATTGCAGCGCACCCGATACGGGAAACATGGAAGTGCTCGAACGCGTTGGTACACCTGAGCAAAAGAGACAGTGGCTTGAGCCATTAATGAACGGAGAGATTCGTTCGGCGTATGCGATGACAGAACCAGATGTGGCTTCGAGCGATGCGAAAAATTTAGAGTGTCGTGCGATTCTTGACGGTGATGAATGGTTGATTAACGGAGAGAAGTTTTATATTTCTGGTGCTGGCGACCCGCGGTGCAAAATACTGATTTGCATGTTGCAGACCAGCCCAGATGGCCCACCGCACGGTCGGCACTCGCAAATCTTGGTGCCAATGGATACACCTGGAGTTGAAATTCTTGGAGCGATGCACGTGTTCGGCGAAGATGATGCGCCACATGGACACATGCATTTACGGTTCACCGATGTGCGTGTGCCGAAGTCAAACATGTTGTTGGGCGAGGGTCGCGGTTTCGAAATTTCTCAAGTACGCCTTGGGCCTGGTCGAATTCATCATTGCATGCGTTCAATTGGTGCTGCCGAACGAGCGCTCGAATTAATGGTGCGTCGCGGGCTCAGTCGCGAAGCGTTTGGCAAACCGATTGCTCGTCTCGGCAAAAACACCGAAGTTATTGGCAAAGCACGAATTGAAATTGAAGCGATGCGGTTAATGGTTTTGCGTGCGGCACGCGCGATGGACACGATGGGCAATGCCGAGGCACGAGTTTGGGTTAGCGCAGTTAAGGCAATGGTCCCAGAGCGTGTCTGCAAAATTATTGATGAAGCGATGCAAGTGTTTGGTGCAACTGGCATTTCACAGTGGACACCGTTGGCGCGCATGTATGCGGGGCAACGCACTTTGCGACTTGCCGACGGACCAGATGAAGTGCATTGGCAAGTAGTTGGTCGCGCGGAAATTTCGCGTTATGAACCCGCTAGTTTAGGTAAAAATGTAAATTCGGCACGCACAACAGGGGGAAAATAATGGATCCAGCAGTAAGTACTTTCGGTCTTGAGCCGATGTCAAGCACGGTTTCTGGGCCGAATGTCGCCGTGACGCTTGCACAATATGTGACGCCGCTTGGTTCTCGTGCATTCATCATCACGGATGCCGGAATCACCGCAACTGGAATCGTCACCCCAATCACTAATGCGTTGACTACTGCTGGCATGAAGTGGCAGGTGTTTGATCAAGTTTCACCAAATCCGACCGACATCAATGTTGCTGCCGGAGTGGCAGCGATAAATAAGTTCGGTCTCGACGGCACAGTTGTCGTATTAATCGGCGGCGGATCAGTAATGGACTGCGGAAAATACATCGCACTTGCCGCACCAAACGGTGTCGACCATGTTGGTTTGGCATTTGCTCCAGATCTAGATGCGAATGATCGAATTGACTTTTCGACGCTCGCGCCCAAAGCCAGCGCATCAAAACCTGGTCTGCCAACAATTGCAATACCGACAACTTCGGGTACAGCATCAGAAACAAATGGTGGTGGATTAATCACCGACACGATTACAAACCCTGCGAATCATCGCAAACTCACTTTTAGTAACCCGACGGTACGCCCACGCACAATTTTGCTCGATCCGACTTTGACAGTCGGCATGCCAGCAAAGGGCACTGCTGCTTGCGGCATGGATGTATTGACTCACGCAATTGAGGCCTACACATCCGTTCAGTCAAACCCGTATGCAGATGCATTGGCGTTGCATGCAATTCGACTTGTCGCTAGATATTTGCCTACGGCAGTTACTAACGGCGCCGATCTTGAGGCGCGCGCACAAATGCAACTTGCTTCACACTTGGCCGGTCGCTCATTTTCGAGCGGGCCGCTGCTTGGTTTGGTGCACGCAACTGGTCACCCGATTTCTGGGCAGTTACACCAGGCACACGGACAAACTTTGGCCACGATGTTGCCGCATGTAATGCGTTTCAATCGCGATGTCGTTGCCGAGAGATATGCAAACGTAGGTCAAGCATTAGGCAGCGAACTCGACCCAGATGCAGCGATTGCTGCCGTTGAAAAACTTTCAAAAACAGTTGGCACCAATCGCAAACTCAGCGAACTTGGCGCCACTAGCGACAACATCGCCGCATTGACCCAAGACGCATTACGCGACTTAATTATTTTAAATACTCCGCGTTATCCAACTCGTGGAGAAGTTCACGAACTCTACGCAACTGCGTTGTAAAACATTTTAATTATTGAGTGAGTCAGTAGTTATTGGTTTCAGCGCGACCCAAGATTGTTTTAATCCTGGGTGAAGGTTTAGAGTTTCAACTTCGTCAATAGAGGACCATTTTGTGGCAGTTGATTCTGGGTTGGCGATGTGAGCACCCGCGTCACTCATCGTATGGGCAATAACGGTGTCGTAACTCCATGGGCCATGGTTGTCTGAAAAAACATGCTTGACAGTCAACGCCGATTCTTCAATACCCATTTCTTCGTGTGCCTCACGTAACGCTGCAGTTACCGAATCTTCGTGCGAATCTTTTGCACCACCGGGCAGTGCCCAAGTGCCGCCACCGTGTGTCCACTCGGCTCGCAGTTGTAATAAAACTTGTGGTTGTGGTGTGTCACGACGCACGAGCAACAAACCCGCGGCGCCAAATCGACCCCAATGGCGAAAACCACAGTCGCAATCAACCCAACCGTCGCCGTCGCGTAATCCCATAACTGATAACAGTATTACGAAACGATGTCTAAAGCGACTGCAGACTTCGGCACGACATTGCGAACATGCCAATTATCGCCCGCCAAGATTCGCGCGCTTGCAATTAACACGAGCATGATTGCGCCGGTGCCGATAAATGTTGTTGCACGCCCAAGGTGATCGTAGGCAACACCCGCAAAACTTGCAGCCACGCCACCAGCCAGAGTTTCCATTCCACCAAGCAGTCCTTGTGCCCCTGCTTGTCGTTCAAGCGGTGCGCTGGTGCCAACAGCGACGCCTGCACCAGTGACGAAAAAACCATCATTGGTGGAGTGAAAGAAAAATACAACCATCATCAGCGCTGGTGTTGGCATCAAGCCGTAACCAGCCATAAACAGAGCGCCAAGAATCATGCCGAAGCCACCAGCGCGGTATGGTCCGATGCGTTGCACAAATTTGCCGCCGAACGGGCCGAGCAGAATCAACGGCAGAACGAAAACCGATACGCCGACATTTGCCATCCATTGAGCAGCGTCAAGGTCGTCCATCATCAACACCCATAGCGAGTCGAACACACCGATCATGAAGAACAGTGCGACGCCGATCAAAATGCCAGAGGCGATGGCGCGATTTTTTAGCAAGTCGATTGCGAATCGCTCTGTTGGGTGATTTTCTTTTGCCGTCTCGGGCACTTTGATGCGACTAATGACGAGCACGAAAAAAGAAATCGTGGTGGCAAGAAATATGAACGGGCCGGGAATACCAAATGGTGCCGTAAGCACAACCGAAAAAACTGGACCAGCGGCGAAACCAGCAACTTCAAAAGAAAGAATCCGACCCAGGTTGCGCCCAAAATTCTCGGGGTCGGCGACGATGATTACCCGGCGCAGCGCCGGAAGGGCAGCACCGGCACCAAAGCCCATGATGATTCGTGACACAAGAAGAATCAAAAATGTTTCACCAAACGCCATGCCGATGCAGCCAATGACCTCGAGGGTCAAACCCAGGATAATTAATCGCCGAGCCCGACCGCGATCGGCCAGAGGGGCGATGCTGACTTGTCCGAGAAAAGAAGTGAAAAAGCCCACGCCGACGATGAACCCGAGTGCCGATTCGGCGATGCCGAAGTTGTTGCGATAGTCATCAAGCATTGTGAACATCACGCCATAAAGGCAGGAGGATGTGCCAATTGCGAAAAGCAGCGTCATCACAATTCGTTGCTTACTCACCGCGTTATTCTACCGTTTCAAATTGTCGTGCCGATTCGGTAAGACTGACCAATATGAAAAATGAATTGTCAAAACTAAATGCATCGCAACCACTTGATTCTTTGATTGCAGGCAAATGGATTACGCACAAATCAAAAGTTTCAGTCACGAACCCTGTCGATGGTTCAACGCTGGCTCAAGTTTCAAGTGCAACACCAGATGATTGTTTGTCGGCTGTTGACGCGGCACAAAATGCATTTGCATCATGGAAGTTGACTGCGCCACGAGCGCGTGCCGAGATATTGCGTAAAAGTTTTGAAATTATGATCTCCGAACAAGAATCATTGGCGCGGTTGATCACCCTTGAGAACGGCAAAGTGCTTAGCGATGCACGCGCTGAAGTCGCCTATGCCGCCGAGTTTTTTCGTTGGTTCAGTGAAGAAGCCGTGCGCATTGACGGTGACTATCGCCGTGCACCAGGTGGTGCCAACTGGTTGATGGTTTCACGACAGCCTGTGGGCGTCGCGCTCTTAGCAACCCCATGGAACTTTCCGGCGGCAATGGCCACTAGAAAGATTGGCCCCGCACTTGCGGCAGGTTGCACAGTTGTACTGAAGCCCGCGAGCGAGACGCCTTTAACCGCGCTTGCAATCGCAGAAATAATGCAACGCGCGGGCGTGCCAGATGGTGTGGTCAATGTCGTGGTGCCAAGCCCGTCAGGGCCTGCAGTGAGTGCAATGTTGAAATCAGATCGCGTGCGCAAACTTTCGTTCACTGGTTCGACACCAGTCGGATCGTTGCTTTTGGCGCAAGCCGCAGAAAAAATCATCAACTGCACCATGGAACTCGGTGGCAACGCACCGTTTATTGTTTTCGACGACGCTGATCTTGCGGCCGCAATCGACGGCGCCATGTTGGCCAAGATGCGCAATGGTGGCGCGGCATGCACGGCGGCCAACAGATTTTTTGTACATGAGAAAATTTACGAAGCATTCGCCGATGGACTGACTAAACGAATGACCGCACTCGTTTTGGGTGATGGACTCGACGCGAAGACAACTGTTGGTCCACTCGTGTCAAAATCGCAACAACAGCAAGTAGCCAAGTTGGTCGACGAGGCGAAAAGTTTTGGCGCAAAAGTCGCGTGTGGCGGCAACGCATCTATAGACGGGTCTTTCGGTTATTTTCCGACTGTGCTCACAGATGTTTCGTTTGACGCACCAATTTTGCGAACCGAAATTTTTGGTCCGGTCGCACCACTGGTGCGGTTCAAAGACAGCGATGATATTTTGGCGCACGCCAACAACGTCGAGCACGGACTTGTTTCGTATGTTTACACGCGGGATCTTGGTCGTGGCATGCGAGTTGCAGAGGCGCTTGAATCTGGAATGGTCGGTCTAAATCGCGGGCTAGTTTCAGACCCGGCTGCGCCTTTTGGTGGAGTCAAACAATCGGGCCTTGGTCGCGAAGGTGCCCATGACGGCTTGTTGGCATTTCTTGAAACCAAATATGTAGCAGGAAACTGGTAACGGAGTTAGCCACACTGCGAAACCACGAAAGCTTCTCGCCATCTGAGACAATGTTGATAACAGAAAATTAATTGGAGCAAAGATTTGGGCGACATTACCGACACGAGAACGAATTGGCTAGATCCGAATCAGCTTGAACTCGTGCGTGGGCAAGTTCCACTCGTATATATAGATGCAATACCCGTGCGGGTCAATGAACTCGGGGTGGTCACTCATGTTGGGATGCTTCTGCGTCAAGCCCCTGACGGTTCGATTTCACGAACGATCGTTTCGGGTCGGGTATTACTCAACGAGCGAATTCGCGAAGCGTTGTTACGCCACCTTGAGAAGGATCTTGGGCCGATGGCTCTGCCGAAAATTCCGTTAGAGCCGGCGCCATTTACGATCGTCGAATATTTCACCGACCCTGAAGTCAGTGGTTTTCACGACCCGCGACACCACGCCGTGAGTTTGGCATTTGTTGTGCCGGTTTCGGGTGATTGTCAACCGTCGCAGCAAGCGCTTGATCTCGGTTGGTATACGCCAGAGCAAGCAACAAGCGATCAGATGAAACTTGAAATGACAAGTGGTCACGATCGTTTAATTCGACTTGCGTTGGCCTCGGTAGGAGTGTTGCCTTAGTAATACAGACTTGCTAAACGTTTATCACTTACTATTTGAACATGCGAGTTAAGTCAATGCAACATAATGCTTCTGCATTACGGACAGCATTGATGGGTCAAAAGATGTCAAGTTTTGAAACTAGCGCATCACTTATTGTTGCTCCGAAGATCGGCAGAACGATTGAAGAATTGCGATTAGAAAATCGGAGTATTGAAATTATTTGGGACGACGGCATCGTACTTAAAACCAAAATGAAATTTAGTGGCTCTTGGCGTATTTTTCATGATGGAGAAAAATGGAGCAAGTCCAAAAGGTTCGCTCAAATAATTATTGGCGTCGATGAAATGTCTGTGGTTTGTTTTGGTGCTGGTGAAATCGAGGCCTATCACGACTTTGATCTCCGTCGCCATCCAATGCTCGGTCGTCTTGGCCCCGATCTTTCAGACCCAAATGTCGACCTGAACGATTGTGTGGATCGGTTGATGAACTATGAAAACCCAGACGAAACGATTGCCGATGTGCTGCTTGATCAACGGGTGATGCGTGGCATCGGCAATGTTCATCGTTGCGAATTGCTTTGGACGTGCGAGTTACATCCTTGGGCAAAAGTAAGTTCGCTGACTGTCGAAGAATGTTTAGAATTAGTCTCGCTTGCCGCAGGAGTATTGCGCGGCAACTCTCATCTTGCCTCTACCGAACTAGCGGTTTATGGCAAGCATGGCAAAATTTGTGGTCGCTGCAGTGGACAAGTTCGTGTTACTCACCACGGCGAAGCAAACAGGGTGCTCTACTGGTGCGTTGATTGCCAGATACGACATACAGATGTAACTTCGCAGGGCTATGTAATCAAACACGAAGCGCCCCCGGGAGTTCACCCGGCAGAACATATCTATCGTTCAGAGCTGGCGAAGGCTCGAAAATTAGTTTGAGGCTATTGCAGCAATAATATTTGTGCGCGTTGCACGCCACGCGGGAAACACAGCAGCAATTACACCGATTATAAATGCGCCAACCAAAATAATGAACGTGTTAGCGATCGGCAACGTAAATGCACTGAAGCCAGAATCGTTGAGTGATATGACGATCACGATGCCGCTCAAAATGCCGAGCACGACACCCGTTACGGCGCCAAATAAAGAGGTGATGACACTCTCCCAACGCACCATCGTGCGCACTTGCGAGCGAGTCATACCCACGGCGCGTAACAAACCGATTTCGCGGCGTCGTTCGAAAACCGACAACAACAGCGTGATGATGATTCCGACAATTGCGATAATCACCGACAAGAACAAGAGACCATAAATCAGCGCGAGAAATTGATCGACCTGACCCGCTTGAGTGTCAATATACTCGTCGCGGCTTTCAAGCTTGCCGATGCCGAGGTCTTCGCTGACCGCCGAGATTGCAGTTCGCGCACTTTCGTCGCTTACACCTTTGGCTGCTTTGATGTATACGAAACTGTCGAACAGCGGTGTGTTTGATCCTTCAAAAAGTTCGCGACTAACCGCATAGTTGCCGTATGCATCTGTGTATGTGCCGGCAACCGTTAGTTGCATCGACCGACCGTCGACGAGAGTGACTTGTACGCCAGAACCAATAGTCAGATTTTTGTCAAGCGCCTTGTCGGCCTCGACAAGAATTTCATTTTTCGCCAGACCTTGTTGCCTGCCTTCGAGCATTTCGAGGTCGTATAAACCGTCAGAAGTTTTTGGATTAAACACCAAGACGAACGGCGATTCATCGCCAACTTTGGCGGCGATGAAACCGACGCCAGTGGCTTGATCGACTTCGGCAAGTTGTGTGAGTTGATCGGTGATAGTGATCGGTATGCCGCCAAAGCCACGACTGTTGACGCTGAGCGCGTAATCACCGCGAAATGAACTGCCAATTGATTCACGAATTTCATTTTTGATGCTTGCTGCGAGTGCGGTAAATGCGGTAACGAGTGCGACACCAATTAGAACTGGCGCCGCAGTACGGGCGGTGCGCTTCGGGTTGCGCGCCGCATTTTGCTGCGACATCTCACCTGTTACACCACGCAGTGCCGAAACTGGTTTGCCGAGCAGAGCTGCGACTGATTTCGAAAGAGCGGGGCCGATAACGAGAACGCCGGCGAACACACCAAGCACGCCAACACCCAAAATTGTGACGGGTGCACCGTTCATAGCATTGAACAGTGCGACTGCGCCAGCAACTATCAGAACGAGACCAATCGCTACTCGGCGGGTAAGTTTTTGAACAGTGTCAAGTGCGACGTCGCGCATCGCGGCCACTGGAGGCACCCGACCCGATCGGAGCGCCGGAAGAATTGCCGAAAGAACTGTGATCACTGTGCCGATTAAAACTGTTTGAACTATCGCATTTGAATCGATTGTCAAACCCTTGGTTGGAATCTCTAAACCAATTGCGTTAAGTAGGGCACTCAGTGCGCGAGAAAGACCGATGCCAGC
>ERZ889217.817-NODE-817-length-17516-cov-10.037283_pt1 | contig 17516 bp, 17 predicted proteins | sample MGYA00521098_ERZ889217 | MGnify/ENA primary metagenome ERZ889217 (study PRJEB32303, sample SAMEA104408613) | aquatic metagenome | biome: Brackish water; feature: Pelagic; material: water | place: Baltic Sea | collected 2014-06-10T22:04:00 | depth 2,362 m ... | reverse complement strand
GCAAGACAGGCGTCAATTTGCCGCAAGGAAAGAATTTGGTGGGGGCCTTCTGGCAGCCTGTCGGCGTCATCTGCGATTTGGATGCACTATCCACGTTGCCCGAGAGCGAGATGCGCTGTGGTTTAGGCGAGGTCGCTAAATACCACTTCCTCACCGGTGATGATCTCTTGTCGTTGAGCCTCGAGCAGCGCGTTGCTCAATGTGTGCGAATCAAGAGTTCTTTTGTGGAGAAAGATGAACGCGAAGGTGGGCAACGAGCTTTACTTAATTATGGTCACACCTTGGCACACGCACTAGAAATTGTCGGTGGACACCAGTTGGCCCATGGTGAGGCCGTCGCTATTGGATTGGTTTTTGCTGCTCATTTAGCGCACGCCATGAATCGTATTTCAAGTGAACGCGTGGATTATCACGATCTAGTCGTATCCAAAACGTACGGTTTGGCTTCTCGCATACCTACAGGCATGAGCGTTGAATCCTTGCTCAATGCCATGTCCCGAGATAAGAAGGCCGTATCAGGTTTAACTTTTGTCCTGGATTCAGAACACGGTCCGCAGGTGGTCTCCAATGTCCCCTCAGACTTAGTTCGTGAGGTTTTGACATCGTTTATGTCCTTGGCATAAGCCGTAAGTAGTGCGTTTGTTGCTGTTCGGGATGTAATGACGCTCAATCGGTCGGCCCTGAGCAAGTATCGTCGGGGTGTGCCCACAATCTTGTTGATACACGGACCGAACCTCAATCTTTTGGGTGAACGCGAGCCCGAAATCTATGGCACTGCGACTCTTGACGACTATGTGCGGACCGTCAGTACTGTCGCCACGAGTGCTGGGTTTGAGGTCGAACATTTGCAGACAAATCACGAAGGGGTCATCGTTGACGCTATTCATGCGGCGCGGGGTCGGGTACAGGCGATTATCATCAATGCTGGCGCATTTACCCACTATGCGTGGAGTATCCACGATGCATTGGCGACTTTTACTGGTCCAATTATCGAAGTTCATATTTCCGATCCGCTCACTCGTGAGCCATGGCGCCATCTCAGCGTGATCGCCCCAGTAGCAAGTCAGACAATTGCTGGTTTGGGGCCATTAGGTTACGAACAAGCTGTCGCAGCAATTGTTCGCCAGATCGGGTAAGCAGCATCGTGTCCGCCGAACAATGGCATGATCAGCGCCTTGTGCGAGTGCGCGAACTTTTAGGACAGCAGACAGCCGTTCAAGGAATTTTGATCAGTGATCTGAATGACATTCGCTGGCTCACTAGTTTTACTGGATCAAGCGGTTGGTTGCTGATCACTACGGCTGATATGTGGTTGTTCACAGATGGGCGTTACACCGAACAAGCAACTGCACAGATCAATGCGGTGGGTGTCCCTGCGCAAGTTATTGAGTGCAGAACCCAACACAGTGTGTTTGAGGCCCTCGCACATCGCCTCAGCGGGTGCTCACACATTTGGTTTCAAGGCGCACACGTGACATTTGATGTTTTTCAAGCTTTAACAACTTCGCTACCAGTTGACTTAGTTCCTGCATCACCCGCTCTAGGGGCAATCCGCCGTATCAAAGACGCCGGAGAAATTTTCCTCATGAGTCAGGCATGCAGCATTGCTGATCGAGCACTCGCTGAAGTGCTACCAATGTTCCTCAGCGAACCATCTGAGAAGAATGTACGCGACCAATTGGATTACCTCATGCGTCAACTCGGTGCCGACGGTCCTTCATATGACACCATCGTGGCCACGGGTCCGATCAACGCGGCGCGCCCACACCATTCTCCAACCGATACCCGCATTGAGGAAGGTCACACTTTGATCATTGACGTTGGGGCGTTGGTCAACGGTTATCACTCCGATATGACTCGTTCTTATGTCATAGGGGAGATGAACGACGAGCAGGTCCACGCCTACGAGGCCGTTCGAGAAGCTCAAGCTGCCGGTGCAGCCCTCGCGGGACCTGGTGTGGCAACTCGAGATGTGGATGCGGCGTGTCGTACGGTGCTTCATAAGGCAGGGCTCGCAGAAATGTTCAATCATGGGACTGGGCATGGTGTCGGACTGCTGATTCATGAAGATCCCTACCTAAATTCCTCATCCGCGGCAATTCTTCAACCAGGAGACGTCGTGACTATCGAACCTGGGGTCTATCGTGGAGGGTTCGGCGGTCTACGAGTGGAAGATCTCATAGTGGTCACCGAATTTTCTAACCGAACACTCAACACATCCCCCAAGGAACCGACATGCCTGCCATCACCACTAACGAATTGAAAAATGGAATCACTCTTGAGTTGGAAAATGGCCTTTTCCAAGTGGTTGAATTTCAGCACGTGAAGCCTGGCAAAGGTGGGGCATTTGTACGAACCAAACTACGTAACGTTCGCACCGGCAATGTTTTCGACAAAACTTTCAACGCAGGAATTCGCGTTGAGCAAGCCATGCTCGACAAGAAGGATATGCAATTTCTGTATCGTGATGGTGATGACTATGTGTTCATGGATACCAAAACATACGATCAGTTAAACATTGCTCCAGTTTCTCTTGGGTCTGCCATCGATTACATCGTCGAATCAATGGTCGCTATTATCGCGATTTACAATGATGAGATTGTCTCTGTCGAAATACCCGCCTCGGTTGAAATGCTGATTGCCAAAACCGAGCCCGGTATTCAAGGTGACCGCGTATCAGGAGCACGCAAATCTGCTGAATTGCAAACTGGAAAAACTATTCAAGTTCCGCTGTTCATCAATATTGGGGACAAAGTAAAGGTCGACACTCGATCTGGCGAATACCTCACTCGAGTCTGATCCTGATGGCTCAGCGTCGTTCACGCACGCCGAATATTGATCCACGTTCACAATCTCGCGAGAGAGCGCTGACTTTGCTTTATGAGGCAGACACCAAAAATGTCAGCGGGCATATCGTCATCGCTGGTCTCGTTGAGCCTCCTGACGCGGTATCGCTGTTGATTGTGCGTGGTGTCGCCGACAACCAAGTAGCTATCGATGCACTGATTAGTGAGCACGCAGATGGCTGGACGATGAATCGGATGCCCTGCTTGGATCGAAATATTCTGCGTATGGCGACCTTTGAGTTACTGCATCGTCTCGATATTCCGCAAGCTGTGATTCTTGACGAAGCAGTGCAGTTAGCAAAGACGTTTAGTACCGATGATTCAAGTCGATACGTTAATGGCGTGCTTTCGGCAGTCGCTAAATCTTCGCGTTAGTGAAGTGATTCGGGCCAATCAATTTTGCCTTGTGCGGCTTGAGCCACACTGGCCAAGGTAAAGCCCTCTAAATGATGTTTCATGTGATCACCAGTTTGTTTCCAGATCGCTAAAAGAACGCACTGCCCTTCGTGGTCGCAGGCTCCGTCGGCATGAGGCTCTCCGAAATCGCCCAAACTAATCGGACCATCTACGGCGGCAATAATCTCGTTCAGACGAATGTCTTCGGGTGCTCGTGCCAGTGTGTAACCACCGCCGACACCTCTTTTTGACTTCACTAAACCTGCACCTTTGAGGGCAAGAAGAATTTGCTCTAAATAGGGTTGCGGAAGACCGGTTCGTTCAGCGATATCACGTACTGAGGTCGGGAGGGGCATCTCAATGTGCAGGGTGAGCGATAATAGAGCCCGACAGGCATAGTCACCTCTAGTAGAAACGCGCACACTCGTATCGTAGAAGGTCAGCGCCCCCTTTGTGCGAACTTGTCCCGTCCCCGCCCGTTGCAGGAGTATTTCAGGCATCACGAGCAATCTCAGAAAACTTTTATTTGGCTAAAAATGTGCGCCGATAGACACCTATGGGGGATGATGTAGATATGCCTGAAAAGCCAGTGATTCCAAACTACTCAGGTCCCAACCTGACAGGAATCATGCCTGGTTGCCTACTGAGAGGTCCGGGTCAGCGTCCACAGTGGTTCCCCGAACCCTTACAAGGGGCAAGAAATATTGTCTTGTTGCTACTTGATGGATTGGGCGCCGAGCAACTAGAAAGCCATCGGCATGTGGCGCCAAATCTTTCTTCGATGACAGGAAGCAAAATCACCACGATTGCCCCAAGCACCACTGCCAGTGCCCTCACAAGTCTGGCAACCGGTGCCAGTCCCGCTGAACACGGCATTGTTGGCTATCGCATGGACATGGGTGACTCGATCATGAATAGTTTGCGATGGTGGTCCGATTCGCGAGATCTGCGCAAAATTCATCCACCAGCGCTTGTGCAGCCCATTCCGCCCTTTGCCGGTCTGAACATACCGGTCGTCAGTCGAACAGAACTTGAAGGGACAGCGTTCACCGAGGCTCATTTACGCGGCACCAAACCCTGTGGCTGGCGAGCGGCGAGTTCCATTGTGGCGCAATGCGTAAGTTTGGTCAATTCTGGCGAGCACTTTGTCTATGCCTATTACGATGGCGTTGACAAAATCGCCCATGAGCGGGGTTTCGGTCCGTTCTACGACGCTGAGATCGCCGCCGCTGATTGGTTGGTGGGCTCTTTATTGGCCGCCTTGCCCCCAGGCACAACCCTTGTAGTAACTGCCGACCACGGTCAAGTGCAGATCGAAGAACCCGCTATCAAACTTCCAAAAGACTTAATGGACTGTGTTCATCACCAGTCTGGTGAAGGACGCTTTCGCTGGCTCCATGCGCGTCGCGGTAGCGAAGACAATCTGTTGAGCATCTCTCAGGCTCTTTTTTCCCACCAGGCTTGGGTGGTCAGTCGGGAGCAAGTGATTGAAGAAGCTTGGCTTGGTCCGAGCAAAGGAGCCAAAATGTCGGACTCTGTTGCCCGCAGATTAGGTGACGTGGCCTTAGTTCCCTTTGCCGATGTGACGTACGAAGATCCCCTTGATTCAGGACCTTTTCCACTTATTTGTCGTCACGGTTCGCTCACTAGTGCCGAAATGTATGTGCCGTTTTTAGCGGCAACCGTTTGATTGTTTGGTGTACTTTGAGAAGTCGAAAAGAGAAGGAAGTTATGACGTATGAGCAATCCTGAACTGCAACAACCCGACCAGATCTTGAGTACGGAAAGTGGGCTTGGCAATGAGCGAACATCGACCAACGAGATCAGCGTCATTAACTCTGTGACAGAACCCGCCAAGGTCATGCGTATCGGTTCTATGGTCAAGCAATTATTGGAAGAGGTGCGTGGCGCCGAGTTGGATCAGGGGAGTCGCGAACGCCTCGCCGAGATTTATGAACGCTCGATCGTGGAGTTGACGGATGCTCTATCGCCGGACCTCCAACAAGAACTCACGATGTTGGCACTACCTTTCTCCGATGGTATTCCTAGCGAAGGTGAACTGCGTATCGCTCAGGCCCAACTAGTGGGTTGGCTCGAGGGGCTTTTTCACGGCATTCAAGCGGCGCTCTTCGCCCAACAGTTAATGGCGCAGCAGCAAATGGAGCAGATCCGTCAGTTGCAGCCAGGACCCTTAGGGAACAAGACTGAAACTGCCTCAAATAGTGCTCCACTCCCAGGAACTTACTTGTAGCCCACTGCTACTGTTTCTAAACCACATAGATGAAGTTTGTCAGTCGAGACGTTCGGCTGACCTGAGCAAAGTAGGAGGTGGGTGTTGGGCGACTCATTCACCCATCTTCATGTCCATACTGAGTTCTCGATGCTTGACGGTGCCGCCAAACTTGATGAACTGGTCGCCAAGGCAGTCTCAGATGGGCAAGTGGCCCTCGGTATGACGGACCACGGCAATATGTACGGTGTTCTCGACTTTTACAAAGAGTGTCGGGCGCAGGGCGTGAAGCCAATCATTGGAACCGAGGCGTACATGGCCTACGAGACGCGGTTTGAGCGCCCGAACAGACGAGGCAAGGTTGATGACTCAGGGGGCGACACCGAAGGTGGCAAGAAACTCTATTATCACCTCACTTTGTTGGCAGAGAGCAGCGTTGGCTACAAGAACCTCATCAAGCTTTCAAGTTTGGCATTTCTTGAGGGCTACTACTACCAACCACGTATGGATTGGGAGTTGCTAGAACGCCATCACGAAGGTTTGATCGCCACTACAGGTTGCCTGGGGGGCCATGTTCTGCAGGCACTCTTGAACGGCGATTATCAAGATGCCAAGCGCAAGGCAGCAAGGTTGCAAGATATCTTCGGCAAAGACAATCTCTTTGTGGAACTTCAAGACCATGGACTAGCGGCACAAACAAAAACAAATCCACAACTTTTAGAGATCGCCCAAGAAATTGGTGCTCCAGTCATAGCTACAAATGATTCGCACTACGTCCATCGCCACGACAGTGAATCGCATGATGCTTTGCTATGTGTACAAACAAACTCCATGATCGCCGACCCGAATCGATTCCGCTTTGAGGGGACCGAGCATTACCTAAAGACCGCCAAAGAGATGCGGTATGTTTTTCGTGAAGTTCCCGAGGCTTGCGATAATACGTTGTGGATTGCCGAGCGCGCTGACGTCACTATTGAGTTTGGCAAACCGCAATTACCTAACTTCAATGTTCCGCAAGGCTTCACTGATGACGCTTCTTATTTGGATCACCTGACACGCGAAGGAGCGAAGCGACGTTGGGGTGACAATTTGACTCCCGCTGTTATCGAGCGTTTGGCATTTGAGACAAAGGTCATCGCCGACATGGGTTTCGCCTCGTACTTCCTGATTGTTTGGGATCTTATTGAGTACGCCAAAAAGCGGAATATCCGAGTCGGTCCGGGACGAGGTTCTGCTGCTGGTTGCGCTGTCGCTTATTGCCTCGGAATTACTGAAGTAGACCCGATCCGTTACGACTTGATTTTTGAGCGGTTTTTGAACCCGAGTCGTATTTCAATGCCCGATATTGACATGGACTTTGACTCGCGCTATCGAGAAGAAATTATTCATTATGCGACAGACACTTACGGACCTGAACATGTGGCTCAAATCATCACATTTGGAACAATCAAAGCACGCAACGCCGTACGTGATGCGGCACGTGTTCTTGGACACCCGTATGCCATGGGTGATCGCTTAGCAAAGGCTATGCCACCACTTGTGATGGGTCGAGACACTCCGCTGAAGTATTGCCTCGAACTTAACGACAAATATGCCGACGGATATCGGGCCGCTCAGGAGCTCCGAGATCTGTACGAGTCAGATGACGAAGTTCGTCACGTTATCGATGTGGCTAAGGGTCTTGAAGGGTTGAAACGTTCTGTCGGCATTCACGCAGCGGCCGTGGTGATTTCCAAAGACCCATTGACTGATTATCTTCCTCTGCAGCGCCGCCCAGAATCTGGCAAATCCGTTGAAGCAGGACAAATCACAACTCAGTTTGATATGCATGGAGTCGAAGAACTTGGACTGTTGAAGATGGACTTCCTTGGTCTGCGAAATCTCGACGTCATCACAGACGCCAACAGTTTGATTCAAATAGACCATCCCGATTTCGATGTGGACAAAATCTCTTTTGAGGACCAAGCAACATTTGATTTGCTAGGACGAGGGGACACAATGGGTGTATTCCAACTCGAGTCGGCGCCGATGCAACAGCTCTTGCGGGCTATGGCACCCACAAATTTTGAAGATGTTTCGGCGGTGATCGCCCTTTATCGGCCCGGTCCGATGAGCGTCAACATGCATAACGACTTTGCGGATAGAAAAAATGGGCGCAAGAAAGTTGTCTATTTCCATCCAGATGCTGAAGAAATCTTAGGTGATACATACGGTCTAATGATCTACCAGGAAAGCGTGATGCGCGTTGCCCAACGCTTCGCTGGTTATACCCTTGCAGAAGCCGACAACCTGCGTAAGGCTTGCGGTAAAAAAGAACGCGAATTGATGGAAAAGGAACGCTCCAAGTTTGAACTTGGTTGCGAAACTGCCGGATATGGTTCCGAACTTGGCAAGCAACTATTTGACATCATTGAGAACTTTGCAGACTACGCATTTAACAAAAGTCACTCCTTTGGGTATGGGCATATCTGTTATCAGACCGCCTTCCTCAAAGCGAACTACCCGATGCAATATTTCGCCGCACTACTGACGAGTGTGAAAGACAATTTAGAGAAAGCGGCGGGCTACTTAGTCGATGCTCGAAACAGTGGCATCACCCTTGGACCGCCAAATATCAACGTCTCTGAAGTTGATTTCACTCCACTAGTGACCGAACGTGTTATCTATTTTGGGTTGTCAGCCATCAAAGGTATTGGGCAGGCTATTTGCGAGCGGATTGTCAGCGAACGAGCTTTGAACGGACCCTTTGCGTCATTCCATGATTTTGCAATGCGGGTTCCAGCAGATTGCCTCAACAAGAAATCCATTGAGTCCTTCATCAAGGCAGGTGCATTTGATGGTCTCGGTCACCCGCGTCAAGGGTTGATGGCAATCTACGAATCAATTGTTAGCGATTCATTAGCTCGCAGATCCGATGCAGACCAAGGCGTCATGAGCCTGTTTGATGTTTTTGATTCCGAACCGGGCGAAAAGGTCAATCTCGATATTCCTATTCCCGATATGGAGTTTGAGAAATCCGTCAAACTGAAGTTCGAGAAAGAAGTACTGGGTTTATATATCAGCGATCATCCACTTTTTGGTCTTGAAGGAATGCTCCGCAAACATGCCACGTCGACAACTTCTGGCCTAGAGGATTTGGATAGTGGAGCGATCGTGACCTTGGCCGGTATCATCACCAAAGTCGAGCGCAAAGTCACAAAAAAGGGCAACGCCTTGGCAATTATTCAACTTGAAGACCTCTATGGCAGTGTTGAATTAACGGTGTTTTCAAAAACACTTCTCACGCACGGTCATAAGATCATTGAGGATGGTTTGGTTGCTGTTAAGTGTCGCTTCGAACGCAATGATGAGCGGATCAACATTCAATCGCTTGAGTTCACTCCACTAAAGATTTCTCATCGTCAAGAAGAACTTCGTCTCAACCTTCCTGCGGTGGCCCTTGATCCTGAGACCGTCGCACGTTTGAAGGGCATCCTTTCTAGTTATCCGGGATCTTCTTATGTCTTCTTGCATATCGGTGATGCCAAGATCCTCAAACTCGGTGAGGAGTTCTTGGTCGACATTGATCGAGTCATTCCCCCTCTCAGAGTTGCCTTTGGTGCAAGCGTTATCCTGTAAGGGGCAATTCTCTGCCATGGTGAGCAGGTGGTTTCGTGTTTCTAGCGCCAGAAGTGGCAGAATAGGGGAGTGGTCAGTTTGTGGCCCACAGTAGGGAAGTTGTCATTCAGATGTCCGTTGAGGTGGAAACAAAAGATAGTGCGGCCCTTACTGAGGCTGAACTAGAAGAGTTGGTCCTCGTGGGAGGGTCGTTTGACGCCCCAAGGTTGCTCAAGGCCCAACAGGATTGGGTTTTGTGTACCACGGCTACCTTGAATGGGACAATACATGGCTTCACCTTTTCCACGCTGGAACGTATCGGGGGCACACCCTGTGTCCTTTTCGGCTTGATGAGCGTCAAGCGTTCACCTAAACGAGATCAGGTTCTCAAAGGACTTTTGGCAGAGGCATATCACCGTGCCCTGATGGCCTTTCCCGACGAGGATGTTGTAGTCGGAAGTCGGTTTGTCTCGGCCGAGGGTCTTGAGGCATTTAAGAGCCTCAGCGAGTTAATACCCCGACCCGGACATCGCGCCGTTGGTGAAGAGCGTGCATGGGGACGCCGCTTGGCACGTCGTTTTGGAGTCGATGCTCATTACGACGAAAAAACCTTCATCGTGAAGAAGAAGGGATTGTCAGGATTCCTCGATCATGAATCAAGCAAACCACAAAACATCAAACCAGAAATAGCAGAATTGTTCGCAGAGGTGAAACCTGATGTGGGTGCTTGTTTGATCGTTCACGGGTGGACGATGACAGAGGATTTGCTGAAACTTGGCAAGCACTAATTCTGAGAATAGATTTTTCAGCACTGCGCTAGGGCAGATTATTCGTCGGCGTCGCATGACGCGGTTTTTTGATGGAGGGCCGAGTCTGGAGGACCTGACGAAGCTTGGCGAGTTGGCCTTACGCTGCCCATCCGCGGGTTTTTCTCAAGGTGCACATCTTTTAATTTTAGTGGGCGAAGATTTGCAGAAGTTTTGGCGCGAGTCTGGGTCTGGAGATTGGTTTGCTACAAAGTCGCCGGGAGTTCTTTCAGCTCAGGCAGTCATCTTGGTATTGGCTGATGAGTCGGCTTATACGAATCGTTATTCGCAGAGCGATAAGGCCGGACATGGGTTGGAAGAGGCTGAGAATTGGGTCAAACCCACTTGGTTGACCGATGCCGCGTTGGTGACTCAAAATCTTCTGCTGCTGGTTGAGGAGCAACGTTGGGGCGCCCTGTTGTTTGACTTGTTCTTGGAGCCTCGCAAACTGCTGGATGCCTTTGGAGTGCCGCCCAAAGTGCATTGTGCAGGTGTTGTCGCCATCGGATTTCGACACTCTGAGGATCAAAAAAGTGGCTCTCCAACACGAATACCCCGCAAGGCGGCCGTTGATGTACTACACATTGGAACTTGGAATACCCCCATTGACGACTCCCTGGGCTAATGAAAGCTTGACCTCAGAGGTTTAGGATACAAAAGTCAGCATTATCGATAGGACACAATTATGCCTCAGCAGATACCTCACGTTGCCTACCTTGAGTTGGGCGATTCGCCTCATTTAGTGGCCAACGAATGCACAACCTGTGGGGCGCGTTACTTTGACCGCCGCAACGCCTGCGCTAAATGCTTCAACAATGATTTTAAAAAGGCCGCAATTTCTCCAGACGGAATCTTGAAGTCGTTCACCATCGTGGCTTTCGCTGCGCCTGGAGTACCAGTACCTTTCGTGGCGGGAATTATTGACTGCAACGGAACTAGCGTGCGCGGCAATATCGTCGATTGTGACCCCACTCCTGAAAAAGTTTCCCTGGGAATGAAGGTGCGTTTAACCACTTTCAGTTTGGGAACAGACGAAGACGGAACTGAAGCCATTGGTTTTGGTTTCGCCCCTGCTTGATCCGACACAAATACTCACACACAGAACCTAAGAAAGCGAAGGCACTCATCATGGCAAGTGACGACATTTGGATCCTCGGGATCGCAATGACCAAGTTTGGCAAGCATTCAGATAAGGACATCGTTGACCTTGGATCGCAAGCAGCAATTGCCGCCTTGGCAGATGCTGGTGTGACCATGGCCGATATTGGCATCTTGGCGGCAGGCAACCTGATGGGGGCTGGAGCTGGTTTCGGGCAGCAATTGCAAAAACAAATTGGTCAAACTGGTATTCCAGTGTTCAACGTGGCTAATGCCTGTGCAACAGGTGCCACAGCACTGCGCACGGCGATTATGGCAGTTAAGGCTGGAGAGGCCCGTATGGGACTTGCCGTCGGGGCCGAGAAGCTTTCGGGTGCAGGTTTGCTCGGAGGCGGCGGAACCTCCAAAAAGAGCAGCAACACATTTGAACCGAGCGGTCGCTTTGGCAGTGTCCTGCCCACTGATGGCCGTATTGGCACCGACACTATGCCGGGCACCTTTGCTCAAATTGGGATGGAATATGGCCACAAATATGGTGGAGTTTCATTTGAACTCTTCGCCCGTATCTCGGAAAAGAATCATGCTCACTCAGTTCTGAATCCAATGGCTGCTTATCAAAAGCGCTTCACTCTCGATGAGATTATGAACGACATGATGATTGCTTATCCCAACACTCGCCCGATGTGTTCCGCCAACTGCGATGGTGCTGCAGCTGCTGTTGTCACTTCCGGCGAAGTACTACGGACTTTGTCTAAGGAACAGCAGCGACGAGCCATCAAGGTTTCAGCTTCTGTGTTAACGAGCGACCCATATCAAGAGGCCTGTCAAGTTCTTCCAGACGTCAACACCTTGACGCGCAATGCTGCGATCATCGCCTATGAACAAGCAGGAGTTTCACCGAGTGATCTTGACCTCGTTGAACTTCACGACTGCTTCGCTACCGCCGAATTAGTTCACTACGACAATCTTATGCTCTGCCCTGAGGGCGGTGCTGTGGACTTCTTTATGAGTGGCGCTACTTGGCGCGACGGTTCAACCCCAGTCAATGTCTCTGGTGGTCTGGAGTCCAAAGGTCACCCCATCGCTGCTACAGGAATTGCCAATATCTGGGAGGTGTGTCATCACCTGCGTAACGAAGCTGGTGACCGCCAAATCAAAGATGCCAAGGTGGGTCTTGCCCACGTCATCGGGCTCGGTTCGGCCTGTGGCATACACATTCTCGAGCGCAGCGGTCTCTAGGAATCAAGCCCCAGTGGCGTGAAAACCGCCGTCAACATGAATCATTGATCCGGTTGTAGCGGGGAACCAATCTGACAGCAGGGCCACGACTGCGCGTGCCACGGGTTCGCCGTTCGTCACATCCCAACCGAGGGGAGCGCGTTCATCCCAAATATCTTCAAACTTTTTGAAACCAGGAATCGACTTAGCGGCCATCGTCTTTATAGGACCAGCGGCGATCAAGTTCGTGCGAATTCCCTGAGGGCCCAATTCCTTCGCTAAGTATCGGTTGATGCTCTCCAAAGCCGATTTCGCTACACCCATCCAGTTGTAGGCCGGCCAAGCCACAGTGTTATCAAAATCCAATCCCACTATCGATCCGCCACGTTCCATCAAAGGTACAAAAACGTCAGCAAGAAATTTCAGCGAGTAGGCGCTTATATGCATTGCTGTAGCGACGTCCTCCCAAGATGCCGCCATGAAATCGTCTCCCAGACAATTCTCTGGGGCGTAACCGATGGAATGAACCACGCCGTCAACCTTGCCCCATTTTTCGCGTAAGTGCAGCCGCACGATCTCTCCATGCTCGGGAACGGTCACATCGAGTTCCAAGACTTCAACAGTTTGTGACAACTTGCGCGCCGTGCGTGTCGTCAGGGACAAAGCCCGCCCAGCACCCGTCAACACAACTTGCGCACCTTGTTCAAGTGCTAAAGACGCCACTCCAAAGGCTAATGAGGCATCCGTTAAGACTCCCGTGACCACTATTCGTTTCCCATCAAGAAGACCCATACACTCAAACTAGTTCGTGACCTTGATGCGAAGCACCCATCAACGCCACCTTGATGGTCATTCATTCGCTCAGGTAGGACGTTTTTGTCCACGATGTGCCATTGTTTAGGTATGCGTATTGGAATTCTCGGTGGCACTGGTCCTGCTGGTTCGGCCCTAGCGGCACGGTTGTCATCCGTAGGTTTTGATGTCGTCATTGGCTCTCGGTCAAGCGAGAAAGCCAATGAAGTCGTCGCTGAGTTTGTTGGCAAATTTCCTGAGCTAGCAGCCCATCTATCTGGTGGTGACAATGCCCACGCCAGTCATTGCGATCTTCTGGTCATTGCGACACCATGGGACTCTGCCGCGACCACAGTTCAAGAAAATGCTGTTGCTCTCTCGGGAAAGATCGTCATCAGCATGGCCAATGCTTTGGTCCGGGTCGCTGGTGAGTTTCAACCGTTATTGCCACCTCGCGGCAGCGTTGCAGCTCACATTCAGGCGGCGATTCCCCTCAGTCGTGTGGTGGCAGCTTTCCATCATCTCCCAGCAAAAGAACTTGGCCATATTGGACACCCCATTGATTCTGATGTGCTGATTTGTTCTGATGATCGAGATGCGATCCAGATAGTGAGCGAAATAGTCGAACGGATTCCAGGTTGTCGTCCCCTTGATGCAGGTTTGCTATCCAACGCCATGGCCATTGAGGCCTTCACCGCAGTTCTTTTACAACTCAATGTCCGTTACAAAACCCGAGTAGCGCCCAAACTTACAGGTATTCGCCAACCTGCTGATCAGAAGTAGATTTGACGTAAGCGTGTCCATCAAACTCTTCGACACAGCCAAACAAGAGGTTGTTCCTTTCGAGCCAGCGCATCTGGTTTCGATGTATACCTGCGGAATTACGCCCTACGACGCCACTCACATCGGTCATGCAGCCACTTTTATGGCCTATGACGTTCTTCAGCGTCGATTGATTGATCTCGGTCACGAGGTTCGCTGCGTTCGTAATGTCACTGACGTCGATGATCCACTATTCGCCAAGGCCCGCGAACTAGGGGTCCACTATCTAGATCTTGCTGCTGGTGAGGAGGCTCGTTTCGAAAAAGATATGGAGGCCCTGAATGCTTTGCCGGTGTATTCGACCCCTCGTGCCTCGTCAGCGATCGCAGATATTCGTGGTTTTATTGGGATGGTTCTGGAGAGGGGATACGCCTATGTTGCTGGTGGTTCGGTTTATTTCGACGTTAGTAAAAGCCCAAATTTCGGCACTATCAGTCACTACAGTCGCCAGAAAATGATTGATATCGCTCGTGAGCGCGGAGGCGATGTTGACAATCCTCATAAGCGTGATCCTCTTGATTTTGTTCTCTGGCATCCGTCGGCAAGTGACGAGCCTTCTTGGGAAGCCGTTTGGGGTGCAGGTCGACCAGGCTGGCATATTGAATGCAGTGCCTTAGCTTTACGCGAATTGGGTGAGACCATTGACCTTCATGGTGGTGGAAGTGATTTGATTTATCCACACCACGAATGTGAACGGGCACAAAGTGAAGCAGCCACAGGTAGCCCATTTGTCAAGCATTGGATGCACGTGGCAATGGTATTCATGGACGGTGCAAAGATGTCCAAAAGTCTAGGCAACCTTGTCTTTGTTGACGCTCTCCGCAAACTGTGGGATCCGCGAGCCATTCGCCTAGCGATTATTAATCACCATTATCGCTTTGAATGGGAGTGGAACGATACTCACATGCCTATTGCTCTCAAGCGATTGCAGGCCTGGCAGGAGAGTCTCGATTTCCCCAATGATCCTTCCACTTTGGAAGCGGTTCGCTCGCATTTGGATAACGATTTGGATACCCCGCGAGCCTTACAAAGTATCGATGAAGCAGTGCGTCAAGGTTTGTGCGGGCGCGAAGCGGCGGCGCTCTTAGGCGTCATCCTCTAAAGGTGTTCTCGCACCTTTTAATCACCCTCCGTGACCGTTATCTGCCCCTAAACTGAACCCAATGTCCGATATCACGATCAAACTTCCCGATGGAACGCAAAAAGTCATGCCTTCCGATTCCACGGCTTTGAGTTTGGCCTCGTCAATCAGTCGAAATTTGGCTAAGGCGGCTGTATCAGCCGTCGTTGACGACAGAGAGGTTGATTTGTCAACCCCGCTAAATCACGGCAATGTGGTGCAGATTATTACCGTCGATTCCGAAGCGGGACGTCATGTACTACGCCATTCAACTGCACATGTCATGGCTCAAGCTGTTCTGCAGATGTACCCAGGTGCCAAGTACACGATCGGCCCGGCGATTGAGAATGGCTTCTATTACGATTTTGATCTCGGGGATAGAGTTTTTACTGAGGATGATTTGTCCCTGGTTGAGGACACGATGCGGAAAATCATTGCTGCCAATCAGCCATTCGTGCGCTCTGAGATACCAGTTTCAGAGGCGCTGGTGCTGTTTGCTTCGCAATCTTATAAGTGTGAAATTATTGCGAGAGTCACGGGAGGTGGTGCAGACAGCGTCGATAACGCAGAGGTTGGCGGCTCGGGAGACTCCGTCAGTATTTACCGAAACTCTGACGAGTTCGTTGATTTGTGTTTGGGCCCCCATGTTGCGTCAACTGGACGACTTGGTCACTTCAAGTTGCAAAAAGTTTCCTCTGCTTATTGGAGAGGCAATGAGAAGGGACCAGTTCTGCAAAGGATTTATGGGACCGCCTGGGAGAGTAAAGCAGCTCTTGAGGAATACTTGCATCGACTTGTTGAAGCAGAGCGACGGGATCATCGCAAACTCGCAGTTGAATTGGATCTTTTGTCATTTCCCTCGGAATTGGGAGGGGGGCTTGCTGTGTGGCACCCAAAGGGCGCAATCATCCGCAAGTTGATGGAGGATTACAGTCGCGCTCGCCACCAGAGTGGTGGATACCAATTTGTCTTCACTCCACATCTCTCTAACGCAACGCTCTTTCAAACCTCAGGCCACTTAGATTTCTACGCCGACGGAATGTATCCACCTATGGAGATGGATAACGGAACTTATTATCCAAAACCAATGAACTGTCCAATGCATTGTTTGATTTTCCGCGGACGCCAACGCAGTTATCGCGAATTGCCTCTCAGACTCTTTGAATTGGGAACCGTTTACCGCTACGAGCGCGCCGGCACATTGCATGGCTTAATGAGGATTCGCGGATTCACACAAGATGACAGTCATATTTTTTGTACTCAAGATCAACTCCAGAGTGAGATTATTTCGCTACTGGATTTTGTTATGAGCGTGCTCAAAGCTTTTGGATTTGAAGATTTCTCATTCCACTTGTCAACGAAAGACCCAGTGAAATATGTTGGCTCTGATGAGATTTGGGAGACCGCTACCGAGGCTTTAGTCAGCGCTCTTGATGCTCATGGTGTGTCATACAGCGTCAAGGATGGAGACGCTGCGTTCTACGGTCCCAAGATTGATATTCATGTACGCGATGCAATCGGGCGTACTTGGCAGTTATCGACGATTCAATGCGACTTCAATCTTCCCGAAAGATTTGACCTGGAATATGTTGCTAATGATGGCAGCAGGCAAAGGCCCATCATGTTGCACCGTGCCTTATTCGGTTCGGTTGAACGCTTTTTTGGAGTGCTCGTGGAGCATTATGCGGGCGCTTTTCCCACTTGGCTCAGCCCTGTCCAAGTACGCATTCTTCCAGTTGCATTAGCCCATGAAGATTATGCTCAGGCTGTAGCCACCACCTTGAGTGCTCAAGGATTGCGCGTTGATATCTCTGAGGCAAGCGATCAACTAGGTAAACGAATTCGCACCGCCAAACTTGAGAAGATTCCATACGTTCTCGTTGTTGGCGATGAAGACGTTTCTGCGCAGACAGTAGGCGTCAATGCTCGAGGAGCCGACGTTGAACGTGGAGTTTCGATTTCTTCATTTGCGGATCGTGTTCTCACTGAGATCAGTTTTTCAGATATTTGAGTTTGACGATGATTGACGCATTGTGGACAGGTTGGAGATCACAGTACCTTGCGGGTTTAGCATCACACTCCGCAGAGGACTCGCTTAATCAGGAAAGCATTTTCACACAAATCTTGAAGACCAATATCTCCGATGAAGACTCCTTTATCGTGCACCGCGGTGAGTTGGTTTTCGTGATACTGAATGCTTTTCCTTACGCCGTCGGTCATCTATTGGTTTTGCCATACCGCCAGGTCGATGATCTTTCCTCGCTCAGCGCCATTGAATCACTGGAGCTTTGGGCGACTGTCACCCGAGCGAGCGAGGTCTTGGGTACCGTTTACGAGCCTCAAGGACTCAATATCGGAATGAATATTGGACGATCGGCGGGAGGAAGCGTGGCGGAGCATCTCCATGTGCACATCGTTCCAAGGACCATTGGGGATGCGAACTTTATGGCTGTCACGGCTAATTCCAAGACCATCTCTGAACCGTTGAACGTCACAGCCCAGCGAATCCGCCAATGTTGGCTCGACACGACTTCGCCCTAAAGTGGAAATAAGGAGATTGCAACGATGAATAGTGAAACGCCAGTGAGTCC
>ERZ889217.816-NODE-816-length-17516-cov-33.627341_pt1 | contig 17516 bp, 17 predicted proteins | sample MGYA00521098_ERZ889217 | MGnify/ENA primary metagenome ERZ889217 (study PRJEB32303, sample SAMEA104408613) | aquatic metagenome | biome: Brackish water; feature: Pelagic; material: water | place: Baltic Sea | collected 2014-06-10T22:04:00 | depth 2,362 m ... | reverse complement strand
TGAAATTACCGGCTGAAATTAATCACAGTAGTTCGGCTGCGAGACTCGCTACTTCACTGCGCTCACAGGCTTCAAGGGTGATATGACCAAAACAGCTTTGACCTGCAAAAGCCTGCACCAGCACGGCTAACGCATTATTCGACTCACCCATATACGGTGCATCAATTTGACTGGTGTCACCGGTGAAGATCACTTTGGTACCGTCACCAATTCTGGTCAAGATCGTCTTAAGAGTCGTTGGCTCAAGATTTTGTGCTTCATCAACCACGACAATCTGGGCTTGCAAACTTCGTCCGCGCAAGAAAGTCACCGACTCAAGAGTTAGTTGACCGCGGGCGATTAAGTCGTCAATCAGCCCGCGGGCATCTCGACTCGAGCGGTCATCTGTTAGCGCAACTACTGCATCGTGAATCGCCGACATCCACGGATCAAGCTTTTCTTCAAGACCCCCAGGCAGAAAACCCACATCGGCACGACCAACTGGCACAAGTGGTCGATAGACGGCAAGTCGCTCATAGCGGTGCTGCTCAACTACTTGCTCAAGCCCAGCAGCAATCGCCAGTACGGTTTTTCCGGTACCGGCGCGACCATCAAGGGCGACGACTGTAATCTGCGGGTCAAGCAGAAGTTCAAGCGCAAAACGCTGTTCTTTGTTTCTGGCTCGAAGCCCCCATGCTTCGGGGGGTGATTGTTGGATCAGGCGAAGTTCGTTGTCGTGGCAACGGGTTAGCGCCGATTGAGATCCGCATCGTAAAACTGCGAAATTATTTTCATACAAACTTGCGGCTTGCGCAATATCTGATTTCTCGATGCCTTCTGTTTTGTAGAGATTGTCGATTACCTCAACCGTCGTGTCATAAGTTGACCAACCCATCGGCCGTTCATTTCGTCCGCCACTGACTGGTTGATGCTCGAGCGCAGTTAATCCAAGATGGGCAGCTTTAATTCTCAGCGCAGCATCATTTGAAACAATGCAAGTCGGAGAAATTGCGGCCTGGCCTAAAGCGGCACCGATAATTCTGTTGTCTGGCACCTTCGGGTCGAGCCCGTGTTCGATTAATAGATGGTTCTGTATTCCGTTTACTTCAATCTGCACAGTGCCACTTGTCTTGGTGCCATTAATCGGTGTCGGGTCTTTTAGTGAGCCGCCTGCTTTGCGGCGAAGATCTTCAATTGATCGCAGTGCGCTTCGCGCTGATCTTCCGACGTCATCCATTCGAGTTTTTAATCCGTCAAGTTCTTCAATAACTGTTAACGGGATAACAATTGCGCAGTTCGGAAAGGAACTTAAACAGTTTGGATCAGCGACGAGAACCGAAGTATCTAAGACGACTCGCGAGCCAACGGGAGTCGCGAAAATTTCTGCGATTTGCGCAAGAGTTTTTTCAGAAAGTGAAGTTTGTGTTGACAACGAAATTAAGTGTGGTCGGTGTCGTAGTAACGATGGTGGATGGTTCACACCAAAAATCTCCAAAAGAGCAAGGATTTATTGGTTTTTTTAAAAGTTTTTTTAAAATTCTTTTTCGGATTCAAAAATTCGACGAAGATTTGGTTTTGCAAGAGTTTCTGATGGCGCTATTTTCCAAAAGTATTTTGTCAAAGCAAATTCGTACCAAATTATTTTTTAACCGGGCCGAGTAGGCCAAAGTTTCATATTTACCTTATTCTGTATGGGTTTTATGAGGATGCTTTGTGGCTTACTGACGAGACGTGTTTAAGTTTTGCGACAGTTTTGTTTAAAAATTTCGATTATTAACGAAAAGTAATTTGCAAGTTTTTGAATTTTTTTAATAACTTCAAACGTCAACAGAAATTTCTCAAAATCACGACAATGCTTGCAATTTGTTCGCGGATCTACTCAAATATATGCGTAACGGTAATCCGTAACTGAGAAAGCAGGTTAGACAATGACTAAAGCAGAATTGATTGATGCAGTGTCACAGAAAGCTGGAGTGTCGAAGGCAGATGCCGAACGCACGATTTCCGAATTCTTTGAGCTCGTCGTCTCATCCGCTAAGCAAGGCAACAAGGTTGCATGGCCGGGTTTTGGCTCGTTCAGCACCTCAAACAGAAAAGCCCGCATCGGCAGAAATCCTCAAACTGGGGCTCCTGTTCAGGTAAAGGCATCAACAGCGATGAAGTTCAGCTCGAGTTCAACACTCAAAACTGCACTGAATCCAAACCGCTAATTAAGTAATAACAAACAACAAGGAGAAATAAAATGGCAGCAAAAAAGCGCAAGAAGGCAAAAAAAGCCGTAAAGAAATCAGCAAAGAAAGCACCTGCAAAGAAGAAGCGTAAGGCCAAGAAGAAATAAGGCTTTAAGCCAATTTAAGCAAAACAGTTCGGAATACTGTGAGAAGAGGGGCTTCGGCCCCTCTTCTTCTATTTACGGGCTAATTTAATAGATTAATTTAATCGCTTAATTAATCATGTTAGTTATTTTTTGAAGTTTCTGAGCAAGATCTAAATCTTGTGCCGTGTCGATGTCGACAGATAAATATTGATCGTGGATGATTCGTACCGTTAAATTGCATTTCTCAGCAACAAGCTGGTGCTCAATGAAACTGTTTCTACCGTAAGCAAATTCGAAGTCGCTCGCCGTCGGCACGATCATCACGTTTGTGCCATCTTCATGTCGGTCAGGCACAACGGTGATTGAAGTTTTTAATGTTTGTAAATCGCTATTTTCGAATAGGTGAGAAAAGCCAGTGGCTAGCGGAAGGTCACTATGGATGATCATTGCTAAATCAAAGTTTCGCGCCCGAACAGCTTTGACGCCAGCCTTAATGGCGTTGTTTAAACCAGACTCTGATTGCCAGACAATTTTGGCGTTTTGCGCTCGGGCCCACTCGGCAACTTCTTCGTCATCACACACAACAAAAACTTGGTAGCCAATTGCGGCACGAATCACCCGTTCGGCGCACATTTTGGCCAATACCAAACGCTCAGCCGGCGTCAGCAGATCTGACAGCCGTTCTTTGGCTTGATGAAAAGCCTTAATTGGGATGATCATCGCCAATGTTTCGCTCAAATCGGCTGGTTGCTGCGAAGGCACGTGCGAAGCCTACGGTTTGATCGCTCAAATTAAAGAAACTAATTGTTAGTGCTCGCATACGCTGAGGGTCGTGAATAGTCATATCGCGGTCATTGGCGCGGGCTCGTGGGGCACGACGGTGGCCAGTGTTGTGGCGAAAAATCAGCCGACGATGTTGTGGGCTAGGCGAGATGAACTTGCCAAACAGATCAATACACAACATCAAAATGTCGACTATCTCGGTGGAGCAGTATTGACCGAGAGTTTGTCATGTTCGGCGAAGTTGCAAGACGTAGTTCAGAATGCAGCGATCGTGATGATGGCAGTGCCATCAAACGGTTTTCGTGAAGTACTCATTGAAGTCGCTAAATATATTTCGCCGAGCGCACCGATTGTCAGTTTGACAAAAGGTCTAGAGCGCGAAACCTTGATGCGAATGAGCGAAGTGATTGTTGAAGTTTTGCCGCGCCATAGCGTTGCAGTTTTAACTGGCCCGAATTTGGCGCACGAAATTTTGGCTGGCCAACCTGCCGCCACAGTTGTTGCTTGCGCTGACGATGAGGTTGCAAAGCAAATTCAAGTGCTGTTAACTCGACCAACTTTGCGTGTGTATACAAACCCTGATGTGCTCGGTTGCGAAATAGGTGGCGTGGTAAAAAATGTAATTGCGATTGCCTCAGGCATTGTTGAAGGAATGGGCTTCGGCGATAATTCAAAAGCGACATTGATTACGCGCGGGCTTGCTGAGATGTCACGACTCGGTGTCGTTCTTGGCGCCAACCCCAGCACATTTACTGGTTTGGCCGGCATTGGCGATGTCATCGCGACGTGTGCGTCGGCACAAAGCCGTAACAACGCAGTTGGTGTGCGACTGGGCAGAGGCGAGTCAATTGATTCGATTACGGGGTCAATGAAGATGGTCGCAGAAGGCGTCAAGTCTTCACTCTCGGTATCGCAACTCGCGCAGCGATACAAAGTTGATATGCCGATCACCCAGCAAGTTGCAGCAGTTTGCGAAGGCACGACAAGTGCGAGCGATGCGATGGTGCAACTGATGTCTCGAGCCAGCAAAGCAGAGTTGGATTAATGCTTACAGTAGGTGTGCGCGGAACGCAATGGCAAAGCGAAGTCACGCCGTGGGGCGATGTATTAGTTGATGGAGAGACTCGTTTGCGATGGTTTATCGCCGCAGATGATCGGTGGTATGAGCCGGCTAATGAAACAACTATTCGTCAGCGACAAGTTTCTGGGGTGCCGGTGATCGAGACTCGGCTAAAAGTTCCGGGTGGCGATGCAGTGCAACGCGTTTATGGTGTTGCCAATTTTGGTGGCGTCGTAGTTGTTGAAATTTATAACGACTCATCGTTGCCGTTTGCTGTGGCGTTTGATCGTGCAGATATTTCAACGATGCGTGAACCGAGCCCAACTGGGGTGCAAGGCATTGACTTGCCAAGTGGCAGTGTCGTGTTTCCGGTGGGGCATCACGCCACAATGCGTGCAGCAATTCGAATTGGTGCGGCTAATAAAATTTCGGGAAAACTTACGGCCAGTGAACTCGATGCGTTGCCAGGTTATGAGCAAGTTGAACGCGGGTGGATTGCCGCATTACAAGTTTCTAGCCGTGTTGATCTGCCTGAAATTTCTTGGTCAATATTGCTGACACAAAAACGTTGCGATATTTTGCTGAGTGAACCGCAAGTATCTGATCGCCAATCTGATGATGTCGAATTTATTTTGGATATTACCGAGCGCGTTCGGCTCGGTGACAAACCTGCCCAGTGGGCGAGCGATGTCGCCGTCGCAGCCGAAAAAATCATCAAGCGTTGTGCTCGAAATAAAGTTGTGCAATGGGATGAAGATCGTGCGATCTTGGCTGCCGGCATGGTTCTTGACCGCGCCGGCGAGAGCCGTGGGCGCGACGACGTGGCGCGAGTTTGGGCAAACCTGCCAGAGTCTGATGTGTCGCGCGAAATGACTGCATTCACGAAGTCAAGTTCGCGTTGCCCATCATGGATTGAGTCGCAACTTGTAGCGCAACGTCGCGACGGTAATATTGATATTTGCCCACGCGGGATCGATGAATCTTGGCTTGGAGTCAACTTTGAATGTCACAAACTGATGGCAACACCTCTTCACACAATTTCGTACGCCGTGCGCTGGCATGGTGAGCGACCTGCATTGTTATGGGATATTGACGGACCAACCGGGGTTCGTGTCGTGGCTAGCGCTATCGACAAAACTTTTTCAAGTACTGATATTCGTGGTGAAACTTTGCTCAGTGGGTTTGCAAATGTCGGTGTGAAATAGGCTGTTGATATGAACTCGGCAAAATCAGACGTGACATCAAAACTTTCTGTGCCGATCAAATTAACTGAGTGGACATCGTGTGGTGGATGCGCCGCCAAATGGGGTGCATCATTATTGACAGATCTCGTTAGCGAACTTGCAAACGGTGCGCAGTCAACAATAGATCCGGCACTATTAGTTGGCTTAGCGCCGTTTGACGATGCTGCGGTTTATCAAGTCAGTGAAGATGTTGCTTTAGTTAGCACGACAGATTTTTTTCCACCGCTTGTTGATGACCCAGATGATTTTGGTGCGATCTCGGCAGCCAACGCATGTAGCGATGTTTTTGCAATGGGTGGACGAGTTGTGATGGCTGTAAACATCGCTGCTTTCCCCGAACACTTTCCGCGCGAGGCAATCTCAACTATTTTTGCCGCCGCCGCCCGAGTGGTGGCACAAGCTGGTGGATCTGTTGCTGGTGGTCACACAATTCGCAACCCAGAGCCGATCTTCGGGCTTGCGGTGCAGGGAGTTGTTGATCCTAAAAAAATATTTCGCAAAGCCGGAGCCAAGGCTGGTGACATCGCGCTTCTTTCTAAACCACTCGGTACCGGTTTGACGCTCGCCGCCGGCACAGACGCAGAAAAACTCGTGGCAATTGCCGGCATGCGCCAATTGAATCGCCAAGCCTCTGAGCAGTTGCAACAACTCGGCACTGCCGTGCATGGCGTTACAGATGTGACTGGATACGGGCTTGCAGGTCATGGCTGGGAGATGGCGCAACGCTCGGGCGTGCAGTTGGTGCTTGACTCATCGGCGTTTCGTGCATACCCAGGTGCACTTGAAGCCGCGCAACGCGGTGTGCGCACCGGTGGCGACCCACGTAATCGAACTTATGTAGACGGTCACTTTTTCGTAGATGATAAAAACTTTGATGATGACGCACACGTTGCATTATGCATGGATCCGCAAACTAGTGGCGGGTTGCTTGCCGCAGTATCGCCTGAGGCTGCCGAGAAACTTTTGCAAGACAAGATGTGGTGGCGAGTTGGCGAGTTTGCTGCAGCGAGTGCGAGCGTACGGCTGCATTGATTTGAAAATAGCATGTGAAAAAAATTAAGCCGTGGCCCGATGCGTCGCGTGAACGTGCGTTATATCAAAGTGGTGCGAGAACGATTGTCGGCATTGACGAAGTCGGTAAAGGCAGTTGGGCTGGGTCGCTCGTGATTGGTATTGCAATGTTGAGCGACGATGTGATTTTTGGTGATCAGCCGGCGGTTGCGCTTGGTGGCGTGCGTGACTCTAAGCAGCTTTTAGAAGCCAAGCGTGAAGCAATGTTTGACGAAGTTGCCGCTAAATGTCAAAGATGGTCAACCGGTTTAGCAACAGCAGCCGAGTGCGATGAACTCGGCATGGTTGCGGCGCAACGGTTGGCAACTACTCGCGGGTTCGCTGCGCTGGGTTTAAGTCTTGGGGTGACTAATGATTTTGTAGTTGATGCAGCAATCGTCGATGGTCGTTGGGATTTTGTTTCACCGCATGCGCGCAAAGTTATTCTCGAAGTAAAAGCAGATGTCAATTGTGTTTCTGTTTCGGCAGCATCAGTGTTGGCAAAAGTAACACGAGACCGAATGATGCGTGAGTCAGCAAGTGATTATCCGCAGTGGCATTTTGACACCAACAAGGGCTATCCAAGCCCTAAGCACCGCACCGCATTGCAGGGTTATGGTCCTAGTGCGATTCATCGCACATCGTGGGCGTTCATGCCCAACTATGTGCCTTGGCTAATCAAATAGCTAGTGAACTAGCTAGTGAGCTAGCTCATTAACTAGCTCATTAACTAGCTCGTTAATTAACTAGTTTGCGTGCCGACTTTGATGTCACGGAATGCAGATTTTGAATCGATGCCTGTGTCTTTTGGTAAACCGAGCACGCGCTCACCGACAATGTTGCGCATCACTTCATCTGATCCGCCTGCAATTCGCATGCCTGGTGCGCCAAGTAAAAACTGACTCCACGAGTAGGTTCCCCACTCGCCAGTATCGGCCTGCAATTTACTGCCCAAGACAAGGCACAAGAAATCATTCATCCGCTTTTGATTTTCGACCAGTGCCATTTTGGCGATCGACATTTCAGGGCCGGGCGTTTGACCAGCACGAATTTTATCCATCGCTCGTTGGTTGTTGTAGCCGGCAACTTTGGTGCGAATAAAAAGATCAGCCATTTTTTCGCGCACGATCGGATCTTTTGTCAAGCCAAAATGTTGCACCATCGCTTGAATTCGCGTAAACGCAGAAACGTCACCACCACTTGAAGTGCCAATTGATGCACGCTCGTTCATTAAAGTTGTCAGCGCAACGCCCCAGCCATTATTGACTTCGCCGAGACGATAACTATCAGGCACGCGCACTTCGTTATAAAACACTTCGTTGAAACTTGCGCCACCAGTCATTTGGCGAAGCGGACGAATCTCGACGCCGGGTGCATGCATGTCGACGATAAAACCAGTAAGTCCCTTATGTTTTGGCAAACCTGGGTCGGTGCGACAAATAATTTCGCCGATGTCGCTGTATTGCGCGCCAGATGTCCAAACCTTTTGACCAGTGATAATCCATTCGTCACCATCGCGTTCGGCTTTTGTTTGCAGTGATGCAAGATCGCTACCTGCGCCAGGCTCAGAAAATAATTGACACGCGACAATGTCGGCACGCCACATTGCACGAAGAAACTTTTCGCGGGCTTCGTCGCTGGCGTGCGCGAGAATTGTTGGCGCGACCATGCCTAATCCAATTTGAAATATTGATTGATTCGAAACCTTGTATTGCGACTCGGCTTTGTTGTATGCCTTTTCGAATTCGTTGGTCAGACCGGCGCCGCCATACTGGGTTGGTCCGGTTATCCAGCCGAAGCCGGCGTCAAATTTTTGTTGACGCCATTTTTTGGCCCGCTCGACTAACTCGTCTTCGGATTGCTTGCTGCGTTCTTCGAACATTGAAACATTGTCAGAGCCCTCTCCCCAGACGAAAGCCTTCTGAGATTCGCGCGATTCGGCGTTGGCGGCAAGAAACTTGTGGGCGTCGGCCGTGAATTGGTCAATAGTTTGTTTATTAGGTGCATCCATGGCGTATAACCGTAGTTGTGATTTGGCGATTTGATGAAAGCGTAAAAACTCACAGAAAACTCACAGAAAACTCACAGAAAACTCGCAAAAAACTCGCAGAAAACCGGCAAAAACGTGCACCGTGCCTGAGTTTTGACTAGCCTGCCTCGGGTGGGTCAGCCAGTAGATGTCAAGCAAACAGTTGCCGGGGCACCAGGTCGAATTCGGTTCGAACTAAATCGCACCCTGACTGGGCAAGGTCACGAGAGATTCACGAGTGCCTCGCAAGCGATCGGCCCGCGCCCGGCAGCAGAATTGGCGCGAAGGTTGTTTAGTAGCGGAGTCGTTACTGGGGTTCATTTGTTTGCAAATATCGTCACGGTTGATCTTGTTCCAGGTTCACGCGACGGTGACTTAGCGCAGATTGTTACTGATTTGCACCAATACTGGAAGCCAGGGATGAAACCGCCGAGCGTCGAAGAGTTAATGGCCAAAGTTGTGCCTGCAGTGGTTGAAACCGTAACTACTGACAGTTCGGCGCCAGAACTCAGCGCCGCAGAAAAATTAATCCCACCACATTTATTAGCCAGGAGCAGAGCCGCACGAAGTAAGGCTCTAGCTAACTAGACAGCTAACTAGACAACTAACTAGACAACTAACTAGACAACTGGCTAGCCGCACGAAGTAAGGCTCAAAGTAATTTAGTCACAATCGTGCAACACTTACGCCGATTTAGTACCATTAAAGTCTTGACATCAAATAAATTGACTTTACAAGAAGTCGCCGAAATTCTTAACGTTCACTACATGACGGTGTACCGCTATGTTCGCGAGGGTATGTTGCCTGCGGAGCAGGTTAGTCGGTCGTGGCAAATTAGTCGTGCCGACTTAAAAGAGTTTCAGGCAAGTCGCTTAAGTTCAAGCAAGAATAATAAATCAGTGTCGAAATCTGGCAGCGGTTCAGATAAAAAAGCACGGCATGGTAGTCGTGATACAGCAGCATGGGCTGACCGCGTTCTTGCCCGATTAATTGAAGGTGATGAGGCGGGTGTAAGTAACGTAATAAATTCGGCGCTTCGTAGCACTCATAATCTGCAAAGTATTTATTTAGATGTATTGATGCCAGTGCTTGCGACTATTGGCGAGAGATGGGAGCAAGGCAAGTTAGATATTTATGTTGAGCACCGCGCAAGTGAAATTGTCTCTCGACTAATCGGTCAATTGAGTTCAAAATTTACGCGCCGCGGGGTTGATCGAGGCACTGTAATCATTGTGGCGCCTGAGGGTGAACAGCATTCGCTTTCAATTGCGTTAACAGCAGATGTGCTTCGTCTTGAAGGTTGGAAGGTTATGAATCTCGGCGGAAATCTTCCCGCAAGCGAACTGGCTAAAGCAGTTAAAAGTGCTCAAAACCTAGTGGGCGTTTGTATTGCAACGGCGATGTCTGTCTCGTTGCGAGAAACTGCTAATTCAATTTCGGCTGTGCGTAATATTGCTGCATTTAATGTCAAATGCTTTGTTGCTGGATTGGCGATCAAATCACAAGACCAGGCTCAAAAACTTGGCGCCGATTTTTGGGTAGCTAGCCCTCGAGAATTGATTGTTGCACTAGATTCATTGAGCAAGAAGGCTAATTAACTGGCTTTTGAGCCTTCTAGTAGTTACTACGAACAGGTGTTCGCTACAGTGCTGGTATGCAACTAGATACCAAACAACGCGTTACAGAACTTTCAATCAAAGAACTTTTAGCCACACAGCAGTTAAATACAAAGCCTCAAGTCGTAGAACGTCTGGCAGTGGCCGATGACATGCGCGAGTTGTTGCCAGATTCTGGCTTAGTGCGTGGGCGAATTGTGCGTTGCAGTGGCGATGCTGGTCTGTCGTTGGCACTTTCTCTTTGTTCGCTTGCAACTCAGCAAGGGTCGTGGCTTGGTGTCGTTGGCGTTGATCATCTTGGTTTACTCGCTGCCGTTGAGCATGGTGTTGCTTTAGAGCGAACAGTGTTAGTTCATCCGCCCAAGACTTCTCGCGAATGGTCGATCACAGTTGCTGCAGCGATTGAAGGTTTAGATTTATTGATTGTTGCGGTTCCTGAACGACTATCGGTTAACGATGCCAGGCGAGTACAAACGCGATTGCAATCTCGTCGCGCAGTCATGATCATTGTTGACAACACGATGCTGTCGCAGTCTAGATCTATGCACGGTTCGAACGAAGCGCAACAGTTTCTTGCTGACGTTGTTTTAGATACAAAAACAAAAAGCTGGAGCGGTGTTGACAGGGGTGCTGGATACTTGCAGCACCGCGATGTGCGAATACGAGTTAGTGGGCGACGAGTTGCACGAGAGCGCAATTATCTAGTTACGCGCTCGTGCTGATTTAGCTGTACTTATTTAACTGTTCTTATTTAACTGTGCTTATTTAATAGCAATATGCCTGCGCCTAGGCGATTAGCTGTTTTGCGATGTCTTGATTGGTCAGCAGTCGTTGCTGCCAAAAATTCGACTACTCCGTGTGCGGTGATTCATGCACAACGAGTTATATCGCGAACGCCCGCAGCAATGCGTTACGGCGTACAAGTTGGTATGCGTCGTCGTCATGCCCAAGCGTTGTGCCCAGATATAGAAATTGTTGCGCATCAGCCGAGTCGCGATCGCAATGCTTTTGATGCAGTTGTTCGTGTAGTCAATGAACTCGTGCCGCTAATTGAAGTAAGCGAACCCGGGTTAATAGTTTTTGCTGCGCGCGGTCCATCTAGGTATATGGGTGGCGACGGGCCAATGGCTTCAAAAATAGTTGAGGCGCTAGAAACTTCAGTTGCCGATAGTCATTTGGCAGCTTTGCTTGTTGGCGTTGGCGTTGCCGATAGTCGCTTGGCTGCTCAGATTGCATCTCATGCCAGCGCTATGGCGAGCAGCAGCGCAAATCTATTTGTGCCGTATGTTGTCGAGCCAGATAAAACCAACGAGTGGCTTGCCCCTCAGTCGGTGCGAGTACTCGGCGAATTTGCAAGCATCAATCGCGAAACAATTTCGTTACTCGAACGACTTGGGTTAAATGCATTGCGCGATGTTTGTGCTCTAAGCGAATCTATTTTGGCTGGCAGATTCGGCGAGTTGGGCGTTGAGTTACATCGACTTTCTCGGGGTGATGAGCAGTACCCGCTTGCTGTGGTTCCGCATCCGCCAGAACATCTATGCATTGAAAAGTTTGATCAGCCAGTTAGTGATCAACAAATCATAATTAACAGTGTGCAAAGAATGGCAGTTGCATTTACTGAGTACTACTCGGTTCATGGCAGTGTTTGTGTGCGAATTATTATCTCGTTTGAGTCAGAGGCGGGCAAGCGTTCTGAACGATTGTGGTATCGCCCGCAAGGTTTAACAACGAGTGCAATTATTGAAAACGCAAAGTGGCAACTTGAAGCTTGGCTTGCTAGTCAGCTCGCTGGTGATATCTCTGGTGATCCAGAAAGTCATGCTCCAGAAAGTCATGCTCTAGAAAGTCGCGCTCTAGAAAATCGCGCTCTAGAAAATCATGCTCTAGAAAATCACGGCCTGGTTCGTGTGCAGTTAATCGCTGACGAAGTTCGAACTGATACTGCACGACAACTCAGGTTGTGGGGTGGCAGTACGCAAACTGACGAAACAGCGACACAAGCAATCGGTCGATTAAGTGAGTTGCTGGGCTCGTCTGCGGTGCAAGTTGCTAAGTGGCAGGGTGGTCGTGACATCTTAGATAGTTATGAACTTGTTTCAGCAACGCATGCTCAGACTATTGGTAGCGCTAGTAGCGGTGAACAGATACCAGCACAGAAATGGCGTGGCGCACTACCGAACCCGTCGCCGAGTGTTGTTTATTCAGAGCCAATTCAAGTGCAGATAAATGATCAATTCGGAAAACTGCTCAGCGTTAGCGCACGCCATGAGTTGAGTGCTTCACCAGTTTCCGTGATTATTGGCGCAACACATTACAAAGTAAATTCATGGGCAGGGCCTTGGCCGGTTGAAGAGCGTTGGTGGGATTTAGCTCGTAGTCGGCGATTAGTTCGGCTACAGCTAGTCTGCGAAAAAATCGCACCGAAAAATACGGCAACAGAAAATACGGCGACGGGGAGAATTTTAATAGATAGCGCGTCGCAGATTTTGGCGATGCTGGTAATTCTCGAACATGGTGAGTGGACAGTTGCGGCGATATATAACTAGCCGGCGATATATAGCTAGTTAAGTAGTGCGATATCGTGCAGTTGATGATTTCTGATGCTGGCGTTGAATTTGTAAAAAAGTTTTGTGAAGATTTAAAGACCCACAAACCGATCGACGAGCGAGAACGAGATTCAATCAAAGTTTTTTGTGAACTCGCACCAGCGTTGCGCGCACCGTTTGATGAACACAGTGACACGACACACGTCACCGCTTCGGCAATTGTTGTTGGTGCGCCTGGTGTGGTGTTGCATTTGCATAAACGCCTCAACATGTGGCTGCAACCAGGTGGGCACATCGACGCCGGTGAGTCAGTTGATCAAGCAGCATTGCGTGAAGCACGAGAAGAAACTGGCTTACAGCTGCGTCACTTCATGGGCGAACTAAATAACCAGCCCAGATTTATTCATCTCGATGTGCACCCTGGGCCCCGCGGGCACACACATTTAGATATTAGATATTTATTAGTTGCCGATAATGAAATATTTGCACCAGCCGAAGGTGAAAGCAAAGAAGTTAAATGGTTTGCTTGGGATCAAGTTCTAGACACAGCCGAAGATGGCGCACGAGGTGCGATTCTCGCTGCTCGGCAAATAGTCAAGGTATAACAGCAACTATTTGGCACTAGTTATTCGCTATAAGCCAGATCGCAAGATTTTTTCCATTGGTCGCCCTTTGGCAATTTCGTCAACTAATTTGTCGAGATAGCGAATTTTGAGCATCAGAGGATCCTCAATTTCTTGAATCTTCACACCACAAATAGATCCTGTAATCAGTGACGCGTTTGGATTGATTGTGGCGGCATCAAAGAAGTCAATGAAATTACTCTGCTTCTTAATAAGTTGCTGCAGCTTCTTCTCATTAAAACCTGTCAACCACCGAATCACTTCATGAAGCTCTTCGACCGTTCGTCCTTTTCTCTCTACTTTTTTCACGTAATGGGGATACACATCAGAAAATGGCATCAAAAATATCTTGTGCATGTCGCTAAGTGTAAAGAAGTCGCTTTATGAGCTGCCTTGAAAGCCAGTAATCGTTTTAGCTTTTAGCGAAAACTAAAACTCTAGTATATAGCGAACATATGTTCGCTAGCCTAATTTGGGTGTCTGGCTACGCCGAACTGCATTGTCGTTCAAACTTTTCGTTCTTATATGGGGCTTCGCACCCTGAACAACTAGTTGAGTCGGCAATCAAAATGCAACTGAATGCACTAGCGCTAACCGATCGCAATGGTCTTTATGGGGTTGTGCGGTTTTCTCAAGCAGCTCGTGGTCTTGGCTTGCCAACTTTGTTTGGTGCCGAGTTGCAGTGCACAGAAAAACAAAATTCGCCTCAAGCAGAGATAGTAGTTATCGCCGACGGGCCTTGCGGCTATGCACGCTTATCTCACGCGATAACACTTGGCCAATTAGCCGGAGCGAAATCTGCACCAGTTTTTACTACTACCAATATTGCAGATGCTGTTGCTGATAGCTGTTGGGTTTTGACTGGCACGAGCACTGGAGTAATTACTCAGGCGCTCGAACAACACGGCCCAGAAAATGCTGCTCGAAAGTTGCAGCAACTTATTAGTGAGTTTGGTCGCGATCGTGTATTAGTTGAATTATGGGATCACGGTGATCCGCTTGATTCGGTTCGCAATGATGCGCTCGTACAAATTGCAATGCGTTGCAATGTGCAATGCGTTGCAACTAACGATGTTGGTTATGCATCGTTGCGTGAGTATCGATTAGCAGTTGCGTTGGCAGCAGTTCGACAACGCGCAAGTCTTGATGAAATTGATTCGCAATTACCGCCGGCGCCAAGTGCGTACATTCGTAGCGGTGCCGAACAGCTTCGTCGGTTTGCTAGATATCCAGGTGTTGTTGAAATCACGGCAGAGATTGCAAAGTCATCTGCGTTTGATTTATCTCTTGTCGCACCAAAGTTGCCACCGTTTATTTGCCCTAAAGGTCTAAACGAAATTTCGTATTTGCGGCTATTGGCTGAGCAAGGTGCAACACGTAGATATGGCGCACGACCAATAACTCAACTTGAAGATCTCTCACTTAGGTCTAAGGCCTGGCGAACAATTGATCACGAACTAGAAATAATTGAAAAACTCAATTTCGCTGGATACTTTTTAGTTGTCTGGGACATCGTGCAGTTTTGTGAGCGCTCAAATATTTTTTGCCAAGGCCGGGGCAGCGCGGCCAACAGTGCTGTGTGTTTTGCGCTCGATATAACTAAAGCCGATGCCGTATCGCTTGGCTTATTGTTTGAGAGATTTTTGTCAACCGAGCGTGATGGTCCACCAGATATCGACATTGACATTGAAAGCGGTCGGCGCGAAGAAGTTATTCAATATGTTTTTAATCGTTACGATCGACATCATGCGGCGCAAGTAGCCAATGTGATTACATATCGCTCACGCTCGGCGATTCGCGACATGGCTCGGGCATTGGGTTTTGCGCCTGGTCAACAAGATGCATGGAGTAAGCAAGTCGGTGTGTTTGGCTCACTGGCAAGTGACTCTAAGACAGGTGAAGTAAATACTGGCCATGAGATTCCTGCCCAAGTTATAGAACTAGCTCGACAAGTTTTAGATGCACCGCGACATTTGGGTGTGCACTCTGGTGGCATGGTGATTTGCGATCGCCCAATCAGTGAGGTCTGCCCAGTTGAGTGGGCACGAATGAAAGATCGCAGTGTGTTGCAGTGGGATAAAGACGACTGCGCGACGATCGGTCTGGTTAAGTTTGATCTACTTGGCTTGGGCATGCTTTCGGCTCTACACAATGCAGTTGATTTAATCGCCGAGTTTCGTGGTAAAAAAATCGATCTAGCGACGATTCCGCAAGATGATGATGTCTATGCAATGTTGTGTCGCGCCGACACGGTCGGTGTTTTTCAAATTGAATCACGCGCTCAAATGGCAACGTTGCCACGCCTTAAGCCACGAAGATTTTATGATTTAGTCGTTGAGGTCGCATTAATTCGCCCTGGTCCGATTCAGGGTGGCTCGGTTCACCCATATATTCGTCGTCGTAACGGTGAAGAACCAGTTACGTATCTACATCCATTGCTCGAAAATAGCTTGGGCAAAACTTTGGGTGTGCCACTGTTTCAAGAACAGTTAATGCAAATGGCGATTGATGTTGCAGGGTTTACTGCAACACAGGCCGACGAATTGCGCCAAGCAATGGGCTCGAAGCGTTCGCATCTAAGAATGGAGCGACTTCGTCAACGACTTTACGACGGCATGTCGCAACGCGGAGTCATCGGCCCAGTGGCTGATGAGATTTTCGAAAAGATGCAGGCGTTTTCGAATTATGGGTTTCCTGAAAGTCACTCTGTTTCTTTTGCTTATCTTGTCTATGCCTCGTCATGGATCAAATATCACGAGCCAGCGTCGTTTTACGCTGCACTATTAAACGCACAGCCAATGGGTTTTTGGTCGCCGCACTCGCTTGTGCGCGATGCTCGTCGACACGGAGTGGTCGTACATAGCCCAGATTTGAATGCATCAAAAGCCGGTGCAACTTTAGAACCATGTCATGAGTCAACTGGTGGGTTTGCATTGCGTCTCGGCATTTCAAGTGTGCGTGGTGTCGGTAGCGAACTGGCACAAGCGATAGAAATGGCGAGGCCTTTTACAAGCATGGAAGACCTAGTTCGTCGTGTGCCACAACTAAATCTTTCACAGATTGAAACATTGGCAACAGCAGGTGTCTACACACAATGTTTTGGTGTATCACGTCGAGATGCTTTATGGTCGGCAGGGGCAGTGATTCAGAGTCGGCCAGACCGACTTGCTGGTGTTACGACTGGCAGTGAGTCGCCGCAACTGCCAGGTATGCAACCAATCGAAGAATCTATTTGTGATTTGTGGTCGACTGGTATTTCGCCAGATGGTCACCCGACGCAGTTCGTACGTAGTCAGTTAACAAAACTTGGTGTGCTTACCGCAATCGACTTGCCCAACATCGAGAGTGGTTCGCGAATATTTGTAGGTGGCGTTGTGACACACCGTCAACGTCCGTCAACAGCGCGTGGCGTGACATTTATAAGCCTTGAAGATGAAACAGGTTTGATAAATGTGATTGTCTCACAAGGTTGCTGGAAGCATTTTCGTAACATTGCGATAAACGCGTCAGCCTTAGTAGTTAGAGGTCGAATCGAGTCTGTTCAAGGAGTGGTAAATATCATCGCCGAACATTTAAGTGAACTGAAAATTAATGTTCATGGCGTTAGTTCAAGAGATTTTCGCTAGAGCAGCGACAAATCCGAGCACAACAAATACAACACCAGCAATATATCTCTGTACAAAAGGCAGAGTTTTTCCTTTGACGAGAACTTCGCGTAATGAACTCGCGGTAAGCGAGTAGATTCCATCGGTGAAAAAACCACAAATTACAAATACTGTGCCAAGCGTTAATGCTTGTAGCGCATATGAGCTTTTGTCTTGATCAATGAACTGAGGCAAAAATGAAAGAAAGAACAGTGCAATTTTTGGATTAAGTGTGTTGATGATGAAACCCTGACGAAATGCTTGAGTCTTGGTCATTGAACTAATAGATGCATCAATAATTGCTGGCCGACGTGTCAGTGTGCGCAAACCAATGAAAACTAGATATACCGCACCCGAATACTTGACAGCGTTAAATGCGCTAGGTGACGCAGCAAGAATTGCCGATAATCCTGCGGTGGCAGCCAACACGTGCATGAATGTTCCGAGTTCAATGCCGAGCACCCCTGCGTATCCAATCGAACGCCCATCAGACACACTGCGATTAATTATGTATAGAACAGCAGGACCAGGAATCACAAGAAGCGCAAGCGATGCAATCGCAAACGAGATCAGAGAGTTGAGGTCTGGCATTTAGCTAACTTTATTCGTCTTTTATTCGTCT
>ERZ889217.814-NODE-814-length-17530-cov-11.423119_pt1 | contig 17530 bp, 17 predicted proteins | sample MGYA00521098_ERZ889217 | MGnify/ENA primary metagenome ERZ889217 (study PRJEB32303, sample SAMEA104408613) | aquatic metagenome | biome: Brackish water; feature: Pelagic; material: water | place: Baltic Sea | collected 2014-06-10T22:04:00 | depth 2,362 m ... | reverse complement strand
GTATTAGCCCAAGCACCAATCTTCTTTGCACTCTTTACTGTTCTTAACGGAATCGCTAAAAATAAGCCACACGGGTATCTCAAAGGTGAGTATTTAATTAGCGCAGCGCAAGCAAAATTCTTCGGAGCACCAATCTCTGAAACATTCTTAGGTACTGATAAATTCACCGTTAAGATTGTTACAGTTCTTTTAATTGCATTTATGTCAGCCACAACCTTTACAACACAGCGTCAGCTAATGGTTAAAGGCATGCCTAAGATGGATTCATCAAATAACATGATGTTGCAACAACAGAAAATCATGTTGTATTTATTCCCGGTCATCTTTGCCATTTCGGGAGTTAACTTTCCTGTCGGAGTATTGATTTATTGGTCAACAACAAACCTATGGACATGGGGCCAACAGTTCTATGTCATCAAACGAAACCCAACACCAGGATCTCCTGCCTATGAAGAGCTACAGCGAAAGCGAGCCCAGAAGGCCAAACTTGATGGAAACGCAGAGGGCGTAACAGATGGGATTGACCAGACCGAAGGCGTACCGCCGGAGGTTGTAGGCCAAAGAGAACAACCAAAAAAGAAGAAAAAGAAGAAGAAGTAAAACAGACAATTAGGATTAAAACATTTAAATTATGACAAAAGGGGGCATCAAATGCCAGAAGTAACTGAAACTGTAGAAGCTACGGAAGAGACTGTAGAAGCTACGGAAGAGAAGGTGGCCAAAGCTCCAAAGAGCCTGGCAAAACTTGAAGAAGAGGGCGATATTGCAGCCGATTACCTAGAAGGACTTCTTGATATCGCAGACCTTGATGGAGATATCGATATCGATGTCGAGAATGGTCGCGCATCCCTTGCAATTACGGGAGGAAAACTGAAGCACCTTGTTGGAGGTGAAGGCGAGGTTCTCGACGCAATTCAAGAGCTCACCCGCCTTGCTGTACAGACCTCGACGGGGGATCGAAGCCGCCTTATGCTCGATATCGATGGTTTCCGCGCCGGACGACGCAAAGAACTCACAGCCCTTGCCGAGAAGATGGCAGAGCAGGCAAAGACCACAGGAAGCTCTATCAAATTGGATCCTATGAACGCCTTTGAGCGCAAAATCATCCACGACACCATTCAGACTCTTGGCTTAACCTCAGAGTCAGATGGCGAAGATCCAAACCGCTTCGTCGTTATCTATCCAGCGTAGTTCCACAGAATTTGTTTCACGTGGAACCAACAGTAGAGGGGCTAGTCGGCCGCTACTTTCCTGAGCGCCAGGAAGAGATCCAGAGCTATGCCCAATTTCTGATTACAGCAGGAATCGAGCGTGGCCTTATAGGCCCACGCGAAGGCGAACGTATCTGGGAGCGCCATATCTTTAACTGCCTGCCCATTATCCAGCTTCTACCGCAGGGAGCATCCCTCTTTGATATCGGCTCGGGGGCTGGGCTACCTGGAATCGTTATCGCCTTTGCCCGTCCAGATTTGAGCGTGACTCTGATCGAGCCCCTCGAGCGCCGAGTGGAATTTCTGAAAGAGGCAACCGCAGGTACCTCGATCGAGGTCATCCGTGGGCGAGCCCAGGATGTAAAGAAAAGTGCAGATTATGTGACCGCTCGCGCAGTAGCGCCACTTGAGAAGTTGAAGAAGATGAGTTGGCATATGGTCAAGACCGGAGGAGCGCTCCTTGCAATGAAGGGTGAATCCGCAGCCATCGAGATGGTAGGGGTAAAGAACGCGATCCTGCATGAAATTGAGCTAGAGGGCATCGGCCTTGGGCGTATTGTCGAGCTGCGCAAGGGGATCAAGTCAATTAGTGATTAGATTCGTCTATGTCAGAGGGCGATTCACGTGAAACAGAGAACAACCAGAAGGTTGTAGGAGTTCGCCGTCTCAAAGAGGCGATGGCAAAACCGGCCTCGACCAGAATCTTCACCGTCGCCAATCAGAAGGGTGGGGTTGGTAAGACCACCACCACCGTCAATATTGCAGCCGCTATGGCTATGGGTGGACTTCGAGTTTTAGTCATTGATTTAGATCCACAGGGCAATGCATCAACAGCCCTAGGTGTTGAACATCGTGATAGCGCCGGCATCTATGAAGTTCTTATGGGCGATACACAAATGATAGAAGTAATTAAAAAAGTTGCCGGATTTCCTGTTTTAGATTGCGTTCCCTCAAACACATCACTTGCAAATGCAGAAATCAATTTAGTCTCAATGGTCGCACGCGAACTTCAACTAAAAGAAGCAATCGAAAGCATTAGCGTTAATTACGATTATATTTTCATCGATTGCCCCCCATCTCTTGGACTTTTAACGATCAACGCATTTGCGGCATCGAAGGAGTTATTGATTCCAATTCAAACTGAGTACTACGCACTAGAAGGTTTATCACAACTACTTGAAACCTATGGAGTAGTGAAGAAGCGGTTAAACCCTTCACTCAATCTTTCTACAATTGTTTTAACAATGTTTGATTCACGCACACGTTTATCAAATGATGTTGCAGCAAACGTGCGCTCGCATTTCCCTGCTGAACTTATCGATATTCCAATCCCTCGGGCAGTGCGCGTATCTGAAGCACCTTCATATAGCCAAACTGTTATGACCTATGATCCACTTTCGCCCGGCGCAATTGCATATATGCAGGTAGCGCGCGAGATTGCAGAGCGCGGAAAAGCAAAAGAAGAAGTGGTATTTGATTCCAATGTTGTCAGCATTAATTACAAAGGCGGAATTGCATAGTGGCAACCAAGCGTGGCGGATTAGGAACTAATTTAGATTCATTAATTCCAAGCTCCCTTACTGTTGCGGGCATCGAAGTTGCTCAACAGAATGAAATTCCAATCAATCAGATTTCACCCAACCCTCGTCAACCACGAATGGTTTTTGATGAGACCGCGCTCAGTGAGTTAATCGCATCAATTAAATCAATCGGAATTCTGCAACCTCCCGTAGTTCGCAAAGTTGCTGAAAATAAATATGAATTGGTCATGGGAGAACGCCGTTTCCGTGCTGCAAAAGCTGCCGGACTTACAACAATTCCTGTCATCATTCGCCAAACCCCAGATAACGAACTCTTACGGGATGCTCTCATCGAAAATATTCATCGAAGCAACCTCAACCCACTTGAAGAAGGTGCTGCATATGCACAACTCCTTACCGATTTTGGCTGCACACATGATGAGTTAGCGATCAAACTTGGGCGATCGCGACCACTTATCTCAAACACAATAAGACTTCTCAATTTGCCTGATTCTGTGCAACGCAAAGTTGCAGCCGGTGTAATTTCAGCAGGTCATGCGCGCGCACTATTAAGCCTTACGGATGCAACTGAAATCGAGAAGTTAGCATCACGCATCGTGGCCGAAGGGTTAAGTGTTCGATCTATTGAAGAGATTATTGCAACGCTAAAGCCGACTACAAAGAGCGCTAAGAAATCTGCGGTGAAGGGTGTTTCGGGAGCCGGCCTTGCAGCGGCAGAACTTTTAAGTGATTATCTTGATACTCGGGTTAGTGTGGAGAGCGGTAAAGGGCGCGGAAAGATCGTGATCGAATTTGCAGGCAGTGAGGATTTACAACGTATCGTCGATCTTATTGAAGGTAAATAAGCAGCTTGAGTAAAAACTTAAGAGTTAGTTAATCGCCGTACCGCGACGCTTCATCTCTTGTTTAATAACTCCACCCAAAGCCTTAACTCCTTCGCGGATCCGTTCGGGTGTTGGATGGCAGTAAGAAAGTCGCATCGACCATGAACCAAGGCCATCTGCGTAGAAGGCGCTTCCTGGAACGTAGGCAACCTTTGCAACAATCGCCTTCGGCATTAAAGCTTTAGTGTCAATTTCGGCGGGTAGATTGACCCACACATAGAAACCACCACCAGGTTTTGTCCATGTAGCCTCTTGAGGAAAATGTTGTTCTAGAGATTCAAGCATTGCATCACGTCGCACCTTGTAGAGCTCGCAGAAGCTCGCGATTTGATCGCGCCAAGGTTGGTCAGCTAAATAACTGGCAATAGTTAGTTGTGTGAAGTTAGAGGGGCATAAAATCGAAGATTCAGAGGCGGTAACCAATTTATCTTTGAGTGATTGTGGAACAAGTGCCCAACCCACACGAAGCCCTGATGCAATTGTCTTTGAGAAAGAACCTAAATAAATAACATTCTCAGAATCTTCAGCACGCATCGCATTCGGTGAAGGCTTATCAAAACCAAGTAGCCCATAAGGGTTATCTTCAACAACAAAAATCTCTTCTTCACGGCAGATACTTAGGATTTCAGTACGACGATCTGCAGGTAAGCAGACGCCTGTCGGATTCTGATAATTTGGAATCAAATATAGAAATTTGATTTTCCTGCCTGCCGTGCGCAGACTCTTGATAGCAGCGCGCAAAGAATTTGGAATCATTCCCTCGTTATCCATCTCAACATGTACGACAGATGCTTCATATTGGCGGAATGTACCGAGTGCTCCAACATAAGAAGGCGCTTCAACGAGAACAACATCACCAGGATCGATAAAGATTCGAGAGATTAAATCAAGCGCCTGCTGAGAACCGGTTGTTACAACAATGTCATCAGGGTTGGCTCGAATTCCTTCGAGCGCCATTACATCGCAAATTTGCTCACGTAGTTTTGGATGTCCTTGGCCACTTCCATATTGAAGCGCTTCAGCTCCATTGGTAAGAATTAATTCATTGACAACGCCTGCCATCATCTCCATAGGAAGAGCGGAAAGATTTGGCATTCCTCCAGCTAAAGAGACTATCTCTGGACGCGAAGCAACTGCAAAGAGAGAACGAATTTCAGATGGCAACATTCCGGCGGCTCGAGATGCAAATCTCTTTTCGAGATTTTGTGGAGCGCCAGTTTGATATCGAATTGAAATATCGGACATACGGAGAAGTCTGCCACATACTGATTGTAGTTAGTGCTGGGTTTAAGAGCGGATACCTGCCCTACGCAGGTCTGAAATACGTAAAGTCCCAGTTTTTGCATCATCTTCAACGGCTAAATAAAGGCGTTGAATAGCAATCACAAAACTTTCAGCGACAGTATCTCGAAAATCAGGTCGGGCAAGACGTTCTAAATCGCCCTCATTTGATGCATACCCAAGATCTACACGCACAGCAGGTGCCTTTGTGAGCCTCAATGAATCCCAAGCCTTTGCGTGAGTTCGACAGTTAAGAAAGTCCGTTCTAGCACAAATTTCTCGCTGGACAAGGGATGCAAATCTTTCACCGACAATAGAGTGAATACCATGTTGATCGCTGCCATAAAAAAATGTTGCAACACCACGGGCCTCAGCGTTTTTGTACTTATCGATATGGAGTGAAATGAGCAGATCGGCGCTACTTTGATTAGTGAAAGTAATACGTTCAGATTCGGAAGGATGATTGCTGCTTCCGCGAGTTAAGAAAACGCTTGCTCCCAGCGCCAATAATCGACCTTCAAGTCGCTGCGCTATATCGTAGACAATTTCACCTTCATGATCCTCTGATGCCGGATCGATCACAATTACCTTATTAGCAAGAGCGGGTCCACGGTTTTTCTGTGTCGCACTCTCACGAAGAATTGAAGGAGTTCCACCAGAAACGATTCTTGTTAGTCGAAGTAACGCGATGATTGTTGCAGGGCCACACTTGCCGTCAACTTTCACACCGACAGATTTTTGGAATTCTTTAACTGCCTTTTCTGTTACTTCACCATATAAGCCATCAACGCGACCACAGTTAAAACCCATTTCGGTTAATCGAGATTGCAGCGCAGCGACATCATCTCCACGCATTACTAGTGCGCTTTGAAGATAGATAGAGCGATCGCCAAGTTTCCAGCGAGACTCTGCGAGCGCTCCAAGGGTCGCCTCATTAAGTTGACCTGTTATATGAAGTCCACGCTCTTGTTGGAAAGAGCGAATCTCATTCGGAGACATCTCTTTCATAAGAATGCTCCTCCTATTTCAAGGAAGATTAAATGAAACCTTCGAGCTCTTTAAGAAGAGCTGGTTTTGGCTTTGCACCAATAATGGTCTTAACGACTTCACCATTTACATAAACATTAAGCATTGGAATTGATGTAACCCCGTACTTAATAGCAATTGCAGATTCTTCATCGGTGTTAAGTTTTACAATCTTAAGCTTTGCGCCATGTTCTGCGGCGATATCATCGAGAATAGGTGCAATTGCGCGGCATGGCCCACACCATTCGGCCCAGAAATCAACAAGTACTGGAATACTGCTCTTTAATACAACCTCATCAAAATCGGCTGCGGTGACTTTAGTTGGTGCACTCATTACTACTCCTATTTATCTCTTGTTTATCTCTAGTCTAAATCTGGAACTGCCTCTGGTATGTACTACCTATGTAGGTAGGTTACTAGTGTGACAAGAATTTTTCAGCGTCTAACGCAGCCTGGCAACCTGAACCAGCTGCGGTAATCGCCTGACGATAGGTGTGATCGACCAAATCACCACAGGCAAATACTCCTGAGAGGTTTGTGCGCGTTGAACATCCTTCGACCTTCACATATCCCTCATTATCGAGATCGATAGATGTTGTCACGAGTTCAGAGCGAGGGATATGTCCAATTGCGACAAAGAGACCTGTGAAATCTCGCTGAGTGACCTCGCCGCTTTCTATATTGCGCAATTGAAGAGCCTCAACTTTTTCAGCGCCTAAAACATCGATTACTTCGGTATTCCAGAGCATTTCAATTTTTGGATTGGCAAATGCTCGATCTTGCATAATCTTTGAAGCACGTAATTCTCCACGGCGGTGGATCAAAACAACTTTAGATGCAAACTTGGTAAGAAATGTTGCTTCCTCAATAGCTGAATCTCCGCCACCAACAACAGCGATAGTTTGATCACGGAAGAAGAAACCATCACATGTGGCGCACCAAGAGACCCCGCGACCAGATAGACGCTTTTCATTCTCAAGACCAATTTCACGGTAGGCAGAACCCATAGCAAGGATTACAGCTTTTGCTTTAACAGTATTTCCTGACCCATCCTTAATTACCTTGATGTCACCAGTTAAATCCATCTCAACAACATCGTCAGTAATAATTTCTGTGCCAAAACGCTTGGCTTGCTTTCGCATACTGTCCATAAGATCTGGACCCATTACGCCATCTACAAAGCCTGGGAAATTCTCTACTTCCGTTGTATTCATCAACGCACCACCGGCAGTTACAGACCCTTCATACATAACAGGGTTTAACTGTGCTCTTGAAGCATAAATTGCTGCCGTATAACCTGCAGGTCCTGATCCGACAATGACGAGTTCGCGTACTTCAGTGCTCATAGGGCTATGTTATCGCGGGAAGGGCGCTTACTTTGTGCGACGACGACGCAAGATAGAGGCGACGAAGCCTTTTAGACCTGCGATTTCACTCACTTTTAATAGCTTGGCTAAAAAGAGATAAGCGGCGCCACTTCCGATGAGAATAAAAAGCAAACGAAGTGCGCGGATAGGAAGAGTTGTTTCTTGATAAGCCCAACCAAAATATTGGGCGAGAACAAAGAAAGGCAGGGCTCCTACAAGGGCTGCTAGCAGTAAACGGCCGTGTTGAGAAGCAAATTCACTCACCGGCAAGCGCCCGACATGTTTTTTAAGGAGTGAAATAGTAATAAAAAGCCCAACAATGTAACTGATAGAGAATGCAATACCAAGGCCAACTGTTATCCAGTTGCTATCAAGGGTTGCCAAGAAGAGATATGAAAGACCAACAGAGATTATGTTGATTATGACAATAGATGTCACCTGAGTTCGAGTATCTTCAAATGCATTAAATCCACGGATTAAGATCAAATTGATAGAGAATGCAACCAGACCCAGACTAAGAGCGGAGAGTACAAAGCCGATATAACGCGAATCTTCCAGGCTAATACCCATATATAGAACTTCAGTCATTAAAGGGCCAAAGAGTAGAAGGGCTACTGCGCTAGGTACTGTAACAACGCCAACCATACGAATTGCACGAACTAGTTGTCTGCGCACCTCTTCCACATTTCTTGCGATTGCTAACTTAGATAGATGCGGCAGTAAAGCGGTCACAATCGAGATCGTCACAACGGAGTACGGTAATAACATAATATAGTAAGCGCTTGTGTAAGGGGTGAAGCCAACTCCGGTTGTAATGCCGGCTTGTGCACTGCGTACTGCAGCGCTCGTTGCGACATTTACAGTGACCAGATACCCCAGCTGTGAAACTAATACATAGAGAAGGGTCCAACCGGCTAACCCGAAAGACTTACCAAGGCCCTGCACGCCAAGCATTGGGCGTAAATTGATACCCGAACGCTTAACGACAGGAATAAGAATCAAAGCTTGAATAACAACGCCCAGCGTTGTTCCCCAACCGAGTAATTTAACTTGAGAATCAGTAATGGAGCCGATAGCTAAAGCTTGTTGTGTGGCTAGAAAAACAGCGAAAACAACAATAACAACAAGATTATTAGCAATTGGCGCCCACATAAGAGGGGCGAAAGATCCCTTGGCATTTGCGACCTGCCCTAGCATTGTGAAGAGCCCCAAGAAGAAAATTTGCGGCAGACAATAGCGGGTAAATGCGATCGCAATATGTTGTTCTGCTTCAAACCCTGGCGTTGAAAACTCAGGTGCGTAGAGACGTACAAGTGCAGGCGCAAAAAGAACGCCCACGATAACGAGAGCGAAGAGAATCCCAGAAATAGTTGTAACTAATCGAGATGCAAATCCATGCCCACCATCTTCATCAGAAAATGACCGAATAAGTTGAGGAACAAAGATTGCGGTAAGAGCGCCACCCACAAGTAAGTTGTAAAGAATATTCGGCATCGTGTTTGCAACATTGTATGTATCTGCCAATAAGGCGGTTCCGAGAACGGCAACGGCTAGCAGAGCTCGGACAAAACCCGTTAGACGGGAAAGAATTGTGCCGATTGCCATAATTCCTGAAGCGCGGAAGAGCTCATTATTTTTCATTTACGAGACCTTCTGACGCGCCGCACGGATTGTGTTATGGCACCAACAAAGAGTAGAACTGCTGCTCCTGTTGTAAACCAAGCAACTCGCGCATCGATAACAGTCGCTGTTAAATTGAGGGAAGATACTTCCCCAACAAGCTGCCCTTTAAGATTAATAAACTGAGCGAGCACAATTGTTGATCCTGGAGCCAAAACGTCGACAGGAACTAGAATTTGCAACCGTGAATTCGCTTCCAACTCAATATTGTTTAGATTCTCAATTTGTATACGTGAATTTAATGGAATCAAAGAGACGCTAATAACAGTTGGGGTATCGAACTCATTAACCAAAGTAACGGGTAACTTTGCCGATTCAGAAGTAATTTGATAACGTCCTGGTGTGACTCGCAGGTGTGAAGAAATTTCGGCAACTGCCTTTTTCTGACTACTCATAAAGAACGCGCGGTCAGCTTTTGCGAGAAGTGGGTTTAAGACGCTTCCTAATCGCACACGGAGAGAGTTAACTTCAGGAGCAGATGTAATACTTGATAAACCTGTCACCATTCGACGGTTAGAGCTGTATTCGCTCCGTGATTGCCCATCTATACGAGAAACTCCAGTGCTCCAGCCATTTTCAGCGCCGACCGTCCGGCCAAAGAATTCTTGAAGTCGTGTCTGGGCGTAGCGTGAATAGTAGGTGAGCTCACTTGGGGCAATAGATTTCAAAAGTTTTTCATCAGGATTGCCGTACGCAAGGGCCACTATGTTGTTGGATCCCACTACAAATTTAAGTTGGGATAACCAATTCTGTGCAGCCAAAGATCCCGCAGGATCTTCTTCACCATCGATCGTATACCCCTGTGACATTGTTATTACTTCATCAACAAGAGCTGCATCAATGACAAATGTCCGCTGGAGCGATGAAGGCGTGAATATTAATTTTCCAAGTTTGCTGTTTGGAAGTAAGGAAGTAGCTAAATCATTATTTCGGAAAGTTCCTTCATAAGTTAAATGCGGCTTATCTACAATTCGCAAGATTGGAGTATCGGCATGCGCAGGTGGAATTGCGAAGAATGTGAGCGTCAAGAGCGTAAAGAGAATCTTCTTCACAGCACACCAAGTTCTTCTGTCGCATTTGTGCGCGCGATTAATTTTTTCTCATCAGGATATGCAAGGCGCTCGATGATTTCAGGAAGAGGGAACCAACCAACTTCATCAACTTCACTTTCTTGAGGAGCAAGAAGCCCACCGCTTTCTCGGAAGAGGTAATGATGGACAGTTTTATGAATTCGCTTACCGCCTGCCATAAACCAAAAATCAATAACCCCAAGCGATTTCTCAATAACGGATTCAATCCCAGTCTCTTCTTGCACTTCGCGAAGCGCGGCTTCTTCCGGGGTTTCACCATCTTCAATATGGCCTTTAGGAAGTGACCAGAGAATTCTTTTGCCAGAAGCATCTTTAAGGTCTCTGCGGCCAATCAAAAGTCCAAGTTTGCCTGTCGTATCTACAACCAGACCTCCTGCGCTGACCTCATCAACCCTCTTTACATATGGAGTTTTCGTTTTAGAGCCACGCGCAGCCGGTTTCTGTGAACGCGCAGCCTTTTCCAAGGTTGGCGTGCTTAATTCAAGAGTTTGCGGAGAGCGATTAGCTGGGCGCCTGCGCCTGCGTTTCTTTTTCGTACCTTCGCTGCCCGCACTAGGTGCCGGGGTCATGGAGTAAGCCTACGCGACTACGCTTATCTATTGTGAGCGCTAAGAAGGTTATTTTGGGAGCGGCTAGTGAATTAGCCCTCAGATCCCTGGTCGAGAGGGCACCCCTTGCAAGCTCGCTCGCAGAAGCCTTTAAGAAGGAAGGTTTTCGACTGGCGCTCGTTGGCGGACCAGTTCGCGATGCGATCCTTGGCCGACTTGGAAACGATTTAGATTTCACAACTGATGCACCACCTCATCAGACAAAGAAGATCCTTAAAACATGGGCCGATCACACATGGGATACAGGAATTCTCTTTGGAACAGTTGCAGGTAAACGCGGTGACACAACAGTTGAAGTAACTACATATCGCACAGAGAAATATGAAGAGGGCTCTCGTAAACCCGATGTTGAATTCGGTGAAACCATCGAAGGCGATCTTTCACGCCGAGATTTCACTGTTAACTCAATGGCGCTTGAATTAACAGGAGAAACACCAGAATTTATTGATCCCTTCAATGGTCTTTCAGATTTAGGGAAAAAAGTTCTACGAACTCCAGCGAGCGCTGAACAATCATTTAGTGATGATCCACTACGAATGATGCGCGCTGCCCGTTTTGCAAGCCAACTAGGATTCACGATTGCACCGGAAGTTATAGAGGCGATGCAATCAATGTCAGGTCGTATCTCAATAATTTCAGCAGAGCGAGTGCGCGATGAATTTATTAAACTTTTAATGTCTAACGATCCACGAATCGGAATCACTATCCTTGTTGATTCAGGTTTGGCCGATCTCATGCTTCCTGAAATTCCAAAATTACGGCTAGAAATTGATGAACATCACCACCATAAGGATGTCTATGAACACTCAATAACTGTTCTAGAACAAGCAATCTCTCAAGAAGAGCGTTTAGGTGGACCAAATCTTGTCATTCGACTTGCCGCGCTCTTACATGACATCGGAAAACCCAAGACACGCAATCTCATTGCAGGTGGTGGAGTCTCTTTCCACCACCATGAAGTTGTTGGAGCACGCCTTTCTAAAGCTCGTATGAAAGCGCTCCGCTTTGATAATGAGACAATTGAAGCAGTTGAAACACTTATTGCACTCCATCTTCGCTTTCACGGATATGGCGATGGAGAATGGACAGATTCTGCCGTACGCCGCTATGTACGCGATGCTGGTGACTTACTTGATCACCTGCATGTATTAACTCGTGCAGATTGCACTACACGCAATACAAAGAAGGCCGATCACCTTGCTCGCACATACGACAGCCTTGAAACACGAATTTCAAAACTTGCCGAAGAAGAAGAGCTCTCACAAATCCGCCCAGATTTGGATGGAGCAGCCGTCATGTCACTTCTTGGAATTAAGCCATCTGCGGATGTCGGTAAAGCACTTGATTTCCTAATGGAGCTTCGAATGGAACACGGTCCACTTGGAGAAGAACGAGCAACAGAAGAGTTGCTGCAATGGTGGAAAGCTAGGAGACACCCTTAAAGAAAAACTTTTTGGGGCGCAACAAAATAATTGCGGCTAGAGCCCAAACAACACTTACGAGAAGTGGAAGCGCCCAAGAATCTCCACTGATTGGTAACACCCATGCTGCGATAAGCGCACCAGTGACAATTGTGAAGTTAACAACTACGTCATAAACAGCAAAGACTCTTCCACGGAATACATCGTCAATCTTGGATTGAACAAGAGCATCATTGGTTACCTTAATGCTCTGCCCAAAGAGCGCTGTTGAAAATGCGGTTGCTGCTAACAGGACTGGACTGCGTTCTATAACAAGTAAGAGCGCACTAACGCTGGCTGCGGCCATTGTTAATCGCATCCACCGGTGGCGCCCAACACGCGTAACTCCAAAAGGAGCAATAACTGCTCCAATAACAAATCCGACTGCTGCTATAGAGAGAGTAAGGCTTAAGCCAGCAAGACCTGCTTGGCTATCTGTTGGGTTGTTAAAGGTATTTCTTTCGAGCAAGAGAGCAGCCAAGGTAAGAGCTGTTATCCCACCGCGGTGAAGGGCTGTAGCAGTGATACCTCTCGCCGCATCGGCGTGATTTTTCAGGAATTTAAATCCATCACGCATTTCGCGAAGACCCTGGGTAAGACTTGCTTTTACTACTTCATGAGGGAGTGGCCCAATCTCATCTCGTCGCATCAGCGCCGCCAACATCGCGCTGGCGAGATAACCAAAGGCAGCCACCAACACAATAAGTGCATCTGCATGGTCTGCGGATTCAAGAGCGCTAAGCAACCGTCTTATACCTAGCCCAATTCCACCGCCAAGCACGACCCACACAGAACCACCAGTAACAGCCAGGGCATTTGCTGAAATTAATGAATGCGGTGTTGTCATTAGCGGAATACCTGCAGAGAGCCCCGCCAAAATTAGACGGTTGACACCAAATGCAACTAATACAAAAAATGTAATTTCAAGACCGGTGTAGCCATTAAAGATAAGAAAAGCAATGATACCTAAGGTGATAGCGCGAGTTAGATTAGCGAAAAAGATTGCACGCTGGCGAGAAAATCGATCAAGAAGCGTTCCGACAAACGGTCCAACAATCGAGTATGGAAGTAGCACAACAGCGAATGCCACTGCGGCATTTACAGCGCTTGCCTGTCTTTCTGGCGAGAAAAGAACGAAAGATGCAAGTGCGCTTTGAAAAATTCCATCAACTAATTGACCAGACCAACGAACACGCAGCAATCTGATGAGTTTGACATCAAGAAGTAGCCGCAAGAAGCTCATAGGAGGAGCGTAGTTAATGAAAGAGGTTTATTCTTCTCTCACCATGAAAACAAGGCGAGGATTCATCGACTATTCACTCGATAAGAGAGCGACCCTACTCGCGCTCTTTCGTGGTGTTGTTGATGCATGTGATGCTGATCCTTATCTGATGCGAGCTGCTAAATACCATGGCGAAAAGGCTGATAGAAAGTGTCCAGTATGCAAAAAGGAAGTACTTGTTGAACTTCGCTACACATTTGGAGATCAACTCGGCCAATTCTCAGGGCGTATTAAAAGTGGTGATGAGCTGCTCGAAATGGAGAGTGAATTCGGGGAATTCTCTGTATATGTGGTCGAAGTCTGTCGTGGATGTTCGTGGAATCATCTTTGCTCTACGTACTTATTGGGCGATGGACGCGAGCGTAAGGTTCCTCGTCGACAACGAACACTAGAGGACGAGGACTTTGCCTCGCTCAAGTAGAGATATTTCGACAGTAAACTAAAGGCATGATAAAAACCAAGTTAATTCGGGCCGCAATCTTCCTTGCCGGCTTGGGATTTGTCGCGGGAGCTACTCTCTTCGCATTTGCTTGGTTTACCGTCTCAATCCCAGACCCAAATGCCTATGTGAATAGTCAATCAACGATTATTCAGTATTCCAATGGAGCCGAGATAGGTCGAATCGGAACTCAAAATCGCCAAATTCTTCCACTTTCAAAAATCCCACTGCGCCTTCGTTATGCAGTGATGGCCGCAGAAGATCGCAACTTTTACTCTAATCAAGCATTTAGCGCTACAGGAATTGCGCGCGCCCTTCTCAATAACCTTAAATCTGGTTCTCTCAATGGCGAAGGTGGATCTACAATCACACAGCAGTATGCAAAGACTGCATTTTTATCGCCAAGTCGAACTATTGAGCGAAAGATAAAAGAGCTCGTCATCGCACTTAAACTAGAGAATGCTTTAACAAAAGATCAAATTCTCGAAAACTACCTCAATACCATTTATTTTGGGCGCGGTTCGTACGGCGTGCAAACTGCGGCTCAGCAATACTTTAATCGCAATGCGAACCAACTCTCCATTTCTCAATCTGCGGTAATTGCAAGCATTTTACGTTCGCCTGGTTATTACGACCCATCTCTTTCAAAAGAGAATGCGCAGCGACTTGAAAACCGCTTTGCTTATGTGATTCAAGGGATGCGGGATCAGAAATGGATCACAGGAGAAGAGGCAAAGGCAGCGAAAATGCCTAACGTTCTTGGGCGTACAACTTCTGGGCAGTTAAGTGGTCCTAAAGGGTACATTATTGATTCAGTTCAAAAAGAGTTGAGTAAAATAGGTTTCACACAAGATCAGCTACTTGTTGGCGGGTATGTCATTAGAACTACGCTAGAAAGACGCGCACAACAATCTGCCGTAAATGCGGTAAATAAATTTACTCCAGCCAAAGCACCAACCAATCTGCATACAGGTTTGGTTGCAATTCGCCCTGGTACTGGCGAAATTATTGCTATGTACGGCGGAAAAGATTATGTAGTGCGCCAACTCAATGACGCAACACAATCAATTGCGTTAGCCGGGTCTACCTTTAAACCATTTGCAATCATTGCTGGTTTAGAGGCAGGAATTCCACTTACATCAATGTGGAATGGTGACTCACCTCAAATATTCGATGATTTAGGAAAACCCTATGAAGTTTCAAATTACGGCAACGAGGGGTGGGGGCAAGTAGATCTAATGACGGCTACCCAACACTCCATTAATACCGTATTTGTTCCACTTGGAATAAAGGCGGGAATGGATAGGGTTGTTGACGCTGCACGCAGAGCCGGTATCCCAGAGAGCGTTGCGATGATTGCAACACCTTCGGTAGTACTTGGGGTAGCAAGCCCACATGTCATTGATGTCGCAAATGCCTATGCAACATTTGCAGCGCAAGGAATATATTCGAAGCCTTACATGGTTGCGCGCGTGACTGGGCCCAGTAAAGAGATTTTGTATCAAGGAGCTGCGCAGACCCAACAAGTCTTTAGCGCGGATGTCATGGCAGATTTAACATATGCACTCAAGAGCGTTGTCAATGGTGGAACTGGTGGAGCAGCACTCGCTCTAGGCCGCCCTGCCGCCGGAAAGACTGGTACATCTCAACAGAACGCGTCCGCCTGGTTTAGCGCCTACACGCCACAACTTGCCGCATCTGTTGCCTTCTTCCGAGATAGCGCATCTGAGTCACTCAATGGAATTGGTGGATTAACTTCCGTGACAGGTGGATCATTTCCAGCAAGAATTTGGACCGCCTTTATGAAGGGCGCCTTAAAGGGACAGCCAGTCATGAGCTTCCCCGCCCCCACGAATATTGGTGGACTAGAACCCCTCGTGATGACAAGTGGCGGAATACAAACAATGAAGACAAATTAAGCGGCGATGCGCGTTACATCTCGCGTGGTTCTACTGCTTGCCCTCTTTGCCTCACTTATAAGTTTTGTAAAATTTAACCACTGCGCCAATACTGGTTGGCAAGGCCCTGATCAATATATTCATGCCTGCTATTCAGATATCCCTGCACTCTATAGTGAAAGAGAGCTGGACAAAGGAGTTTGGGCTTATAGCAGCGGCAATAAATCAGTTGAGTATCCAGTGATTCAAGGCGCGGTGATGTGGTTAAGCGCCAAAGTAATTCCTGCCGGAGTTGCTAATTATTTCTACGGCAGCGCAATTCTTCTGGCACTTCTCTTTATCTTTATCGCCTTTATAACTTTTAAGATCAGACCGGAATTTACTTACTTACTTCCGTTAGCCCCTGCCATGGTGGCATCGCTCTACATCAACTGGGATCTATGGGCGATTGCAACGATGATGCTTGCGATTTACTGGTTTGATAAAAAAGCAGAATTTGCCAGCGCCGTAGCTCTTGGAATCGCAATCTCGACAAAATTTCTTCCCGTTTTTCTATTAATCCCAATAGCCATTATTTTCTTCAGGCAAGAAAAAATAAGTAAGTTTTTTAAATACCTTGCAATTTCGATCGCAGTATTTCTAAGCATTAATCTTCCGGTAGCGCTGACCACGCCAGAAGGTTGGTGGCGCTTTTACTCAATGAACCTACATCGAGGTTCTGATTGGGGATCGATTTGGTACGCGCTCTCAAATTTTGGCATTGACTTAACTCATCAAAATTATTTGTCAGTTCTGACTTTACTTATAGGGCTTACTGCTCTCACAATTTATCTATTGCAATTGAGGGCCGTTCCTTCTCTTGCTCAGGCCGCCTTCCTTGTCATGGTGGTTGTGATGGCGGCAAGTAAGGTGTACTCACCTCAATATGTTCTCTGGCTAACTCCCCTTGCTCTGATTGCGATGATAGATAAAGGCGAATTGAGGGCCTTCTGGTTCTGGCAGGGCGCAGAACTGATTTATCACATTGCGATTTGGCAGCATTTGGCGCTAATCACGGGAGCGGCCTTTGGGTTGCCGGTGATTGCCTATTCGGGGGCTATTCTGCTTCGAATCGGCGCATCCATCCTCTTGGCGGTGCGGCTAGCTGCTCGCCAGCAGAGTTCGCGCGTATTTCCCAGCGAATTTCTCTTTTCTACAACCCAGAGTTACCCTTAACCTCCTCGTAAAGCGCCCCACCGGGATTATTTATGAGGAGTATTAACCCTCCTGTCACGGAAATGCCGTGGCCGTCTTAGTCCAAAGGAGGTCGGGTTAACGCATGCGTCACTATGAATTAATGGTCATCCTCGATCCAGAACTCGAAGAACGTACAGTCACACCATCACTTGAGACATATCTCAAGATCATCAAAGACAGCGGAGGCCGCGTCGACAAGCTCGATGTTTGGGGCAAGCGCCGTATGTCATTTGAAATCAATAAGAAGCCAGAAGGCATCTATGCAGTCGTAGATATGCACTGCGAGCCAGCGGCAATCAAAGAGTTAGATCGTCAGCTCAACCTGAACGAATCTGTTCTTCGCACAAAGGTTATGCGTCCAGAATAAACATTCATCAACAGGGTCGGCGGTTTCCGCTGGCGCTGTCGGAATGGACGAGTAATTTATCCGTACGGACTCCACCAGTAGAGATCCCCCAGAGTAGAAAACTAGAGAAGAGGAAATAAAATGGCAGCAGGAGATACAACAATCACAATGATCGGCAAC
>ERZ889217.813-NODE-813-length-17536-cov-36.616155_pt1 | contig 17536 bp, 18 predicted proteins | sample MGYA00521098_ERZ889217 | MGnify/ENA primary metagenome ERZ889217 (study PRJEB32303, sample SAMEA104408613) | aquatic metagenome | biome: Brackish water; feature: Pelagic; material: water | place: Baltic Sea | collected 2014-06-10T22:04:00 | depth 2,362 m ... | reverse complement strand
CGAAATCGGTAATTTCATAAGGAGCAGACTACTTCGTTGACTTCATCTGTAATCAGATTCATTTTTGAAACACTTTGATTTGGCGAGTAAATATTAATAAATTCACGCAGACTGATTCGACTTGCGCCACTGTCATTTCGACAAGTCTTGATTGTTGGCGATGCAAGTCGAACAATCCAACCGTTTGCTAGTACTCCTCGATCTCCGTTATCAAGCATGTCAACAAGACTTGGTAACTCAAGAATCCTTGTCGGCATTGTGCCGTTTACGTTAACGATTGCAAACCACATCACCGAATCACCAAACATGTTCGCCAACATCACACACGACGACTGGTTCGCAAAATCAGTGCAATCAAGTTCACCTGGTGTTCCGGACGCTACAAATATATTTCGACCGTCATCCAGACGTAAGGCCGCATCACCTACTGTGAGACCATTTTCAATTGTTAATCCTTCGGCTGTCGAGAATGTTGAAATAACCCCGACGAGTTCAATATTTTTTTCTACTGAAGCTTGCATCACTGCAACATCTGATCCACGACCAAAGCAGTCATTACACGAGATGATGATTAAGAAAAATCCTGAGACTGTAAGTAAACCAAGCGCAAGCCAAAGACGCGAATTTAGTAACTGACGCACTAGTCAATAATACTAAGAATCAGCGAATCAGCCGAATAACTAAAAGTTAGCGAGCTCCAGCAGTGTTGAGTTGTGGCGCAATTTCAGATTTGCTTCCTGTTTCAAGTCTCATTTGCTCGAAGTAACTCAAGATCTGCAATTCAACCCCGAGATCCACACTGCGCACAGAAACGCTGCTCGGCGCAGACAACACAACTGGAGCAAAGTTCAGAATAGACGTGATGCCTGCTTCTACAAGCGCGTCGGCTGCAGCCTGTGACGCAGCCGACGAAGTGGTGATCACGCCAATACTTATCTTCTCATCTCGGACAATGCTTTTTAAATCTTTCACATCACCAACTGTGAGAGAACTTGTGGTTCGACCAATTTTTTTTGGATCGTTGTCAACGATTGCAATAACCGGAAACCCGCGCGATAAAAAGCCATCAAACTTGGCGAGTGCACAGCCTAAATTTCCGGCGCCGACAACTACTACATTCCATTCACGCATTAAACCCAATTCACGCTTTATTTGGTGAGTTAGATATGTAACTTCGTATCCAACGCCTCGAGTTCCATAACTTCCGAGGTATGAAAGATCTTTTCGCACCTTGGCTGCGTTTACTCCTGCGAGTGCAGCAAGCTCATCACTAGAAAATCGAAGAACATTTGTTGCCGCAAGATTATTAAGAATCTGCAGATAAACCGGCAAACGAGCAATTGCTGCATCTGGGATTTTGCGTCGTTGAAGTTGCGTCATGGTTTCTAGGGTAGGGCTTAGTGCATTAATTCACAAAGTCAAATGCGTCTTTTAGCGTTTTGTTGGTCAAGACTTTTGTCACCAGAGTTATCGTGCGGTAGTGCTAATCGCAGTCTTTACAGCTTCAGCCAATCAAACTAATGCAACGCTTGCGGGCACAGCCACGCTTGTTGCATGTGCATTTGCATTGATCACGTTTGATCGCTGGCAACTTCGAGGTCAGTCGCACGACTTGGCGTGGACAATTGCGATGATTCTTTTTGCAGTCGGTTCGCTGGCTTTGTGGTGGGCCGAGACAACGGGTTGGACACTATTTATTTTTAGAATCTTTTTCGTTTCCGGTGCTGTACTCAACGTTGCATGGCTAGCACTAGGCACAATTTATTTGTTGACTGGCAAAACTACTGGCGACCGTGTTCGTAAATATTTAACAAGTCTCAGTACATTTTCTATAGGCGTTGTATTAATTGCACCTGCGAAACGAGAAATAGTTGATGGCGAGTTTCCGTCGGCGCGTCAATTATTTGGTGTTGCTCCACGAGTTCTTGCCGCCGTTGGTTCTGGTGTGCCGGCACTGATAATAATTTTTGGTGCGCTATGGTCAACCTTCAGGGTCATCCGAAAAGCAACACCGACCATGTCACAAAGAAATGTGCGCATTGTTAAATCACCAAAACGGTTGGCACTCGGCAATGTTCTTGTTGCGACAGGCACAATTGTGCTTTCAGCTAGTGGATCTTTTGCTGGTCGCCTCGGCAAAGATCGATCGTTTGCTATCACATTACTAATCGGCGTATGTATTTTATTTTCAGGATTTTTGGTTGCTAGCAATTCGACTCGAGTTAATGCAAAAGATAATTCATCTTCTCGCAACAAATGACAGTAATTAGCGAATCACAAGTGAGGCAATGCCCGCTGCAAAAATAACCAGCAGTAACAAAGCAATCGTCAGAGTTGTTGCAGGTCGCATGATCTCAAGATTAACGAGTCGGACTTATTTTTACTGATGTGGTCACTGAGGCTGGGTCTTGGCTGGGCGAATCGGTAGGGGTCGACAGAATGATTAAATCTCCTTGACCAATCTGTAGTTCATTTGCGGCCGATCCGCGATCTACACACAGCGAAAGCATCCCGTACGAGTCAACTACTAACCCAAGGCCACTTCCAACTTGGTCATAACTCCGAACAATTTTTAATGCTCGCACGACTGGCTCGCGAGATGCACTTGCGCCACTTAATAGAGAACCGATTTCGACGCGCACGACCTCGCCAAAATTAGTTACTTCGTCTGGCCCGATATTGAGTTGGCAATTGCCGAAGCGATCTACCCAGGTGACCTCGCCGTGCAATGAACCATTTTCTTCTCGCGGCAAAGGCACAACTCCTGGCAGCAATAAAGCTGGGTCAATTAATTCTCCGAGCTCACTGAGATCGACGCCGTTGCAAAGATGTGCGGCAACCGGGCCAAAAATATCTCGACCAGCAAATGTTTCGCCTGGCGCGTCGAGATGGTAATCAGTATTAGTTAGGCAAACTGCTCGCCCAGCACCACCAGCCAGTGCGATAGCCATCGCCAATAATCCGTTGTCTGGGCCAACGAAAACTCCTTTGCCGTCTGCAACTTCAACAGCGATTGCGCGTCGACTTGACCCAACTCCTGGATCAACAACTGCCAGCACAACACCACTCGCGACATACGACACACATCGCGCAAGGCTCAGCGAGCCGGCACGAACATCAAACGGTTCAATTTCGTGAGTTAGGTCGACCACACGACAACTCGGAGCGATTTCATAAATCACACTTTTGACGACGCCAACAAACTCATCGCGTGTTCCATAATCGGATAGAAACGAAATTGTCGAATATTTTTTTGTCATTGGCGTCTCACGATACTGAAAAACGTAAGAGCCGGTGCCAACCCCCCGACGGCACCGGCTCAAACGGCGCAGCTCTTGCGAGCGCGACTCCCAGTTGGGGGGTTACCCCGTCCGGTGATCTTGCGACATTTCTATTCTCACTTTAGACACGATTAACAGGTATCAAACAAATTTTGGTAGAAATTATCAACATTTAGTTTCAGATAAATCTATTGACCAAGCTCTTTACTTCGAGCCGTTGCTGCGTGTACCGCTGCTGAGATAATGTCCGCAAAATGCTTATTCTCAAGCGTGGCAATGCCTGCTGCCGTTGTACCATTCGGGGAAGTTACGTTTTGTCGCAACTGGGCTGGACTAACAGCACTTTGTGCCAGCAACGCCGATGAGCCGACTAAGAGTTGTCGAACTAGATCATTGGCAACTTCAGCCGACAATCCTTGTTGCACGCCGGCATCAATTAACGCCTCAGCTAGCAAGAAAATATATGCTGGGCCGCTTCCAGATAAGCCGGTCACTGCATCAAGCAGATTTTCTTCGACTTCAACAACTTTGCCAACACTCTGCAGAATTTTTCTCGCCCAAGAATTCTGGTCACTTGAACAGTTCGCACTGGCCGCCATCGCTGATGCCCCCTGACCAATTAGCGCAGGAGTGTTCGGCATCGCGCGCACAACTGAAATTGAGTTTCCACTCGCACTTTCGATTGAATCAATCGTTACTCCGGCAGCAATTGACAGCAACTGCTTAACGCCGAAGTTTTTAAGCGTCGAGCAAATTTCACTAACGTCATTGGGTTTAACCGCGACAATAACTGAATCACAATTCAGCATTTGCTCAGAAATAACCGACTGTGGAAAATCTTTGCTTAAGATCGCTCGACGATCATGACTTTTCTCAACTATCACCAATTCGCCAGGTAGTAAAAATTTCTCGGCAACTAAACCTCGAGCGAGAGCAGCACCCATATTGCCCCCGCCAATGATGACTAAGGACGGGCTGCTCATAACAAGATCACCCGGCACAGACTATTTAGCCTAGTTAGACACACTCGAACCACCTAACGGCTTCCCCGACCGCTCGGCAGTTCGAGTGTTACTGCGTTGTGTGCGCATGGCTTTTGCTTTGGCAAAGCCAATTTCGAGGAGGCTCCAAAAAAGTTGTTCAACCACTGAATAAATGGTGCCAATCACACGATCTAGCTCTCTTTCGACAAGCGCAGTAAGCACTAATTCGCCACGCAGAAATATCGCATCTTCAACTCCGATTGAAAAATGAGCACCGACCAGTTTCTCATTTCGGCGCAAAATCGTCTCGTATAAAAGCTCAGCGTTTTGTTCTGGCGCAGGCATCACATATGTCTCATAGCGCAAAGTTCTCTGACCAAGTGTCAGCCAAATTGTCGTGAAATCTTTTTCTTCCCCACGCATTCTGATGAACCATCTAATTTCGTCGCCCTCTGCGCGGTCGACTGCTTCAATGTTCGTGTGACTCGCTCGAATCCGTCCTAACCATTCGTCAATTTGTCGCTCAACGCGGGCAAGCGCCGCGTCGTCGAAAAAATCGCTCACGAGATTAAGAGCAAGCAACCAGTTGGCGCGCCTGAAGATCGTCGTACACGCCGATCACACTGGCAGCTGTCGAAGCCCATGAATAATTTCTTGCTCGGTGAGCAGCGTGGGTACCCATTGAAAGACTCAAAATTGGATCATCCAGCAGTCGGCGGGTATAGCCAGCGAAGGTTTCAACGTCACGATTTTTTACCACATAACCAGTTCGTTCGTGCTCAACAAGATTTAAAAGTCCGCCAACAGCACTTGCCACAACTGGGATGCCGCATGCTGCGGCTTCAAGCGCCACGAGACCAAAACTTTCGCTTCGTGACGGCACAAGAACAACATCTGCGGCACGGTAATAAGTAGACAATAAATGATGCGGCTGTGGCTCAACAAAATGCACTCGACCAGTTAGTCCAAGATCAACTATCAGTCGTCGCACATGACTGGTCTCACTTGAACCAAATGTTCCACTTGCCCCACCGACGACCATTAGTTCTGCATCACTGCGCTTAAGTGCTGCCAGTGTCTGCACTGCAACGTCAACACCTTTGAGTGGTTGTATTCGTCCGACGAACAACAGCAACGGCTTGTCACCCCATCCGAGTGCATTACGAGCACCGCGACGATCGCCAGGCGAGAAAAACGCAGTGTCAACACCAGGTGATGCAACCGTGACTGCGCCTGGCGACTTTCCGTAAAGTGAGCGAAACTGACTTAACTCTTCTGGGCAACTTACGCAGATCGCGTCAGCACATCCGATGATCTCTAATTCAGCGCGCTCACGAACAACTGACTCGGTATCCCCACCAAGAGATTTAACTCGCGCCAAAGTATGAAAAGTTGTAACTAGCGGCAATCCAAGTTGATGCTTAAGACGATGCCCAACTAAACCAGACAACCAATAATTCGCGTGAAGCACGTCGGTGCCACCCTGAAGTTCAATATCTCGAGCTACTGCTTGCGTGAATTCGTCAACAACATCAAGTAGTTCGTCTTTTGATAGATCAAACTTTCCGGCTTTGATGTGTACAACTTTGTGATTTGGTTCGACATCAATAACTTCTGGCAGTCCTTCGCGCCATGCACGTGTATACGTCGTGCATTGCAAACCTTTTTGAGCCATCGCCGAAACAAGTTCGCGAACATACACATTCATTCCACCACCATCGCCAACACCTGGCTGGGCCAGGGGCGACGTGTGCATCGAAATTATCGCGACGCGCTTCATTGAAACATAAAACCTATCGTTTTAGTCAGGTTTTGCCTCTACCGTGATCTTAAGGTCGTGATGTTAAGGCCGTGTATACAAGCGAATTAATTTACTTATCCTTCGAAATCAATCTGCGAGAAGCGAGTCGACGTTGACGCCGTTGTCTTTGTAGCGCTTCACAAGTTGCGTTGTCAATGCATCAATGGATGCGAAAAGTGCTTTTCGCTCAAGTGATTGTGAAACTTCAAAACGTGAAAGTTGTTGAACAACATTTTCAAGTGACTGGTCATCAAGGATTCGCAGGTCACCAAAACTGATTTCTTGGCATAGTTTCTCAAGTTCAACGACTAACGGGTGTTCAGCAGAAATATTTGTTTCGCGCGGTGGACGCGATGATCCGCCGCCATGTTCTTGGCCGAAAACATTTGCAATGTCCGAAACGCTGATACCAGACGCCGGCGTACCATCTACCCGGCGACGCTGTTCGTCGCGAGCTAGATCGCATCTTCCCTGAGCCATGCGACGAACGAATGAAATTACATCCTCTTGCATTTGCAATGACGCGCGAGCAGCTCGAATTTCGGCAGTTGACATCGATTCTGCGTTCAAAATATCTGTCATAAACACCCTCCAGAAACTGGTGGCAAAACTGCAACTTCATCAGCCGCGCCGACTGAGGTAGCACCACTTGCCTCTTCGCCGTTTAGCCACACACGACAGGTATCGAGCACTTTTGCAAAATCACTACCAAATTCAAGAACGGCGGTGCTCAAAACTTCGTCTACAGTCGAGCCCTCAATTTCTCGGCTTGCCGTACCCGCAGCCTGTCGCGCAGATGCAAAAAGTAGCAAATGCGCCATGAACTAAGCGTACTCAAGCCACTACCCTGCAGTGAGTGTCTTTGCGAGGTGAGTCAAGTTTGAAGACAAGATTGCTTGTTCTGCGACATGGACAATCAGAATGGAACGCCCTTGGTCGCTGGCAAGGTCAAGCAGATATCGCATTAACGACCGAAGGCATTGACCAAGCACGGCGAGCTGCAAAAAAAATTGGAAAATTTGATTTGATTGCCGCAAGTTCTTTGCAACGTGCTCGACATACAGCCGAAATAATCGCCGAGAGTCATGGTGTTAACGATCTGGTTATTGATGATCGCCTGAAGGAATCTTTTATTGGACCATGGGAAGGGATGACGCAGGACGAGATCGAGTCTGGTTGGCCAGGTTATTTAAATTCTGGAAAACAACCAAACGGTTTTGAACCAAATCAAAATGTTCTACAGCGAATGACTGCCGCATTTATTGATATTGCTGATATGTGCCGCGGTGGCCAAGCACTCGTAATTAGTCACAGTGGTGCTATCCGCACTATTCGCCGCGAACTCAAAGTCGCTGATGCAAAACTTGACAATCTTGGAGGCTGTTGGTTTGATGTTCTACCTGACGGTCAGATAACTGCCGGGCGAATCATCACCGTGATTAGTCAACCCCACTCGAGCGAATCGCTTTAAAGTAACACCGTGCTTAGTCGATGGCTTGATGATTCGTTTTCTCAACTAGTTCGCAAAAACATAACTTTGCTCACGGCAACTCGTCTAGCAACGAACGCTTGCTACCGTTTCACTCCGCCGTTTGTCGCGATCATCGCAAAAGGTTTTGATGTTTCGCTTTCTCAAATTGGTGTCGCACTGACAGTCTCCGAACTGTCAGGTTTACTTTCGCCATTTATTGGACGGTTCGTTGATCATCTTTCGCGTCGCGCCGCAATACTCACAGGATTACTCGGTATCGGCGCTGGCGCTTCATTCGCTGCAGTTTCACCGAACATTTATATTTTCACGCTTGGCGTGACATTAATCAGCATTACAAAATTATTTTTTGATCTTGGGATGGCGGGTTGGATATCAGATCATGTTCCATACGAAAAGCGCGGTCGTTACATCGGCATCTTAGAAATCTCGTGGGCGCTTGGTCTATTAATAGGTGTTTCTGCGATGGGAGTTATAACAGCACTCATATCATGGCGCGCAGGTTTTGTCGCCGGCGCATGTGGGATAACAGTTTCGCTCGCGTTTATCGCCGCACGGATAAAAACAGAACCACATGAAGTTTCATCGCGCATTGCTGATGACGGCATTCGTCTAAGAGGAAGAGCTTGGCTAGTTGTAGCCACGATGTTTGCCACGATGTGCGCAAGTCAATGCATATTCATAACTTTTGGTGCATGGCTTGATGACAAGTTTGGTTTTGGTGCACTCGGCATAGCGGCAGTTGGATTCAGTTTTGGTTTAGTCGAACTATACGCATCGGTCACAAGCGCCAAAAAAACCGATAGTTGGGGCAAAGAGAGAAGCATCGCGATCGGTTGTTTAATAATGGTTCCCGGTGGTCTGGCTTTATCGCTCGCTTCCAATAATTTGATTTTGGGATTACTTGCACTAATGGTTTATATATTGGGTTTTGAATTCGCAGTTGTCAGCATGTTGCCACTCGCAACACATCTCGTGCCAAAACGCCCTGGAAGTGGTCTTGGATTAGTTTTTGGTGCAGGCACTCTCGGCCGCGGTGTGATGAGCCTTGTGGCAACACGGGCATACGAATCAAGCAACGGAATCGCACTGCCAGCAATTATCGGATCAACTTCTGCGGCAGTAGCAACGATTTTGATTTATCAATACCACCGACGCGGCGGCCTGGTACACGAGTAACGAATTTTCTGGCTTAGCCAGAGTATTTATTAGTAATCGGAAGTCGGCGATCTTTACCAAACGCTTTGGTGCTGACACGAACACCAGGTGCTCCTTGTCGACGTTTGTATTCGTTCACATCTACAAGTCGCGAAATCCGCTTTACAAGTTCGGCATCAAAACCTCGTGCAATTATCTCTTGCGCCGTTTGGTCATTTTCAACATATAACTCGAGTATCGAATCCAATACATCGTAAGGTGGCAGACTTTGATCATCGCGTTGATCGGGCCGTAACTCAGCCGACGGAGCCTTGTCAATAATTGCTCGCGAGATAACTTCGCGTTGTGATTTTAAGTTTATGAATTCACATAATTCATAAACTTTTGTTTTAAATAAGTCCTTAATCACGGCATAGCCACCAACTGAATCGCCATATAGTGTGAAATACCCAACAGCAGTTTCGCTCTTGTTGCCAGTTGTTAAAACCATCCAACCAAACTTGTTTGATAGTGCCATCAATGTTGTACCACGCACACGACTTTGCAGATTTTCTTCTGTCAAATCTGCTGATCGATTTGCAAAACTTGGCTCAAGCATCTCTAAATACGAGCTAAAAGCCGGTTCAATTGAAATTGTTTGCATATCAACGCCAAGGCAAGTGGCTAAAACTTGCGCATCAGTACGCGAACCAGTTGATGAATAACGCGATGGCATTGATACACCGTGAACATTGTTTGCCCCAAGTGCTTCAACAGCAATTGCAGCAACTACGGCCGAATCGACTCCGCCAGATAAACCGATTACCACATCAGTGAAACCGTTTTTCAAAACATAGTCGCGCGTGCCGAGCACCAACGCTGCGTGAATTTGAGCGATTTCGGTTAAGGGCTGACTTGTTCTGCCGACGGATTGAGTAGGCAAAGACCAAGGCTTCGTACTTGATTTTGGCAAAGACAAATCACAAATAAGCATCTCTTCGACAAACTGATCAGCACTTGCAACGAGCGATCCATCTGCTGAAAAAATCATTGAACCACCATCAAAAACGAGTTCGTCTTGCCCGCCGATTTGGTTGACATATGCAACCACACACTCATTGTCTTTGGCACGGGCACTAATCATTTCGTGACGCACATTAAGTTTGCCACCATGAAATGGTGAGCCGTTTATATTTATGTTTAGTACTGCACCCAACGAAGCCTGCTCGGCAACCGGACCATCGGCTTGCCAAATATCCTCACAAATTGTTACACCGAAACAAATCTCGTTAATAGTGAACAAAGGATTCTCAACTCCTGGCGCGAAATATCTCTGTTCATCAAACACGTTGTAGTTCGGTAATAAATGTTTTCGATAGACACCAGTTATGGCACCGTTCCGACAGACGGCCGCTGCATTAAAAATTTCGCCAGTTCCATCATCACGATCGACAAAACCAATAACTGCAACGGTGTCACTTGTTGACTTGACGATCTTTGCGAGAGCCGACAGATTGTCAGCGACAAATCCATCTTTCAAAACAAGGTCTTCTGGCGGATACCCGGTGAGCGACAACTCCGGAAAAGCCACGATTTGACATTTAGCTACAACAGCTTGGTTGTAATAGTCGAGAATTTTGGCGGCGTTTGCCGAAAGTGCCCCGACTGTCGGGTTGATTTGGGCAAGCCCAACGCGAAGTTTGGCGAAATCTGCCACATAATCAGGCTACCGAGACAAAACTTCACACGCCGTTTACATTCGGACAATGGTCTAGAAACAGCAGGCGGTAAAACTGTAAGGGTTCCAAATGCGCCGACGTGGCACATTCATTACGAAGGGAAACTTCATGGCATATCAGGCTGAGTACATCTGGATTGACGGCGTTGAGCCAACACCAACATTGCGTTCCAAAACAAAGATTATTGAAAACAATTCGAAGGCACTTCCAATTTGGGGATTCGATGGTTCTTCAACAAGTCAAGCAACTGGTGAAGCATCAGACTGCATCCTTAATCCAGTTTTTAGTTGCAAGGATCCAATTCGCGGCGGCAAAAATATTCTCGTGATGTGTGAAGTATTAGTCGCATCAACTGGCAAGCCACATCCAACGAATACTCGCGCGGCATGTGCAGTGGCAGCAAAAAAATTCGCTGCAGAAAAAATGATTTATGGGATTGAACAGGAATACACAATGATGCGACTCAACGGTCGCCCGTTAGGTTTCCCAGAGCTTTCCGGTGAGCCAGAACCTCAGGGTCCTTATTACTGTGGCGTTGGCGCAGGCCGAGTCATGGGTCGAGACATTGTTGAGATTCATACCGAAATGTGTCTTGAGGCAGGTCTTCATATTTCTGGAACGAATGCTGAAGTAATGCCAGGTCAGTGGGAGTTTCAGATTGGTCCAGTTGATGCACTTCAAGTAAGTGATGAACTTCATGTAGCTCGTTGGCTATTGCACCGCATCGCCGAAGATTACGACGTAGTGATTTCGCTAGACGCAAAACCACAACACGGAGATTGGAATGGCGCGGGTTGCCATACAAACTTCTCTACAAAAGATATGCGATCAAACTACAAAGCAATTGATGATGCATGTCAAGCACTCGGCACACGGATTAATGAGCATGTCAGCAACTACGGTCACGACATCGAAAGCCGACTGACTGGCAAACACGAAACAGCTCCGTATAACAAGTTCACATATGGCGTCTCAAACCGTGGTGCTTCGGTGCGAATTCCATGGCAAGTTGCTCGAGACAAAAAGGGTTACGCCGAAGATCGTCGACCAAACGCAAATATGGATCCGTACATCGTCACACAGCTGATACTCGAAACAGTTTGTGGAAACCCAAAAATTATCAAAACTAAAAAGACTGCGCCGCGAAAGGCTGCAAAAAAGAAGTCAAAGAAGAAGTAACAATCCTGTCGTCGTTGCACGGGTGAATCTCGTCGCAACGACGGCAGAATGTACCCATGCGTTTTAATAGAAACGAGTGCTGAAATGATTGAACAGCAACGCGACTACGTTTTGCGAACTGTTGAAGAGCGCGGTATTCGACTCGTACGCCTTTGGTTTACCGATGTGCTCGGTAATTTAAAAAGTTTTGCAATCAGCCCTGCCGAAATGGAGAACGCTCTCAACGACGGAATGATCTTCGACGGCTCGGCAATTGACGGATTTAGCCGCGTACAAGAGAGCGATGTTCTTGCTCTTCCAGATGCCAACACATTTGAAGTTTTACCTTGGGTTGATCCAAAAGGAGCAGAAGCACGAGTCTTTTGTGATGTTGCCAAATTAGATGGAACACCGTTTGATGGTGATCCGCGCCAAGTTTTACGGCGCAACTTAAATGCTGCCCGCGAACTTGGATATCAGTTCTATGTCGCCCCTGATATTGAATATTTCTATTTTGATCCTCCAACAGTTGACTCGCGACCCGTACCACTTGACGAAGGTGGATTTTTTGATTTGACAAGCACTGACATAACAAGTTCATTACGCAAAGAAACTATTCGCACTCTTGAGACAATGAGCATTCCAGTTGAATACAGTTTTCATGAAGATGCGCCTAGCCAACACGAAATAGATTTACGCCATGCCGATGCGTTGACGATGGCCGACAGTGTGATGACCTTTCGCTTAGTAGTCAAAGAGATCGCCGCGCTGCATAAAGTGCACGCCACATTCATGCCCAAACCGCTCGAGGGTGTGCAAGGGTCCGGAATGCACCTGCATTTAAGTTTGTTCAAAGATGAGCAAAATGCCTTTCATGATGCCGACGACCCGTACAACTTGTCAGAAACTGCAAAACAATTTATGGCCGGTTTATTGCGTCATGCAGCAGAGATCACCGCGATCACAAATCAAACCGTGAATAGTTACAAGCGCCTAGTACCTGGTTTTGAAGCACCAGTACACATCTCGTGGGCACGAAATAATCGCAGTGGTTTAATTCGAGTTCCGATTCAAAAACGAAATAGCGAACAATCAACCCGCATTGAATATCGATCGCCAGACCCTGCGTGCAACCCGTACCTCGCATTTTCGGTGATCCTTGCGGCCGGTCTGCGCGGCATCAAAGAAGGCTACGAACTTCCGCAAGAGGCGGACGCAAATCTTTTTGAAATTGACGACGACATGCTTGAAAAATTAGGCATTGGACAATTGCCGCAGTCAATGTCCGATGCATTGCAAGTAATGGAGAGGTCAGAGCTTGTTGCCGAAGCTCTTGGTGAACATATCTTCGAATGGTTTCTAAGAAACAAACGTGCAGAGTGGCGCGGTTATAAAACCCATATCAGCCAGTACGAACTAAATCGTTACTTGCGTTCACTCTGAGACGACGATGGCCAACGACGAAAATCAACTTCTTGCAGTCTTTCCCGATCCTGCACCGATAGATGTTGCGAGAACTTTAGATCTCTCGGGTTATTCGTGGAAGGCAGTAAAAAATAGCGACGCGCTTAGCCAACTTCAACCCGCTAACGGTTGGGCTGGGGCCGTTGTCGACTGCAGCCAAGACCCCGAATTTGGCTGGGCGCTGTGCCGTTCACTTCGCCGATGCGATGTGCCAGTCAATCGAATAATTGTTCTCGTTACCGGTGCACAACTTGCAGATTTAGAAATGCGCGATGACCTATTTGATGATTTTTGCTTGGCACCAATTCATCCGAGAGAATTTGATTCGCGTTTGCGACATTTGTTTTATGCAGAATTATCTATATCACGCGAGTCTTTAATTGAATACGGCGGCTTGGTGCTGAATACAGAAACTTACCAAGCATCGTTTGGTGGTAATCCATTAGATCTCACATATATGGAATACGAATTACTTAAATTTCTTTCGCAAAACCCGGGCAAAGTATTTAGTCGCGAAATTTTGCTGTCTCGTGTCTGGGGCTACGAGTACTACGGCGGTGCACGAACAGTAGATGTGCACATTCGTCGCTTGCGCGCAAAACTTGGCGAAGAACACGCCAACTTGATTGAAACTGTCCGCAGTGTTGGCTACCGCTTTGGCCAATCTAAATGGAGCTAAAAAATACTGCTGACTAATGCCAGAATTCCGAAAATGATGAAGAACACGCTTGCCATTCGTTGAACAAGTTGCAATTTAACGTTTCGCTGTAACCAAGAACCTGCCACAACTGCAATCGCAGAAACTGTGCACAAAGCAGATGCGGCACCGATGGCTACACCAAGTGAATCACCGGTTCGAACAGCGAAACCAACAGTGGCGAGTTGTGTCATATCTGCAAATTCTGCAACCAATATTGTTGTCGCAGACAAATAGACAACTTGAAAAAACTTTCGCTGGGTCGGTTCAACTGAATCACTCTCGTGGTGCTCAGAAGACGAGCGAAACATAAATATACCTGTTCCTAGAAACACAAGACCAACTAAAGCGTGAATGGGTCGTTCTGGTAATTTTGAAAGTGCCGAACCAAAGAAAACTGCGACTGTGACATGAGTGCAATAACCGATACACACACCTATCCAGACTGCTAGGGGTCGGCGCATGCGAGTTGAAAGCATCAAAGTTGCAAACATCGTTTTGTCCGGTAACTCAGCTAAAAAGATAGCAATAAATACAATTAACGAATTACGCAACATTTGTAAACACCGCCTTGATGCTATTGCACAACTAGACCCTAATTAACTTGCCATATTGTGCAATTAACTATTTTCAAAGCGAGACTGTGAGTAATGGTGGCAACTAAAGATTCAGGTGTGCAAGTTGATTTAAGCCTCACAGGAATGTCATGCAACGCGTGCGCCGCCTCAATTGAAAAAGGGTTAAACAAACTTGACGGTGTGACAGCAGCAGTTAATTTTGCGACCGAATCGGCACGAATCAACTTTGCATCAGGCGCAACAACACCAAGTGCATTAATTGACACAGTTACTTCGCTTGGCTACGGCGCTCGTCTTTTGGCTGACACTACGCCTGAGATGCTTGACGCTGAAACAAATCAACGCGTCACAATGTTGCTAACTCGATTGACAGTTTCGGTTGTGCTCGCAGTACCCGTTGTGTTGTTGTCGATGGTTGCAAATCTTGAGTTCAAAAATTGGCAATGGTTTGCGCTCGCACTCAGTGCCCCAGTTGTGACTTGGGGGGCTTGGCCGTTTCATCGCGCGGCATTAATGAACTTAAGGCATCGCGCTACAACAATGGATACTTTAATTTCGATCGGCATTGTCGCTGCAACCTCCTGGTCAGTTTGGACAATCATTTGGGGCGATGCCCTAGAAATGACCTACCGCGGTTCTGCACAAACAATGAACATGGGTTTAAAGAAAATGGCGGGTGACAGTTCACATATTTATTTAGAAGTTGCAGTCGCTGTGACTGTATTTTTATTAGCAGGCAGATACTTCGAGGCTCGTGCCAAACGACGTGCCGGAGATGCCTTGCGATCATTACTCGCACTTGGCGCTCGCCATGCCACGATAATTAAAAATGGTGAAGAGCAAACTATTGATGCAGCTCTTGTTCGTGTGGGCGATGTAATCGTCGTGCGCCCGGGAGAAATAATTCCTACAGACGGTGTTGTTGAACAAGGCGCTTCGGCCCTTGATGTTTCAATGTTGACTGGCGAAAGTGTGCCAATTGATGTAAAGCCTGGCAGTGTCGTCACGGGCACAACCATAAATCTCACTGGTCGATTAATTATGCGAGCAACTCGAGTCGGCGCTGAAACTACTTTTGCACAGATAACTCGGCTAGTTAGAGATGCACAAACAACAAAGGCACCAGTGCAGAGACTTGCTGATCGAGTCAGTGGCATTTTCGTGCCGACAGTAATCGTTTTATCAATCGTCACATTTATTGGATGGTTTTTCATAGGTTCGTCTACTTCGGATGCATTTACGGCAGCAGTAGCGGTGCTGATTATCGCCTGCCCTTGCGCACTTGGCTTAGCAACGCCAACTGCATTAATGGTTGGTAGTGGTCGAGCCGCACAGATGGGAATCGTTATTAAGGGTGTTGATGTATTGCAAAGCACGCGTCGCATTGACACTGTTGTATTTGATAAGACAGGAACAATCACAACCGGAGTTATGCAACTCATTGACATCATCTGTGCGCAAAGTTCGACACGTAGTGAGATTCTTTTATACGCCGGTGCGCTTGAACACGCCAGCGAACATCCGGTGGCTCGCGCAATTGCGAGTGCTGCCCGAACCGAACTCGGTCAATTGCCTGACGTAACTGATTTCGAATCTTCGCCTGGCATGGGCACAACTGGAGTTGTGGACGGTCACCAAGTAATGGTCGGGCGCGAGTCGTTGTTTGATAAAACTCTGGTAATCATTCCGGGAGATCTTCGTGAAGCACTCGCAAAGGCTCGGAGTGCTGGCAACACCGCAGTATTAGTTGTCGTTGATGGTGTTGTCAAGGCTGTTTGCGTTGTTGCTGATCAACCAAAAGCAAGCAGCGCAGATGCAATTGCTGAACTTCGCAAACTCGGGTTGCGCTCAGTTCTTCTCACCGGAGATAATCAGGCAACTGCAATCGCGATCGCCCAACAAGTCGGAATCGACATCGATGAGCAGCATGTAATCGCTGGCGTTTTGCCCGACGAAAAAGTTCGCGTCGTATCCGACTTGCAACAGCGGGGTTACGCAGTAGCAATGGTTGGCGATGGAGTAAACGATGCTGCTGCGTTAGCCCAAGCAGACGTCGGTATCGCCATGGGCACTGGCACAGATGTTGCGATGCATGCCAGCGACCTAACAATTGTCAGTGGTGATCTGCGGTTGGTTGCTGATGCGATTTTGCTTTCGCGCGCAACCTTGCGCACAATTACTGCAAATGTTTTTTGGGCGTTTGCATATAACACTGCCGCAATTCCGCTGGCCGCACTTGGCTACCTGAATCCAATGTGGGCTGGTCTTGCCATGGCATTCTCAAGTATTTTTGTTGTAACTAATAGTTTGCGATTGCGGACTACGAAACTTACACAGCGCACCGCGTTCGTACACGCAACTCGCTAACCGCTTTAGCTCGCCAGGCTCGCGCCGTTCGCTCTGCTACGCCGTAACGTGCTGCAATCGTTGCCGCGTTATCTCCAGTTGCCACTGCTCTTAAAATTTCGATGTGCTTTGGGTCTATGCCTTGATCTAACGCAATAGCAATAAGTTTGTCCAAACTAATTTCTTCTTCAAACTGCTCTTCAGGTGCAACTAAAAATTCTGACAAAATGTAAGGGTCCATCGGGATAACTTTGTATCGCTTTGAGCGATTACCGTGCACAAAAGCAAAATATTCGCTATCTCGCACCAAATTTGCCGCAACTTTAATTGGTCGACGGTGCCAAGGATATTTGCGAATCACTCCCCACGCGCTCGGAAGAACATCAGCAATTGCCGTGTCAATTCCTCCTTCGACTATCCGACCTCGCCGTCGCGCAATCGCCAAAAGAGGTGGCAAAATTCGCTGCAACACAATTCGAGCCGCAAGTTCATCACTTGTTGCTTGTTTGACTAGCAACCATAAATATTGATCGCCTTGCGAATCATCGCGCGCAGTGTTGAAGCCTGCTCGTACCAAAACTTCATCTAGATGATTTATCTTGCCACCCGGCAAAGACCACGAATTAACGATTTCGAGTTCTCGGTTTCGGTCACTGATTAGTTGCCATTCTCTAATTAGTCGAGATACCGGACTTGCCGATCTTTGGACAAGACCGGGGCTCCATACCAATAAAGGTTGGCTTGTTGCTCTGTCTGAAGTGATTGTCGTGAGTTGTGTCATGCACAACATCGTGCGAATTAGCACCACCGCGACTAGCACGCGCGGTCTCACCGCAACTCTCACTTACAAAAAACTTTAAACT
>ERZ889217.809-NODE-809-length-17663-cov-18.768401_pt1 | contig 17663 bp, 15 predicted proteins | sample MGYA00521098_ERZ889217 | MGnify/ENA primary metagenome ERZ889217 (study PRJEB32303, sample SAMEA104408613) | aquatic metagenome | biome: Brackish water; feature: Pelagic; material: water | place: Baltic Sea | collected 2014-06-10T22:04:00 | depth 2,362 m ... | reverse complement strand
ACCTGACGGCAGCCACGGCACGGTAGGCGGGGTTCTTGGTGTCGAGGATGAGTTTCGAGGCCGTGAGCAGTTCCCGGTCGGCATGGAACGCTCGGGCTGCTGTCGTGCGTTGCTCTGGGGCGAGGGTTTTCCGGACGCCCAGCCACGTGAATGCGAGCCTGACGGCGGCCATGGTGGTGCGGAGCCTGTTGGCGGCGTTGGGGGTCGTCTGGGTGACGGGCGTGTTGGTTGGTTGGGTTGTAGACCGGCTCGTGGTGTGCTGGCCGGTGTCATGGGAGGTGGTGGTTGCGGTGGACATAGGTACGTGCGATCTCCTTGAAGGTTGGATGGAAGGCCCGGCCGCCAAGACTCGCCGACAGACCGGTCGCGGCACGGCTTGGAAAATCCCTCTGGCTGGTGACGCTTCTGGAGGGCTAGGACCGGCGATCAGCCATCGAGGCGACCATCGAGCCGCCTGCCACGAAGAGCCGGAATCAGAGGGCGAAAATGTCGGACGAACGGGCGGGGTTCTATCGGGCTGCTCCAGCCTGCTGACGACCGGCTTTCGCGGCGGATTCGTCCTAGCCCTCCGCGAATTCGTCCCTCAATGTGCCGGATTCGTCCCTGCCTGAGCCGGATTCGTCCCTGCCTGAGCCGGATTCGTCCCATTGTGGGTTTTTAGCCCCGGCAAAGATGAAGTTGCTGGTAGCCTCGCGGATGGCAAAAGCAGCGACGCACCTCCGTGCGTGAACAAGGGCACTGGCTTTTTCTGACCAGTACCCTTCCGGAGATGTGTTCATGGCGTCGCGATTCTGGCTTTCTGTCATTTGTGTTTTCAGTCTCGCGGTCTCGCAGGGGCGGGCGGTTTCCCAGGATGCGAAGGCGCTTGCCACGATCCAGGAAACGCGTGCCGGCGGCCGGAAGGCATGCGCCACGGGCAGAACATTCAGGATCGCCTTCAGCCACTCCCTCTCGGAGGCGGCGATCGTGAAGGCGGTACGTCGCTTTGCGGATGTGCGTGCAGCCGAGCTCGGCTGCGTCACGATGCTGCACGACAACACGCAGGCCAACAACCTGGAGCAGCAGATCGAGGCGGTGAAAGCGTGGGTTACGCAAGGCGTGGACGCCATCGTCGTCACGCCGATCGACGAGCGTGCTCTGAAACCGCTTCAGCTTGAGGCACAGAAGAAAGGGATCAAATGGCTGACGTACCTCGGAACAATGGACCAGAGTGACGGCTACGTGTCGTTCAACCATTCCCAGTCAGGCCAGATCGTCGCCAACGCAGCCGTCAAGTGGGTCAAGGACAACCAGATCAAGGATCCCATCGCGCTCGTGACCACACTGAACGGTCTCCCCAGCTTGTCCCCACGATGGACCGAAGTGGACCGCATCTTTGCGGCCAACGGCATCAGGATCGTCGCCAAGATTGACCAAGAGGCTGCGGACCAGGCCTCCGGGTTGAAGGCCACGGAAACCGCACTCAAGAAACACCCGAACCTGAGCATCGTCATAGGACTCAACGATGAATCAGCCCTCGGTGCATTGCAGGCCGTGGAACGTGCGGACATCGCACCGAACAAGATCTTTGTGGCCGGTCAGGACGGATTGCAAGAGGGCCTCAATGCGGTCAACCAGGGCGGCGCGTACAAGGCTTCGGCGGCTATCCTCGTCAACGAGCTTGGGGCGAACATCGTCGACCAGGCGTTGAACGCCGTCGCGGGCACGGGTCCGACGGTCGTGGAAACTCCCACCGTGCTCGCCTCGAAAAGCGACCAGGCCCTATTGGACAAGCTCATCAAGAACTATCAGCCAACTGCCGCCGTCACTCCGGCCCAAGAAGCTGCCATCGAGGCGGGCATCAAGGAACTCTCCTCGCAGTGGTCGACCGCCTACCTGAAGAACGACACATCGATCCTCGAACGGATCTGGGCACCGGACTTCGTCTATGTTGAACCGTCGGGCCACCGATTTACGAAGGCTGAAGGGATCGCCGCGCTCGAGGCGGGCGGCGAGCGACACACCGTCTCCGACGCAAGTTCGATCGACGTGCGGGTGTATGGCGGCGGCACGGTGGCCGTTGACATCGGCGACTACGCGGAGGCCGGCACCGACAAGGACGGAAAGTCCTTCGAGCGACGGACGCGGTTCACCAACGTGTGGGTGCTCAAAGACGGAGCGTGGCAGTGCGTCAGGGGCCACGCGTCGGCGATCTCCACGAAGCCGTGAGTGGCAGTCGACATGAAAACCATGATCGACCAGGCGGAGGTGAGGGAGTCTCACGAACTGCTCGGCGCAAGGATAGCCCGGTCAATGGCACTTCCACAAGCGTTGCCCTACTGCTGAGCGACTCGTGAGCCGGTTGCTCCCGCCTCCCGGGCTTGCCAAGGCCCAGAAAGCGGGTCTCCGGGTCGGCCACCTCCCCCCTGGAGAAGCCTTTTTCTGGCGTCGGCGCAGAGGCTCTCCGAGTCCGGCCACTGGCGGCTTCGTTGATGCCTCGCGCCCGGCAGGACTCAGAGGCTGTGGATATCGATCACGGGCAACTCGTCGGGCAACACCTGAACCGCTTCGCGACCGTCATGAACCTGCATGAGCTCGCCCCAGTCGATGGGCGGGCCCCGCGCGGCTGCGATTGGCGGCGGTGCGAGTGGTTCACCCAAGTGGGTGAGAATCTTCCGGATCGGCCCGGGCTCCGTGATGAACGCGATCAGCCGGATGTCACCGCCGCAGTTCGGGCACTCAAGCGGAAACTCCTCCCCCACCCGGGCCATCAGCTTGGCGCCTTCCAAGGCCGAAGCTACCGCCTGCGGAACCGGCTCGGCGATGATCCGAAGCCCACACCCAAGCCGGCCGACAACCCAAAACCGGCCAGCGCGCCGACCGGCAATCGCCGGCCGAAACCACCCAAAGACGCCGATGATGCAACCGATCAGACCGCTACAACCTGATCGCACCCCTTGCCAACAGGACCGAATAAGACGATCCTTCCACCCAGTACCCCCCACATGGTGGCCGGTTTTGGGCGCCGATGAGTGGCCGGTTTTGGCGCGCCGAATGACATTTGGAGAGCGGGGCACCCTCTTTCTCTCGTCGTGGCTGTACGGGTAGAAGCCTGCCGTCAGAACTAGCCGATGTTCCGTCTATGTTCTGCTCGTCTCTCCATTTCTGAGATTCTCAGGTTACTTCGCTTCTTGAACTGTTCCTGAGGATCATCGTGTTTTGCAGTGAATACACCGATGGCCGCGAAAATTACGACAAGTAACCCCACGACCAATAAAATAAAGTTGCTCATCGTTTGCACACCTTGCAGGCTACGTCTTCGAATGGATACCGAGTTCCCTTTCCAGTCGCTTCGAGTGTCAGATTCAGAACGTCCCCAGAAAAGAACGACGTGGCCTCTTCTAAAACGACCTTCCTGAACGTGGTCCTGGCACCCGCGCGCTTCACATTTGTGCTCCGGGGAAATGGCATGGGCAAGCTCAGCAGCCACGGCTTGACCCAGGGAAATCCCTGATGAGCCAATTCATTTGATTCGTTGCGGATGACGAGAATCGTGCTCCTGGCCGTGTCGAATACCTCGCCAGCTTGCGATCTGAAAGTGGCTGCGACGTTCTGCCAGGGATTTGAATGACGCATGCTGCAGGTCTTTCACACGATTTTCAGCATGCTATCATGCTCGACTCGAAGGGTGCCATTGCCCCTTCCCCAGGTGCCCTGGCCGGGTGCGGTGACAAACCGACGGGCCGTTGCTCCCGGCGGTGGAGTCCAGATCGGATTGTGGGCGACGTTGCCGGCGGCTTCTTTTTGTCCAGACGACGCGACCGCCGAGCTCGGCTGAGCCGGCTGTTTCTCATCGTCTCCTCACGGAACGCTGGCAGACTTCTCCTATCCACTCGTCTGCACTTCTGGAGTAGCCCGATGTCTGTTCGTCTGAGCCTGACCGCTTTCTGCGTCCTCTGCCTCCCGCTCACCGGCCGGGCAGCCGAGGTGGTGACCATCAGCGTCGACAACGCAGCCGAGGTGGCCCCCACGGGCAAGGAGGCTGACTGGATTTATGGCGACTACGTGATCCGCAACGGACGGACGGTGGCAGTCATCGCCCGCCCGGTGGCCACCCGCAATGCCAACATGACGGTGCGGGGCGTGGGGGGCTGCATCATTGACCTCACCGAACAGGAGCGACCCAACGACCAGCTCAGCTGTTTCTACCCCGCGGCGGGACTGGCAGCGTTTCGTTCGGCCCAGGTTTCCGCCAGCGGCGGCTCGGCCTCGTCCACCGACGGCGACCTCACCGCCCGCGGCCAGCGGGTAGTCGTCGAGTGCACGACGGAGCCCGCCGCCGGCAAGCCGCAGATCACCGTCGCCTACGAGCTGGCTGACGGAGACGACTTTCTCACGGTTACGACCAACTGGAAAAATTCCGGAGCAGTGGCGATCCCGGTCGAACTCACCGACCGGGTGCGGGCCGATCGCAGCTTTGATGCCGCGATCGACCCAGCAGCCAACGTCGCCTGGTGGGATGACGAGTGGTTCGGCCAGACCTTCGCGATCCTGCCAACCGACGCCCGGTTTCGCGATGCGCCCACGGCCTTGAAGCCGTTTCCGAACCGCGACGCTGTGGGCTACGAGCCGGCGACGGGAGCGATACGCGAACTACCGCCCGGCGACACCGTGACGCTGGTGCGCCGAATTTTTGCCGCACCGAGCCTCCTGGCCGCCCGCGGAACTGCGGCCCGACTGGCTGGTCAGAAGACGCTCCCCGTCGTCGTCATCGCGAAAGACCCAGCCGGCCCGGTGACCGGAGCCTTCGTGACCGTCTTCGACACCACTGGCAGCCGGTACGCGGCTGGTCGGACCGACGCCGCCGGCCGACTTGCGTTTGTGTTGCCCCGCACCGCGACCGATTGGAAGAGCGTGATCCGTGACGGGGCCCGCGGCACGGTGGAACGGCCGTTGGCCGTGGCCGACGACGCGGCCGAGCTGTCCGTCGCGGCCGAACTGCCGCGCCCGGGCTTCGTGGTCGGTGAGATCACCGACGCCAGCGGTGGTCCGATTCCCTGTAAAGTGCAGTTCCGTGGCCGCGGCTGTCCCGATCCCGATTTTGCGCCCGACAGCAGCGACACGGCCGTGCGAAACCTCGTCTATTCGGCCGGCGGCCGGTTCCGGCAGGAGATCGCGCCCGGTACGTATGAGGTAGTTGTCAGCTACGGCCCCGAGTACGACGCGGTCACCACCGAGATCACCGTCGCGCGGGATGCCGAGGCACTGCTCGCCCTCCAGTTGATGCGGGTGGTCGACACCCGGGGCTGGATCAGCAGCGATTTCCACAGCCACTCCACCCCTTCCGGTGACAACACCTGCAGCCAGCTCGGCCGGGTACAAAACCTGCTCTGTGAACAGGTCGAGTTTGCACCCTGCACTGAGCACAATCGGATCTCGAGCTATCTGCCCCACCTCGAGCGGCTTGGTGTCACGCAGTTGATGGCGACCTGCAGCGGGATGGAACTCACCGGCTCGCTACTGCCCGTGAACCACCAAAATGCCTTCCCGCTCGTCGAGCAGCCCCACACCCAGGATGGTGGTGGACCGGTTGTTAACAACGACAATCCCGTGGCGCAGATTGAGCGGCTTGCCCTCTGGGATGACGGGGCGAGCAAGGTGGTGCAGATGAATCACCCCAACCTTGTCCAGGTGCTCGGTGACCGCGATACCGACGGCACGGCCGACGGGGGATTTGAGCCGATGCTCGGCTTCGTGGATCTGATTGAGGTGCATCCCCTGGAGGACATTTTCAATCCCTCGGCCATCGACGGTGACCCGCGGAAACGCACCCACACCGTGTTTCGCTGGCTCCAGATGCTCAACCTCGGGTACCGAATACCGGGTGTGGTCAACACCGACGCTCATTACTCCTTCCACGGCTCCGGCTGGCTGCGGAACTACATTGCCAGTCCCACCGACGATCCGGCCAAGATCCGCGTGGAGGACGTCGTCGAGGCCTCGACGACCGGCCGCCTGGTGATGACCAGCGGTCCCTTCCTCGAGGTGCGAGCCGTGGTCGACGGGGCAGGGGAGGCCGGTCCGGGGCAGTCACTGGCGGCCGCTGACGGTCGTCTGACGCTGCACGTGCGAGTGCAATGCCCCAACTGGTTCGACATCGACCGCGTGCAGGTGTTTGTGAACGGCCGGCCGGAGCCGGCTCTCAACTTCACCCGCCGCGAGCAGGGCAGGTTTTTCTCCCGCGATGCCGTGCGGTTCGAGCATGCGATTCCGGTTCGGCTCGAGTCGGATGCCCACCTCGTGGTGGCGACGGTGGGTGAGGAGTCAGGGCTGGGCCAGGTGATGGGCCCCGACCACGCGAAAAAGAAGCCGATTGCGGTCGCCAACCCTATCTTTATCGACGTGGACGGGGACGGTTTTCAGGCCAACGGCGACCTCCTCGGCGTGCCCCTCCCGCACCAGCTCCAGCCCACCGGTCACCGGCATCACGGGCATGACCACGATGCCCCCGACCACGCAGCCCAATGACAATGAATCCGCGGCGAGGCAGATCAGGCGTGGCCGATTACAACGATTGAACCGGGATTCACCCTGTCCCTCGTCTCGCAGGCCTGCGGTCTCCGAATGAGTCGGGAGGCGGAAGTGCGTCTGCCGTAGCGTCGAGTCAGTGGCCTGGCATACGCGGGCCGACGGGGTCGGGAGATTTCCGTGAGTAGGTTCGCCAACTGGTTGGCTGTGTTGATCGTGGCCGCCAGCGGTGCGGATCGGGTCGCTGCTGCGCCGACGACGGCAGTTGAAGCCGCGGCCGTGAAGGCCGAGGAGGCCACGTCTGATCGCGACGCGGGCCGGATTCGTTCCCGGATCTACCGCCACGACCCGTTGACTGGCACGCTGGTGGCCGTTGAGCCGATCAACGTCAGGCCGTCGGCCATTTACAGCCGCTTCGATCCGGCTCGTGGACGATGGGTTTGGAGCAAGGCCGCCGCCGATCGCTCGCTCCGGTATTCGATCGGCCCCGGGTCTATTCAGCAGGTTCGCTCATTTGATCTTCAGGGCACGGCAGCCGAGCAGCGGCGAGCCCTAGAAAAACAGGCGCCGGAACTCGCCCGCCTGCTCAACATCCAGGGCGTTCGCCCCACGCTCAAACTCGATCCTGAGGGGCGTTGGCAACTCGGGCCTACGCCCCATGTCTCGAGCGTATTTGACGAGGGCACAGGCGAGCGGTGGGAGTGGCATCATGACAAGCCCAGTGCCGTGATCCACACCTGCGGCCGGCTCTGGAGCTACGCCGACGGTGATTATCGGCCGATCCGCTGACCGGAGCCCGGCGCTGTCCCGCCGTCCTCACCCCTCGTACGCCAAGCGATTGAGGTCGGGTGGAATTCCTTCGGGAGTTACGTCGCTTGTGATATCAAACCACTCCGGCTGAAACTCGATCCGCGGCTGACTGGTCGGACTCGCCAAGGCGATATTGCTCACAAGCGCGATCACGGCGTCGGCGATCGCCACCTCCGGCTTACAGCGGGGCTGATTTTCCGGCGAAGGGTTGCGGATGCACCAGACCCAGTGCTCCATCTCCTCGGTGTAGCCACGGGAGGGAGGCCCGTCGCCGCCACCAGCCTGGCTCGCGGCAACTGCCGGGCCACCACTCTCGGTGGTGTCGAGTGTGGGGCCGCCCGCCTTCCCGGTCGCCACCGTCACCCGAGTGTCGCGGGAGGAATCCTTGTAAAGCATCACTTCCTGTTCCTGCTCCAGGATCAGGGTGCCCTTGGTTCCCAGCACCACCTCGCCATAGCCACCAAATCCGTTGCCGTTGATGGAGGAATAGGTCACCACGACCTTTTTGTTCGGATCGGCGACTGCCCCAGCCTCGTCGAAGTAGCCGGGGGCCGGATACTCGTACATGCAATAAACGTGGTCATCGATCTCGCGGTCGGCGGGGAAGATGCTGCGGTTTCCGAGAGCCGTGACTGTCAGCGGCTTGACCTTCTTGCCCTGACCGTGCATCGCCGAGACGAAGATTCCGGCCGCGTCGAGTTGATGGCTACCAAGTTCGGCCATCAGGCCGCCACCGGTTCGGCCCCAAAGCCGCCACCGAATTAATTCCTCGAGTGGTGTTCGGGAGGAACCGTCAGGCAGTGTTTTCGACGTGTAGCCAAACTTCGCGGCATCGACATCGGCATCGAGGATTTGAGCTTCGATCTGGGCCACTCGCTTGCGGGTGGCTTCGATCTCAGCCGGCCTCGATGTCTCGAGCTTTTTCCGCCAAGAGGCCAGCTCCTTGGCAAACTTCTCATCGCCCGGCATGGGTGGCTTCCAAGAGTCTTTGCCTGGGAGATTGCCGCGGTGCCACTGGGCTCGGATCGAGTGGAGGTCGCCGATCAGGCCTGCGGTACCGATCGTGTGGACGGCGTTGTCGTAGAGGATGCTGTAGTGACGCTGATGGCCCGTGGCCAACAACTTGCCCGTCTCCCGCGAGACGCGACCCATCTCCTTGCACTCATGGATGCTGTGGCCCATCAGCTTTTCCGTCAGCACGTGCTTGCCGGCCCGCATCGCCTTGATGGCCGCCGGGGCGTGGAGGTGGAGCGGCAGGGCGATGATCACAGCCTCCACGGCACCATCGGCGAGCAGGTCTTCGTAGGCTTCGTAAACCTTCACCTGCTGGCGGGCGGCATCTTCCGTCTTCCAGCCATACTTGGCCATCAGCCCCGGTCGGGCCTGGGCCGCGCTGGGGCTGGAAGCGTCGCCATGAAAGGCCCGAAACCGGTTGTAGGGGCGGATGTCGGCGACCGCGACCACACTGAGATAGTCAGGGTTGAGGGCTCCGATCAACACGCTTCCCTCGTCGCCCGTGCCGATCACACCCACGCGAAGTGGGTCGCCCACGCTTTTGCCGTAGCCGAAATAGAGCGAACCGAGGCCGGCACCTGCTGCCACTCCCGCCGTGACGCCGGCGAGGAAGTCGCGGCGGGTGATGCTCACGGCGTCGCTGAAGTTTTCCTTGCCGATCTGCTTCTGCTGTTCGGAGAGATTCATGAGGGCACCTCGGGCGGGAACGTGGTCAGGGCGTGCTGTTGGTGCCGCTCACGCGGCGGCAGCGGGAAAACGGGCACCAGGCTTGGAGGAAGTAATCGAGGCCGATCCAGCCGCCGGTCGGCAGGGCGGCGATCACCAACAAAGCCGCGATCTCCACCCACTGGTTGTAGGTGGGCTGGGCTCCGGGCACCCAGAAGGGCTGCGTGGCCACGACCGACGCCAGGAAGCAAATGCCTCCCACGGCATTGAATTTCGTCAGCAGCCCAACGACAAGGCAGCCGCCAATGGTCACCAGCGACCAGCTCACGAATTGGTCGGCCTGCCAGAGCGAACTCTGCGGCATCGCATCGGCCACCCGCCGCCGGTCGGCCGCCGACAACGACTCATCCCACATCGCTTCCAGCCGCTGGCCGATCGCGGTGGCTTCGGCCATCCATCCGCTCGCTTGGCGGTCGAGTTCCCGCCGCTTCTTCGCCACCCGCTCTCGCTCGAAGGGCACTTCTGCCGCGACCCGCCCGGATGTTTTGTCGGCCAGGCGAAGCACGTCAAGCCGGTATTCCTCCAAGTCGGAGCCGATCCCCGCGAGCCAGGCGGCCAGTTCCTCACCGGCCACACCGACCGCGTCCTCAGCTTTTTTTCGACCCTGACCGTCCAATTTTACCACCTTGCCCCGCTCGTCGAGCCGTTTCCGCCAGGTTGCAACAACACTCTCCTGCCATTCGCCGACCGCCTCGGCGGTGGAGCGCCGGCTGGCCGTGCCAAGCGTGGCTGACCAAGTGCCGGTTTCAGGCAGCGACGACCGGAAGCGATCGGCCAGCGGGCCCACGGCAGCTTTGCGAAAGCCGGCGCTCGACCAGTCAGGATCTCGGAGGTGGCTGACGCCCTCGAGAAAGAAATGCAGGCCGATCACGATCCGCAAAAACGCGAGTGCAACGAGGGCAAGAAGCGAGGACCGCATCGGAATGGCGAGCTTTCCACGGAAAATGTTGGACTGCGCGGAGCCTGTTTGGGCTTCTCCCAATCTAAGTAAAGCCGGGAAACCCCCCGCTGGCAAGTCAAAAAGCCGTGGGCTTGTCAGGCAGGGCGGCTGCCTGCGAGAACCACGGCCTATCATGCGGATCGTTTTGTGTTATCCCGTCGAGCCCCGGCACATCGCCGACATTGCGGCAGCCGCACCCGCTGCGGACGTGGTGGACGCCGGGCAGCAGCGGGTGGCTGATGAATTGCCCGACGCTGATATTTTCTGCGGCCATCCGAAGGTACCCGTTCCCTGGGACAGGGTCGTGGGCCAAGGGCGGTTGAACTGGATCCAGTCCTCGGCAGCGGGGCTCGACCATTGCCTGGTGCCGGTCGTCGTCGGCTCCGGGATCGTTGTCACGAGCGCCTCGGGCGTATTGGCCGACCAGGTTTCCGAGCACGCCGTCGGGTTGGCGATCGCCTGCACGCGTCGGCTGCCCCTGTTTCTCGCGCAGCAGACTGCCCGAGAGTTTGTTCGGCGTCCCACCCGAGATCTCACTGGTGCGACGGTTGGGATCGTCGGCTTGGGCGGTGTGGGGCGTCGGCTTGCCACGGTGCTTGCCCCCTTCCGGGTACGCATCCTGGCCACGGACTGGTTTCCAGTCCACAAGCCGCCCGAGGTGGAATTTCTCGGGCCGCCTTCGTCGTTGCCCGATTTGCTGCGGCAGGTTGACGTGCTTTTTCTCTGCGCGCCCCTCACCGCCCAGACCCGGGGCATGATCAACGCCGAAGCCCTGGCCCTGATGAGGCCCGGAGGGATTCTCGTCAACGTGGCCCGCGGACCGCTCGTCGATGCCGCTGCGCTCACCGCGGCCCTCGAGAGTGGCCAACTCGATTCTGCAGCGGTGGACGTTACTCCCGAAGAGCCGCCCGCGGCCGACAGCCCCCTCTGGCGGGCACCGCGATTAATCATCACACCTCACGTGGCCGGGCAGAGCAGCCGCCGAATTGATGCGATGACTGATTTTTTCTGCGATAATCTCCGAAGGTACGTTCAGAAAAAACCGCTGTGGAATCTCGTCGACAAACGGCTGGGGTTTCCCGAACCGTCGCAGCGGAGTGTGGCGGGGGAACCAGAAACGGGTTGACCAGGAGCGGGTCTACCAGGAGCGGGTTGACCAGGAGCGGATCAACAGGAATTGATTTCCACGGAACGGATCAACCGATGAGCACCACCATCATTCGCGAGGAGCAACCGACGATCTCGGCTGCGGGTGATGTGGGCACGCAGTGCCCCGAGGAGTTGCTCGCCCGCTACACGGAAATTCTGGGCTCCGGGCGGCTCAACTGGACCGAGTATCACACGCTCTCGCGGCGGCTCGGTGCTGGCGGCCAGGGAGTTGTGTACCTCACCACGCGTCGAGGCGCCGGCGAGTTCTCGCTCCCGGTGGCCCTCAAGATTTTCTCGCCGGAGCGGTACGAGACCGAAGGCCTCTACTTGCAGGCAATGGACCGGATCGCCTCGGTGGCCGCCCGGGTGGCTCAGATCCAACACGACAACCTGCTCGACGTGCAAAACTTCGTCGAGCAACGGCGGATCCGGATCATGGAGATGGAGTGGATCGACGGCTACGACCTCTCCCGACTCCTCGCCCCCGAGATCCTGGAGCAGACGCGAGCCAGCGTAGACGACGGCCGCTGGGGCTACCTCAATAATGTGATTGTGACGGCCGGACCGCGGCAGTCGCGGCTCAAGCCTGGGGTGGCGATTGCGATCGTGCGGGAGTGCTTAGCAGCTCTGGCGGCCCTGCACCGCGAGGGGATCGTGCACGGCGACATCAAGACCTCCAACATCATGGTCAAGCGGACCGGCAACGCAAAGATCATCGACATTGGCTCGGCCCACGCCTGCGACGATCTGCCCCCCACCCGCACCTGCACTCCCGCTTATGCAGCCCCCGAGGTGCTGGAAGGCCGCGACAACACTCCCCGCAGCGACCTCGCAGGTCTCGGCTATGTGCTGATCGAAATGCTGTCTGGCCTTCCGCCCTTCGCCGGGCTCAAGTCGTTCCGCGATCTCTTGGAGGCAAAGCGGTCGCTGGTGCATCGGCTGCCGCAGGTGCTCCCCTCGGAGGTGACCTGCAACGAACTGCTGATGGACTTCTGCCGTGGCCTGATCGCGCCCGATCCCGCCAAGCGGTTTCCCAGTGCCGAAGATGCCGACCACACCAAAGGGGGCGCGGCGAGTTTTCACCGCCAACTGATCGTCGGCGGCCTGGCCAGCGAATACGAAAACGAAATTCGGGCCTGGCTCGAAGAACTCGAATAATCTGGTTCGTGCCCTAGATCCTGTGCCATCACATCACTGGGTCATCGCATCAGCTGCTCTGGGGGCACTGCGGCCAGGATTCCCCCCGCTTCAGTGGCCCCGCTTCAAGAGTGGCGATCCCAGAGCGGCTGTGCCGGCAAGTCACCTCAATCCGACGGACACCCGCTTGCGCCAGCTGGGCCCATGCGGCAGCCAGCGAGCCCTTTGTGTCGATTCCGCGGCAGCCGGACCGACGACAGTCACGCCGTAGCCGAGCCCGCGAGCCGGGGCCTTGATCGCGGGCACCATTCCGAGAAGGCCCGCGAACCACCCGGAGAATTGTAAAGAGAAATCATGATGATGATGATAATGATGCACAACAAACACTCCGGCCATCGCGAATGGTCTCCTGAAATACGGGGGCCGGTGTCAACCCCGTCCTGTGGAATCAAAACCCCGAGTTACGTCAGGCGGCGGTACAGAGCGCGGACAAGCGCGGTAGTGGTCTGGGGAGCGAGCCGTTTCAGCCGCCACAGCCAGCGGGCCTGAGCCCCAACCACGACATACCGTCGGTTTCGCTCGACCGCAGCCAGCACGCGGTCAGCCACCCGCTCACTCGTCCAGGCGGTTGTGGCCATTCGCCGGTTGGCCTCCAGTCGCTGAAGATGGTGACCGAAATGCCACGAGTCGAGCAGGCCGGACCGAAAAAAGCCGGGACAGGCCACCGTCACGCCCGGCCGCCCCGGCGGGCACTCGGCCGCGATGGCCTCGGAAATTGCCACCACTCCCGCCTTGCTCGCTGCATAGGCGGCCATCGCCGGCGGTGCGAGGATCGCGGCGATCGAGGCCATATTGACGAGATGAGAGCGACCCTCGGTTGCCCGCAGCCAAGGCAGAAAGGTTTCGCAGGCAAGGGCCGTCCCGAGCAGGTTTGTGTCGAGCACCCGCCGCCACTGGGCTTCCGGGAGTGTGCCCACCTCGCCGGTCGCGCCCACGCCGGCGGCATTCACCAGCAGGTCGAGGGATTGCCAGTCGGTCCGCAGCCGATCGTGAACCGCCCTCCAGAAAGCGGCGTCGCGGACATCACCCGGGTGGCGGAGCACGCTGTGCGGCAGGTCAGCCGCGGCGAGCGGTTCGGGCAGGTCGATCGCGGCTACGAGCCAGCCATCCGCAGCAAGCCGATTGACGATCGCGCGACCGAAGCCACTCGCCGCACCGCTGACGATGGCCGTGGTCGGGGAGTCGATACGGCGAGGAAACCGGCGGAACGGCACGGCACGCCTGGCGAGGAAGATATCGGCGGAAAGCGAGGGTGACGGGACTCGAACCCGCGGCCTCCAACGTGACAGGCTGGCGCTCTAACCAACTGAGCTACACCCCCGAATGCCGGCGGGAGCCGGCGTCGGGTTTTTCCACCATTACCGCCGAAAGTATACCGCCATCAAGGCCGGCGCGAAGCGACCCCGAAAACACGGCTTCTTCACCACACCCCCCGGCTCGGATTGAAGCCTTTGTTTTTGGCGACCGTGAAGTCCTGGCGTGCCTGGGCGTCGAGGCCGAGCGCCTGGCAGGCGAGTCCGCGATGCTGGAGCATCACGGCGAGTCCGTGGTCGGTGGCCCGCAGCCGGTATGCGAATTCGTCGTCATCGACATGGCCGGCCAACAGCAGGAGTTGGCGGCGGTCTTCCTGGGTCGTGTCGATCGCGATATTGAGATCGTCGAGTGCCTCCTGCTGCCGGCCGAGCAGGTGGAGGATGAAGCCGCGAGTATCGAGAAACTCTGGACTCCCCGCGTCGCTGCCCGCCAGGGCCCGGTTGATGTCGTCAAGCGCGGCTGGGAGATCGCGGCCGGCCAGCGCGCGGATGTAGGCCCGGTGGTTCAAGGCGGCTGGATCACCATCCCCGGCCAGCCCAACCGCCATCTGGGCGGCCTGGAGCGCCTGATCGAAATTGCCGAGCACGCACAACGCCAGAGCCCGCACCCGGTGCGGCTGAATGGCGGTGGGGTCGGATAGGGCCGCCTGATCGGCATCGGCCAGCCCGAGGTCGGGAGAGGAGTCTTCGATCCGGAGCATGGCTCGCCAGCAAAGAAGCCTGCTCTTTCGGGAAGGGTCTTGGCTCGATTCACCAAGCCAGTCCACGGCGCGGGTGATGTCTTTGGCCGCCCAGCCGCAATTGCCGCGGCCCTCGTGGGCGATCGCGCGTTGCAGGGACCATTCAATCACCCCCTCGCGCACGGCGGGCAGGACCGCCGGCGCGGCCAGCAGGGGAACGATCACCAGCCCAGCGATCAATCCGAGAAACAGCCGCTTGCCGCTTCGGGGTCGCCTGTCTCGGGCCTGCTGCGGCCGTGGTGGTCGATCCAAACCATCCTGTTCGATGGGCGGGTCGAATTCAGCAGGAATCGGAAATCCAAGCCGGTCGTATTGCATCGCTACCACGAGGACTCAGCGGGGATACGGGCCGACCGGAAAAGAAACGCCGGCCGGGGTCTTGAGAGGTCAGAACACAAGTGTACGCACCCGGAAGCGGTGGCCCCAGCAACTCCCCAGTTTGACGGCCTGGGCGGTGTGCCGTAGCCTTCCCGATACCCTGTTCGCCGGAGCCGCTCGCCATGCCGCTATTTGAAATCGAAACGAGTGCTCATATTATCATCTCGTGGGCCGTTGATGAGCCGGCAGCCGCGGCTGTGGTCGCCGACGCCTACCCGGGTGAGGAGATCAAGCGGCTCACGCGCCGGCCCCGGGATACCTGGGTGATTTCCAAGTCGGCCCTGGGCCTGACCGACTCCCAGGTCGATCCCTGCCATACCGCCCGTGAGTGCCTGGCGAAGGCCTCGGGCGACAAGGTGCATGCGATCCGGCTCTACATGCACGAAACAGGGGATGACCTCGACCGGGCTCGCAAGGTCATCGAATCAAACATGGTCACTGGCTGGTGATCCGCACCAGCAGCAGCAACACTCCCACGATCCCCGCCACCCCGCCTACGGCAGAAGCATCGAACGGCCGGGGTGATTCCCGAAGCACCAGGCCGATCAGTTGATTGGGAGTGCCCAGTCCACCGTTGTCGGCCACGGCTACGAGGAGTTGCCCGCCATCGGGCAACAACGGCCCGAGGCAGAGGCCTTCCACGTTGCAGCCAAGCGCATCAAGCCACAGTGGCTCCTTGGCGATGTGGAGTTCACCGCGGGTGGAAAGGCCTTCGGGCACGTCGGTCACGTCGGCCGCAACATGGGTTTCCACGAGGTAGATGGCCGACATGAAGGGGGGAAGTCCTGGACCAGCCGCCCGCTCGAGCACCAGGAGGCGGCCGCGATCAAGGGCGACGAGGGCGGTCACACCCGATAGCGGCTCGCCGGTGAACACGCGGACAAACTGATGGGGCGGGTCGACCTGATAGGCAAACTGTGCCTCACCTGCCGCTGACTCTGCTCCCGGAATAGCGATTCGCATCAGCCGAACAACTGTGCCGGCATCGGTCGTGCTAGCAGGGCCGTCGGCAGGCACCGCCTCCTCGGTGGCAGTCCAGATATGGCTCCCGTCGGGGTCAACGGCCAGCGACTCGAGCCCTCGGTTGGTCCGCCGCGTTTTGGCGATCGGTGGCACTGGCACGATCCCCAGCAGGGCTCCGGTGTCGAGGTCGATCGCACGGATGGCGGGCGTCTGCTCCTCACACACAAGCAGGCAGTTGGCGGGGGCATCATCACCCCGAGACTGCAACTTCTGGGCGATCCGTTCGAGCAGCCGTGGCGGACAAGCCGCGAGATCCTCGTAGTCGTGCCGCTCGCCGAGAACCAGGATCCGCAGATCGCTGGCCGCCTGCGGTTCACCAGTCGCCGAAAAAGTCAGCCGGAAAAGCACAAGCCGGTCGCTGTTGTCCATGATCGCAGCGAAGCGATCTTCGCCCAGCCAAGTGACGCCACTGAGGCCGGTGATCTCCAGGTCGCCGCTGCCGTCGATAGCAGGAGCAGCGTCAGGAAGTGTGAGGGTGCCTGCCAGGGTTATCCGCAGGGGCGGTGGTGACTCGGCTGCGGCGACTGGGCCTGAGAGCAGCCAGCCTGGCAGCAGCAGACACGCGAGCATGGCGAACGGAAGGAACGGGCGGAGCATCCCTCAAATCTACCACGGCGCTTCCTCGCTCGGCGTCGGCGAAGCCAGGTGGCCTGCCCGCCAAAAACAGTGGCAAGATCAGTGGCCTGGTGCCCGATCAGTTTGTCGGACCGTTTGCCGCCGCAGGGAGTTGATAGGCGACAGGCTGAACGGGGCCGACCGCCGACTCGTTCTCGGCGAGAATGGCCCGGTTGGGCTGATAGCTGGAGGTGCCACCTGGCCGGTAGCCGGGGTCGGGTCGCCGCGTGGGCGGCGACATCGTTCCGGGAAGCGATGTGGCAGGGCCGACAGGGAGCGGTGACGGTGGGGCTGCTGGTAGTTGCTCCAGGGCCGGAGTGGCCGTTGCCGGCATCCCGATCGGCTGAGAGGCAGGAAGCGTCGGTGGCGGGGCAGCCGGCTGAAAATTGCCGCTGTTTGAGAAACGACTCCCCGTGTTCTGGTAGCGGGAATCCTGACCGCCGAAAGAGTCGGCGGCTGGCGGTGCGGATGCTGCCGGAAGGGCTGATGATGTGGCAGCGGCGGGCCATGCCGCGGCACCGCGGGCGTCGGCCACCCGCTCGCCACCAGACGGCATGGCCAGGCCTCCGGCTGGGGCAGCCGGAGGCGGCTCCGATTCAAAGGTTGGGGCTGCACCAAAACCAGCCATCGCGGCGGCAGCCGGATCAGCGCTCGCGGCGGGCGTGCTCGCGGTTGGCTGCTGGAGGCTGGCGTAAGGCCCAACCTGCTTGGCGACTGACGGATTCGGCTCGGCAGGCTCCGAGGTTGGGTAGCCGGCCGCAGGATCTTCGGCCCGGGCGGCCACGGTGGTGCCGTAGGTTACGGCGGCTGGTTCCACGATGGCCGAGCCAGCGGGAAGCGCCGGAGCTGTCTGGGTGGAACCGTCGAGTGCATAGCCGTCGGGCGTGGTCGTTGTCGGGTAGGGCCTGGCAGCCTCCGAAGGCTTGGTCGGGTCTTTCTCAAAGGCAGGAGCTGCGGTCAGATCCGAGCCGGCGGGGGCCGTGCCGCCAAAACTCCACCATGCCGGCTTGGCACCCCACGAACCGGTCTTGCAGCCACAGGCAAGCGATACCATCACCAGGAAGGCAGCACGTCCCCCGCTGGGCCGAAAACGCTGCCACCAATGCCGAACCGTGACCATGCCTCTGCCTCCGCGCGGGACGAACCGAGCCGTGCGGGAAAGGAAATAGCCGTCAGGCCTGGGCCGCGTCAACGGCAACCCGACCTCGTGGTCAGGCCAACGATCCGGGGAAGCCATCCATCACCTTGGTC